>Ga0207486_1000017_pt1 | contig 26847 bp, 17 predicted proteins | sample NitcycUWRG01A310_FD_188045 | JGI IMG/M metagenome (GOLD analysis project Ga0207486, IMG submission 188045) | Soil microbial communities from Arlington Agricultural Research Station in Wisconsin, USA - Nitrogen cycling UWRJ-G01A3-10 (SPAdes) | ecosystem: Environmental > Terrestrial > Soil >... | reverse complement strand
ACCGACGCGGCGCCCGACGCCGACGACGATCTCGATTCCGACGAAATGTCGGTGGATGTCGATGCCGATACCCTGCAAGCCGTGCGCGACCTCAAGGTCGGCAGCTGGGTGGAATTCGTCGACGACACCGGCACCCGCGAGCGCGCCAAGCTTTCGTGGATCAGCCCGATCAGCGGCAAGTACCTGTTCGTGAACCGCCGCGGCCTGAAAGTCGCCGACCGCACCGCGGTGCAACTCGCCTCGGAACTCCTGAGCGGACGCGCGATGATCCTGGAAGAAGTGCCGCTGTTCGACCGGGCGCTCGACGCCATCGTCGACCGCCTGCGCAACGCGCAGCCGGCGCCACAAGCCGGCGCATGAGCGCCGCCGACGCGCGGCCTGCACCGCCGCCGCTTGAAAACATCCGCGAAGATGTTGCGCGCGCGCTTGCCGAAGACATCGGCACGGGCGATGTCACCGCTGCGTTGATCGATCCCGGGGCGCAGGCCCGTGCACGCATCATTTGTCGCGAGGATGCGGTGCTTGCCGGCGCGCCGTGGGCGGAAGAATGTTTTCGTCAACTCGATCCCGCGGTGCAAATCCGTTGGCGCCACCACGACGGCGATCGCGTCGCGGCCGATGCCGTGTTGTGCGAAATCAAGGGCAACGCGCGCGCGCTGGTCGCGGGCGAACGCAACGCGCTCAACTTCCTGCAAACCATCTCCGGCACCGCCACCGTGACGCGTACCTACGTCGACGCCGTGGTCGGCACCCGCGCCAGGATCCTCGACACCCGCAAGACCATTCCGGGTTTGCGCCTCGCCCAGAAATACGGCGTGCGCTGCGGCGGCGGCCACAACCACCGCATCGGCCTTTACGATGCCATCCTGATCAAGGAAAACCACGTCGCCGCGGCGGGTGGCGTCGCCAATGCGATCCGCGCCGCGCGCGCCGCGAGCCCCGGCGTGTTCCTCGATTGCGAAGTCGAATCGCTCGACGAACTGCGCGACGCGATCGAAGCCGGCGCCGACCGCGTGCTGCTGGACGAATTCTCGGACGTGATGCTGCGCGAAGCTGTCGCCCTCGCCGCCGGCCGCGTGCCGCTGGAAGTCTCGGGCAGCGTCAACCTCGAACGCGTCCGCACCATCGCTGAAACCGGCGTCGACTGTATCTCCATCGGCGCGCTCACCAAACACGTTCGCGCCGTCGACCTGTCGATGCGCTTCGACGTGCGCTGACATCAAATCGCGTCGGTGGAATACCTGCTGTCGCCTTTGCAGGTTGGGCTCAGCACAGCGAAGCCCAACGACGGCGGCCATCATCGTCTCTTCTGTAGGGCGGGTGACAACCCGCCGTCTTGCAACGGCGGGATTCACTTCGTTCCTCCCGCCCTACGGGATGCGCAAGCGCATGGATTGGGCTGACGCCGGCTTCATCGGCGGAAGCCCAACATGGGCGAACAACGGGATCACGTTGGGCTTCACCCGGAGCACGCTCCGGGTTCAGCCCAACCTACAGCAGCGTTCGGGGAAGCGGCATCAATGCTGTTTGATCGCGCTCAGCGCCTGCGCCATTCGTTTTCCGGACACCGGTTCGGCGGTCTTTAGTTCCTGGGCGAACACGGACACGCGCCATTCCTCGACCAGCCAGCGCAAGGTGTCCAGCGCTTCGGAATCGTCGTCTGACGCGCGCGCGTCCAGTACCGCACGCCAATACGGCTGCACCTGCTGCATGCGGGAGTGGTCGCGGGCAGGGTCGCTGCGCAGCTTTTCGGCACGCAGGCGCATGGCTTTGAGGTAACGCGGCAGGTGCGCGAGCCGATCACCGGGCAGTTCGCGCAGCAAGCCCGGCGCGAGCAGTGCATCGAGTTGTCCGCGCAGGTCGGCATAGCTCGCCTGCGCCTGCCCCTTGATCGCGGGCTTGAGCAATGGCTGCAGATCCGCCAGTGCGGCGAGAATCGGTTCGGCCAGTTTCAGGCGCTCCATCGCGGCGCCGAACAGCGTGCGCGAAACAGCGTCGCGCAATGAATCCCACGCCGCCCGATCGCGCACGTCGAGGTCCTGCTCGCGCAGCACGTCGACGAACGCACCTTCCACGATGTCCTCGCGCAGTGCGTCGGCGCGGCCGTGCGGTGCAAACGCCACCGCGAGCTTCGGCTTCAGCGGCAACTGCTTGCGCGCGCGCTTGAACTCGGCCGCCAGTGCGATGCGCAACAGTCGTTCGATGCCGGCGTGGTGTGCTGCCATGGCCTCCACGGCGTTCTCGAACACCCGCAGCGCCACCACCTCGCCCAAATCGACCAACGCCGGGTAGGCGGTCATGCCATCGCGCGCCCGCGTGGCTTCGGGAATCGCATCGAAATCCCAGTCGCGCACATCTTCCCGCGTGACCGCCGCATCCGCGCGGTGCGAAAACGCTTCGCGGGCGCGCGGGCCGAATCGTGCACGCAGCGCTTCCAGGTCACGGCCTTGCACCAACGAGTGACCGCGTTCGTCGCGCAAATCGAAACGCATCTTCAGGTGCGGCGGCAACGCATCCACGTCGAACGCCGCGGCTGCGATATCGACCCCGGTCACGCGCTTGAGAAAACTCGCAAGTGTATCCACCAGCGTTTCATCACGCGGCGCTTCCGCTTGGACGAATGCGCGCGCGAACTCAGGCGCAGGCACGAAATTGCGCCGCTGCACCTTGGGCAGGCTGCGGATCAGGGCCGCGACCTTGTCCTGCAGCAGGCCCGGCACCAGCCATTCGCAGCGCGTCGCGGGAATCGCATTCAACAACGACAGCGGCACGCGCAGCGTAACGCCATCGGCTTCATCGCCGGGGACGAACCGATAGTCGAATGCAAGCCGCTGGTTGCCGACCTCCATTGCGTCGGGAAACGCGCCAGCATCGCCATGGGCGCCGGGCTCCAGCACGTCGCGCAGCGACCAGCGCAATGCGGCGCATTCGGTGGGGGACGCGCGCTTGTACCAGGCGTCCAGCGCCGCGGACGAGGCTATGTCCCGCGGCAACTTGCTGGCGAAAAACGCGGCCAGATCCTCGTCGGATTTCAGCAAGCCTTCGCGGCGTTGCTGCGCCTCGATTTCCCGGGCCTCGTCCAGCACGCGTGCGTTGGCGCGTACGAAATCAGCGCGGCTGTCGATGTCGCAGCGCGCAAGCGCTTCGCGCAAGAAAATCGCGTGCGCGAGCGCCGGGTCCTGCTTCGCGAAAGTCACCGCGCGACGCTCGACCAGGATCAATCCGTACAGCGATACCTGTTCGAACGCCTGCACCGCGCCACGCGCACGCGACCAGTGGGGATCGCTGCACGTGTGTTTCAGCAAATGCGCCGCCTGCCGTTCGATCCACGCGGGCTCGATGCGCGCGCATTGCATGCCCCACACCTTGCCGCCGAGGTCGAGTATCTGCGCGACGAACAACCATGCGGGTGGCTTCTTCGCCAGCGCGGAACCTGGAAATACCTTGAACTTGCGCTCGCGCGTGCCGCGATACAGGCCCTGCTCGTCCTTGCGCGCGACATTGGTGGGCAGGCCGGAGAGGAGGGCAAGGTGGAGGGGTTCAAAAACGGTGGAATCGAGAGTCGGGGATGGGGAATTGAAAGAACTGCGGTCACCGTTTTCACGCGATTTCACGCGACCGCCCCGCTTGCCTACCTGATGCGCCACGAGCCCCGTCTTGTCGATTCCCGATTCCCGATTCCCGATTCCCTGCCGATCAAGCAACAGCTGCCGATGCAACTCGCGCCACTCGCGCATCCGCATGAACGACAGGAAATGCTTCGCGCACCAGTCGCGCAGTTTCGATTGCGTCAATTCCTCGTGCGCGGCGCGGTAGGCGTTCCAAAGATTCAACACGCCGACGAAATCGGATTGCGGATCGGTGAATTCCGCATGTGCGGCGTCGGCCTGCTGCTGCTTGTCCGCCGGGCGCTCGCGCGGGTCCTGGATGCCGAGGAAGGCGACGATCGGCAATACCGTGTCGACTACGCCGAGCGTCTGCGCCTCGACCAGCATGCGCGCGAGCTGCGCGTCGATCGGAATGCGCGCGAGCTGCTTGCCCATCGGCGTCAGCCGGCGTGCATCGTCCACCGCGCCGATCTCTGCCAGCCGTCGCCAGCCATCGTTCACCGCGCGCGGGTCGGGCGGATCGATGAAAGGAAACGCTTCGACATCGCCAAGGCCGAGATCGAGCATCCGCAGGATCACGTCGGACAGCGCGCTGCGCAGGATTTCCGGGTCGCTGTACGGCGCGCGCGACAGGAAATCGGCTTCGTCGTAGAGCCGCACGCAAATGCCCGGACCGACGCGCCCGCAGCGGCCGGCGCGCTGGTTGGCCGCGGCCTGCGACACCGATTCGATGTGCAGGCGCTCGATCTGGCTGCGGCGCGAATAGCGTTTGACGCGCGCATCGCCGGAGTCGACCACCCAACGGATGCGCGGCACCGTCAACGAGGTTTCGGCGACGTTGGTGGTCAGCACGATGCGGCGCCGCGGACCCGGCTTGAACACGCGATCCTGTTCCTTCACCGACAGGCGCGCATACAGAGGCAATACTTCGGTGTGGCGATATTGCCGACGCGCCAGCGCGAGATGCGCGTCGCGAATCTCGCGTTCGCCTGGCAGAAACACCAGCACGTCGCCCTTCGGATCTTCGCGGGTGACGTCGTCGAGGGCCGCCACGATGCGATCGGTGAGCGATTCCTCGCGCACGCGCCCGCCATCCGGCCTTCGGCGAGAAGAGCCGGCGCCTTCCGCCGCTTCCCCCGCAAGCGGGGTAAGGAAATCATGGCCGAATGGGCGGTAACGAATTTCGACCGGATACGCGCGGCCTTCCACCGTCACCACGGGCGTGTCGCCGAAATGCTCGGCGAAGCGCGCCGTGTCGATGGTGGCGGAGGTGACGATCAGTTTGAGATCACGCCGCTTGCGCAGAAGTTGCTTCAGATAGCCCAGCAGGAAATCGATGTTGAGGCTGCGTTCGTGCGCTTCGTCGATGATCAGGGTGTCGTACGCCGACAACCAGCGGTCGTGCGCCATCTCGGCCAGCAGGATGCCGTCGGTCATGAACTTGACCAGGGTGTTTTCGCCGAGCTGTTTCGCGAAGCGCACCTCGTAACCGACCACGCCACCCGTCTCACTGCCGAGTTCGCTGGCAACGCGACGCGCCATCGCGCGCGCGGCGAGTCGCCGCGGCTGGGTGCAGCCGATCATGCCGGCGACACCGCGCCCGGCCGCGAGGCACAGCTTGGGCAATTGCGTGGTCTTGCCGGAACCGGTCTCGCCCGCGATTACCAGCACTTGGTGCTCGCGGATCAGGCGCGTGATTTCGTCCGCGCGTCGCGTGATCGGCAAGGCTTCGTCCAGCGTGATCGGCGGCACCAGCGCGGCCCGCGCTTCACGCTGCGCGACGGAGGTCGCAGTTTCCTGCGCCAGTTTGCGCAACACGTCGGGCGACGATGGCCGCTTTCGCTCCATCCCGCGCAGGCGCGCGCGCAGCCGACCGGCATCACGCGTCAGGGCGCGATCCAGCAGGCGTTCCAGTTCGCGCGGCGTCGGTACATAGTTGCCGCGCGGGTCGGGCTTCGATTCCATCGCGACATGTTATTCGACGCGGCCAGTCATCTCCTTCAACAAAGCGCGGAAACCGTCCGGGAAACCGTTTGCGCTGAATGTGGTGGCCGTCAGGCCGCGAATTCGAAGCGCCATCGTCCTTCGACTTCGACGCTCGCGGCCTGCGGGGTCGGTCCGGAAAGCCAACGCCCGGCACTTCCGGCACCTGAAACTCGGCCCTATTTGGTGCATCATTCGGGCTTTGCCCACCGGAATTACCCATGCCCCGCACCACGCTGATCCTCGCCGCCGCCGTCGCCTGCGCCTGCACGGCCTGCTCGCAGCAATCGCCCAATGCCTCCGCGCCCGCACCGGCCGGCACCGCAGCCAAGGCCACGACCGCCGCGTCGCCCGCACCGGCCAGCACCGCGCCCGACATCGGCATCAACCTGGCATACATCGACCGATCGGTGGAACCCGGCGACAACTTTTTCGATTACGCCAATGGCGCATGGCTGAAGACCGCCGAGATCCCGTCCGACCGTTCCAGTACGGGTGCGTTCTACGACATCTTCGAGATCACCGAAAAGCACACCGCGGACTTGATCAGGAATGCGGGCGCCGGCAACCCGGCCGCCGGCAGCAATGCGCGCAAGATCGCCGATTACTACGCCGCCTACATGGACACCGCCGCGATCGACAAGGCGGGCCTGACGCCGATCAGGCCGGAACTCGACGCGATCGATGCGATCAAGACCCGCGAAGACCTCGCACGCGTGCTCGGCAGCCGCCTTCGCGCCGATGTCGACCCCATCAATGCCACGAATTTCCACACCTCGAACCTGTTCGGTCTGTTCGTGACCAAGGGGCTGGAAGAAACCTCCATCCAGATTCCGTATTTGCTGCAGGGCGGCCTCGCGATGCCCAGCCGCGATTACTACCTCTCGAAAGACGCGCACATGGCCGAGGCGCGCGACAAGTACAAGACTTACGTCGCCGCGCTGCTGAAGCAAGCCGGCATCGCCGATGCGGACACCAAGGCCGCTGCCGTGATCGCGCTGGAAACGAAGATCGCCGAAACGCAGGAAAGCCTGGTCGACAGTGAGGACATTCACAAGGCGAATACAGTGTGGAGTATCGCCGAATTCCCGAAAAGAGCACCGGGCCTCGACTGGAACGCGTACTTCAAGGCGGCCGGCCTGGATGGCGTGAAACGGATCGACCTGTGGCAACCGTCCGCGATCACCGGCGAATCGAAACTGGTCGGCAGCCAGCCGGTCGACGCGTGGAAGGCCTTGCTGACGTTCCACACCTTGAACGCCGCGGCGTCGCTGCTGCCGAAGCCTTACGAGAAATTGAGCTTCGATTTCTTCGGCAAGACCCTGCAGGGCACGCCCGCGCAGCGCGAGCGCTGGAAGCGCGCGGTCAGCGCGACCAGCGCCGCCCTTGGCGATGCGGTCGGCGAGTTGTACGTCAAGGAATACTTCCCGGCCTCGTCGAAGGTCGCGGCCGAAGCGATGGTGACAAACCTGATCGCCGCATTCCGCACCGGCATCCAGAAACTCGCGTGGATGTCGCCCGAGACCAAACAGAAGGCCGAAGCGAAACTCGACACGCTGAAGGTGAGTGTCGGCTATCCCGATCACTGGCGCAACTATTCGTCGCTCGACATCAAGCCAGATGACGCGCTCGGCAACCACCTGCGCGCGGTGAAGTTCGAGTACGAACTCGCCAAGGCCAAGATCGGAAAAGCCATCGACGACAACGAATGGTGGATGACGCCGCAGACGGTGAACGCGGTCAACCTGCCGCTGCAGAATGCGCTGAACTTCCCGGCCGCGATCCTGCAGCCGCCGTTCTTCGACCCGAAGGCCGATACCGCCGCCAACTACGGCGCGATCGGTGCAGTCATCGGTCACGAGATCAGCCACAGCTTCGACAACACCGGCGCGGATTTCGATGCGCAGGGCCGGCTGAAGAACTGGTGGACGCCGGCGGACCTGAAACACTTCGAAGCCGCGACCGACGCGCTCGCAAAGCAGTACGACGCGTACGAAGCGTTGCCGGGCCTGCACGTGAATGGCAGGCAGACGCTCGGCGAGAACATCGCCGACGTGTCGGGCCTGACCGCCGCCTATCGCGCGTATCACCTGTCGCTGGAGGGCAAACCCGCACCGGAAATCGACGGGCTTTCCGGCGACCAGCGCTTCTTCATCGCGTTCGGGCAGGCATGGCGCAGCAAGACACGCGATGCCGCGTTGCGCCAGCAAGTGGTCACCAACGTGCACGCCCCCGGACAGTTCCGCGCCGAAACCGTGCGCAACCTCGACCCGTGGTACCAGACGTTCAACGTCCAACCCGATGCGAAGCTGTACCTGAAGCCGGACCAGCGGGTGAAGATCTGGTAGCGATGCACGGAATGCCGCCGCGCCACCAAGTGCGCGGCGGCATTCGATGGCTTGTCAACGCGCTGGGAGAACGTGATGCAACCTCGTCACCAGATCGCTTTCGCATGCCGGTAATCCGGGCTTCCGTGGCCGGGAAACCGTACAGTTTCCTGCTCGACACCGGCGGCCAGTACTGCATGATTTCAGACGCCGAACTCGGCTTGTGGCGCAAGCAGTATCCAGACTGGTCGCACGTCGATGGGGTTTATGGGTCCCGCCAACATGCAGATCGGGCAATTCGAAACAAGGCTGACCATGCTGCGCGAACATCGATCGATCCGGCATGTTCAAGCTCGGCTCGCGCATGAGGCACCTCACGGCGACATCCTGCACATGAACGCCACTGCAATGGACACGCTCGTGTTCATCTTCGAGCCTGCTTTCATCCGTTAGGGTCCGGTACGCAGCGCGACATTTTCCCTGCGTCGTTCCGCGCGCTGTCTTGCGGTGCGACCGATCCGAGAGGAGAAGACTGCATGTCCAGCAAGGTCTATCGCACGCTGTGCCTTGCCGTCGGCCTGACGGCCACGGTCGCGTTCGCCGGCTGCACCAACTACGTCAAGCGCAGCGATTTCGACGCTGCCATCACCAAACTCCAGAGTACCGACCAGAGCCTGCAGCAGCAGATCAATTCGCTGCAACAGGACATGCAAAGCCACTTCGCGAAGTACGACACCCAGATCACGGCGATGCAGGGGCGCATCCGCGTCGACACCGTCGCGCATTTCGCGTTCAACGAAGCCACCTTGCAGGACAACGACAAGGCCATGCTGGATGAATTCGCGAAGGTGATGCGCACGCACCATTCCGATGCGCTGGTCACCGTGGAAGGCTTCGCCGACCCGGCAGGTTCCTTCGCCTACAACAGGCGACTCGGCAAGCAGCGCGCGAATGCCGTTCGCGATTACCTCGTCAACAACGACGGCATGGCCGCCAGCCAGGTGCGCGCCGTGAGCTACGGTGAAGCGCACGATCGCCAGGTGAAGCCTGGCGCCACGCGGGCCGAGGGCGAACCCAATCGCCGCGCATCGCTGGTGATCGATTTTGCCGGCACGGCAAGTTGAGCCAACGGTCCGAAGACTGCACGACGCGCCCGGATTTTCCGGGCGCGTTTTTGTGTGCGCACCGTCGATCAACCCCGCAACCCATCAACCTTTGCCAACAATCATGAAGATCGAACGACTGGATCATTGGGTGCTGACCGTGCGCGACGTGGACGCGACGGTGGCGTTCTACGAACGGGTACTCGGGATGCAACCGGTCACCTTCGGCAGCGGGCGCCGCGCGCTGGCTTTCGGCGGACAAAAGATCAACCTGCATCCGGCGAAGGCGCCGCTCCGTCCGCATGCCGCGCAGCCCACGCCTGGCTCGGGCGACCTGTGCCTGATTACCCGCGCGCCGATCGAAGAAGTGATCGCCGGGCTCGAAAACGCCGGCGTCGCCATCGAGGAGGGACCCGTGCCGCGAACCGGCGCGCTTGGGCCCATCACCTCGGTGTATTTCCGTGATCCAGACGGAAACCTTATCGAGGTTTCGCGCTACGACGCGGAAGCGCAGCATGCCGGAACACGCCCTTGACGGCGCGCAGCCGGCCGCTTGGCGGATACCACCGCGCGTGCCAGCCTCACTCGTTTCCCGCACCGATGGAGTGAGTCCCTGATTGCCCGCCTATCCGTTTGTGCCTTGTTGATTGGCGCCGGGCGGAAAGCTGCTCGCGAAAATACATCAAGTGAACTTCGCGACCCGGTTCGGCAACGATGCTCAGGCGATGCCAAGGCCGGTGATTTCCCCGATTGCATTGCCATCGAAACCCGCGAGCCGCGCGAACGTGCGGCCGCGTTCGGCGTAGTCGCGGAACTGGTCGAAGCTGGGCGCACCGGGCGACAGCAGCACCACGCCACCCGGTGGTGTGGCAACCTTGGCGCGAGCGACCGCATCGACAAGGTCGCTGGCCTGCTCGACGGTGCACTCGACATGGGCATTCCGCAAGGTGTCCGCGATGCGCGTGCCGGCTGCGCCCTGCACCACCACCGCGTGCACGGGCCGCACGCGCAGTGTTTGCGCGAAACCGGTCCAGTCGAGACCGCGATCGTGTCCGCCCAATATCAAGGTCACCGGCCGGCCACGCAGGCTTTCCAGCGCCGCCAGCGCGGCATCGGGCGTGGTGCTGATGGAGTCGTCGATCCATTCCACGCCGTCGCGTACGCCAAGTGAGGTCAGCCGATGCGGCAACGGCTTGAACGCGGCCAGCGAGTGTGACGCGGCGCAGGCGTCCAGCCCGAGCAAATCGATCGCGGCCAATGCCGCGCAGGCGTTGTGCGCATTGTGCGCGCCGTGCAGCGGCAATTCGCTCACCTTGAAAATCTCGTCGTCACCGTGACGAATGAAACCGTTCGCAACGTGCCAGCCGCGCGGATCGTCGAACGTTCGGCGCTGCACGTGGCCGGCGGTGCGCTGCATCAGCAGCGGTGACTCGGCATCCACCAGCAGCGTGCGCGAAACGCCAGCGAGTTTAAGTTTGTCCACGACATAGCGCTCGCGCGTGCCGTGCCAGTCGAGGTGTTCCTCGCCGAGGCTCACGATGACGCCCAGGTCGACCGGCCCGGACTCGCCGGTCTGGAAGCTGGAAAGTTCGATCGCCCACAAATCCGCGCGCTGGCCGTCCAGCTCCAGCAGCGGCAACCCGATATTGCCGGCCAAGGCGGTGCGCACGCCCAGCGTCCGCGCGCAATGCGCGATCAAGGCCGTGGTGGTGCTCTTGCCCTTGGTGCCGGTGACGGCAACGACGCGGCTTTGCGGATTCGCGCCGAACCACAGCGCGGTGCCCGACGTGAAGCGTGCGCCGCGCGCTTGTGCCGCGATGATTTCGGACTTGTAGGCGCTGATGCCGGGCGACTTGATTACGACGTCATGCAAGGACAGCACGGCAGCATCCGGCGGCACGTCAACCACGCGCAGATTTTCGTCGTCCCGCTTGCGCGCGACTTCGGCCTCGTCGGGCTTGCAATACAGCGTCAGCGCCTGTTGCGGAAAGCGGCGGCGGATCGCCGCGAGCACGCTGCGTCCTTCGCGACCGTAGCCCCAGATCGCGACATCGGCATTGGTGAGGTCTTCGAAGCGCATGGGAGGACGCATTATCGCGCCGTCACGGCTGCGGCATCAGCCGGCAATCCAGCCCAGCGCGGTCTCGAACCGCGCGGGCACGCCGTGCTCGCCGGAAGCACGGAGCCAGGGCTCCAGTGCAAGTTGCGACACCTCGAGTTGCGGCGCGATTTCCCGGCGGAACCGCGCCACCAGCGCATCCTCCGACCACTCGGGGCGCGCCGCCAGCGCCGCGAAGGCGGCACGTGCTTCGGACGCCTCGCCCACGCATTCGAACGGCTTGTGGTTGCGGTATTCGATCAGCGCGTCGAACCCCGGGGCCTGCAATTCGTCATCCAGGAGATTGCCGCCGAAGATCTGCAACAGGCGCGGCTTGGGCAGGAACGGCGCCAGCGCCAGGAACACGAAGTGGCACTTCGGGCACTGCCCGCACCAGCGGTCCGCCGGCTTCGGACCCGTGATCCGGAAATTGCGGTTGCAACTCGAAAACGCATCGAAATAGGGGGCGCCGGATTTCGCGAATGCGCGCGTGACCGCGAGTTCGGAAAAAGGCCGCAGCAACGAAAAGTAATCCAGATCACCGGCGACATGGGTGTGCAACCACATCGCGAACGCCTGCTCGAACGCCCACCCTTTGCTCCATTGGTGGTTGACCTGCCCGCCCGCATACTCCAGCGTCGCGGCCGAGGCGGAACGCTCGTTGGCGAACGCGATGCTGTCCAACCCGTGCAGGACCGCCGCGCACGCGAGGATCGCCGAGTTGATCGCGGTGACCGGGATGTGGCCGTTCCACGCGCCCATCCGGTTGTAATCGAACAGCACGGGCGACAGTTCGCGGCCGATGTGGAGCATCGGCAACCCGGTACGTGCGGCGACCGCCGCGATCAAAGGCGACGCGCCTACCCACACGGCGGTGGCGTCGGCACCGATCGCCTTGAGCGCCTCCACCACCACCAGCGAATCCTTGCCGCCGCCGATCGGCACCAGCACGCGCGATGCACTTTTTCTCTCCATCACGCGCAAAGTGGAAGCACGGAGCGCCTGCGCACCTGAACGCGGAAACGCGATCTTCCCGCGCAAGTCCACCCCGTTGCGATACGCGAACTCGCCGAGCCCGTGCAGATACAAGGCGTCGAGCAGATCGGCGGTCGCGCCGTCCAGCGCGCCCGTTTCGACCTCGATGCGCGGCGGAAGCCCGGCCTTGTAATAGCTGACGCCGGCGATCAGATGCAGCATCCGAAGCGCGGCATGGAATGCGGCCTTGCGCGCCGCGTCGAGTTCGGGCGGCTCGGAAAAACGGATGCGCTCGATCAGTTCGGGACCATCATCGAACGCGTACACGAGTTCGGCCACGCCGCCGGCGTAGCCGCAACGCACGAAGCGAAAAGCCTGCGCCGATCGAGGATCTGCAAGTGGAGTCATTCGAGGATCGCCGGTTCGGCAAGCGCGCGCAGGTTGTAGCGCGATGACATCGATTCGCCGTAGGCGCCGGTTTGCGCAATCAACAACACGTCGCCTTCCTCGCTGCGTGGCAGGTGACGGTCGACGCCCAGCACGTCGCCGGATTCGCAGATCGGACCCACCACTTGATAGACGATATCGGCCGGCGCACCCAGGCGCGAAAGGTTCACGATCTCGTGCCACGCATCATACAGGGCGGGCCGGATCAGCACGTGCATGCCGGCGTCGCAACCGAGATAGTCGATCGTGCCCTTGCGCTTGGTCTGGGTGACGTGCGCCAGCAGCACGCCCGCGTCCGCGACCAGCCAGCGGCCCGGTTCGAGCCACAACTCGTACTGCGGATACGTACGTTTCACCTCGGCCAACGCCGCATCGACCGCTGCGATATCCAGTTCCGCCTCGCCTGGATGCGAAGGCACCCCGAGGCCACCGCCGAGGTTCAGCGTGCGGACGCTGCCGACACGTTCGGCGATGCTGGCGAGTTGTCCACACACGGTCGGCCAGTGCGAGGCGTCCAGGATTCCGGATCCGAGATGCGCGTGCAGACCCGTGATGCGGACGTCGTGCCGGCGCGCGAGTTCCATGAAGGCGTCGAGGTGTTCCAACGGCAGCCCGAACTTGCTGTCGGCGCCGCCCGTGCGCACCTTGTCGTGATGGCCGAGCCCGCGGCCCAGATCCACCCGCAGCATGATTTCGCGCCCGGCGAACAGATCAGGCCAGTGCTGCAACGGGTGCAGCGCGTCCAGCGTCACCGGCACGCCGCGCTGCAACGCGCGTTCGTAGTCGACATGGGGCGCGAAATTGGGCGTGAACAGGCGCGGTGATGCGTTCGCTTCGGCGATCGCGTCCACCGCATCCAGTTCGCCTGGCGACACGCATTCGAAACCCAGCCCCTCTTGCGCCAGCGCGCGAAGGATCGCGGGATGCGCGTTGGCCTTGACCGCGTAATACACGCGGTCGACCGACTGCAGCGCGCGCAATGCACGCGCGCGTTCGCGAATCGTCGGCAGGTTATAAACATACCGCGGAGTCGCCCGCGCAAGGTCCAGCAACCCGCCGCGCGCCGCGCGCCACCACGGCGCACGCACGTACGTTCCACTTTTCCCGTACAGCGATTGCCAACTCGGTCCGAACAACGTCGTGTCGTCGGTACGCAGTGCGCCCGCGCGGATCAGCAATTCGTGCAGGCGCGGCAACAAGCCATCCAGCGTGCCCTCGTCCACCACGAACGTCAGGTTGAGATTGTTGGACGATTGCGAAATCAGGTGCACGCGCATCCGGCCGAACTCGGCCAGCACGCCGGACAGGCGATGCAGCATCGAACGCATGCCGCGCCCGACCAGCGTCACCGCCGCGCAAGGCGCAATCACCTTGACGCGGCAGACTTTGGCGAGATCGGCCGCCAGCGCCGCCACCACGTCGGAATCCAGCAGGTTTTCGGTGGGGTCCAGGGACACGGTGACGTTGGTCTCGGCCGAGCCGATCAGGTCCACGGACAACCCATGCTTCTTGAAAAGCGCGAACACGTCGGCGAGGAAGCCGACCTGTTGCCACATGCCCGAGGTCTCCATCGACACCAGCGTGATGCCGCGACGCGAACTGATGGCCTTGATGCTGGGCGCGATTTCGGCGGGCTGCGGCGCCACCACCGTGCCGTCGAGGTCCGGGTGTTGGGTGTCCTTGATCCACAGCGGCACGCGCGCGCGCCGGCACGGCGACAGGCAGCGTGCGTGCAGCACCTTGGCGCCGGTCGTCGCGATCTCCTGCGCTTCGTCATAGTCGAGGTGCTGCAACAGGCGCGCGCCCGGCACCTGGCGCGGATCGGCGGTGAACATGCCGGCGACGTCGGTCCAGATTTCCACCCGCGCCGCGCGCAGCAACGCGCCCATGTACGCGGCCGAAGTGTCCGAACCCCCGCGGCCCAGCAACACGGTTTCGCCCTCGGCGTTGCGCGCGATGAAACCTTGCGAAATGAAGACCTCGCCGCGCGCCGCCATTTGCGCCGCGAACGCGACATCGGGCTCGGCCTGCACCTGCGCCGACAACACCCGCGCACGTTCGTTGAGGAACGGCAGTTCGCGCGCAAGCAACACATCGCGCGCATCCAGCCATTCGGTGGGCAACCCGTTTGCGGTCATGAACGCGGCGCCGATGGCGCTGGACAGCAATTCGCCGTGGGCCTGGACCGCTGCGTGCCACCAGTGGCCCCTCTCTCCTCGGGAGAGGCGGCGCGAAGCGCCGGGCGCAGCGCGCCGGGGTGAGGGTTCGGAATTCGCCAATTCTGCTTGAACGTCCAAATCCTCACCCGCCCTTGCTCGCGCCATCCAAGGCGCTCGCCCTTCGGTCCGGCTAATGCTGTTCACGGCCGATCCCGTCGGCCGTAGTCGGGCACCCTCTCCCGGGGGGAGAGGGAAAACCAAAGCCCGCAAGGAAGCCAGCCAGTGCTCCACCCGCGCGACGTCGGCAAGCTGCATCTGCACGGCCAGCTCGCGATGGCGAGCGACCACGCTCGCCCATGCAGCCTCGCGTTCCGACGGCGCACACCTGCACAGCGCCTTCAACGCATCGGTGATACCCGAAAGCGCGGACACCACCACCAGCACGCGCATGCCTGCGGCACGACGCGCCGCCGCGAGATCCAGGATCGTGCGCCAGCGTTCGGCGGTCGCGACGCTGGTGCCGCCGAACTTCAGCACGACCCAGGGCGCGTCGGTAGCAAGCGGCGTGGCGGCGGTCGCGGGCATGGATCGGCGGAGATGAAAGCGCGGCAGCGCGGATACGGCCCGCAAGTGTTGCGGGCAGCCGTCGAAAACGCAATCGCGCGTGGCAAGCTGATGACCCCATCATCAAGCGTCCGCTCACGTAACGGTCGATCGGTGGCACACCCCGGCAACATGCGGGCTGAACGCACCACGCACGACGTGCGCCCCCGCGCGTGAGCGAAGCGGGGCTACCCAATACAATCGCCGCATGATGCCCCAAGTCTCGCAGACCCCACCCGCCGAAATCGTGCCACAGCCGGTCCGTGAAGGCACCGACGTCACGATCAACGGCAAGTATTTCCGCCACACGGGCGATCCCGACCTGCCGCTGCTCTGGTACCTGCGCGACGTGTTGCGCCTGACCGGCTGCAAGTACGGCTGCGACGATGCCAGTTGCGGCGCATGCAGCGTGCTGGTCGATGGGAAGCTGAAACGCGCCTGCACGCTGTCGATGCAGGATCTCGCCGGCAAAGCCATCACCACCGTCGAAGGCCTGGCCAAACCGGATGGTTCCCTGCATCCCGTGCAGCAGGCGTGGATCGACGAGGACGCGATCCTGTGCGGCTACTGCCAGTCCGGCCAGATCATGGCGGCGGTGGCGCTGCTTGCACGAAAACCGAAACCGAGCGACGCCGACATCGACGCCATCGGCAACTTGTGCCGGTGCGGCAGCCATCCGCGCATCCGCCGCGCGATCCACCGTGCCGCGGACACCCTGCGGGGCAAGGCGAAGTGAATCGCCCGCACGATGCCAGTCGCCGACGCTTCCTGAAAGTGTTCGGCACCGCCACCGGCGCGCTCGTGGTCGGCCTGCCCGCCTTCGCGTGGACGCCGGACCAACTACTGGGCCAGAACCTGTTCCGGCTCAGCCCTTACGTTCGGATCGAACCCGACGGCACCACCGTGATCGGCGCACGCGATCCCGAAATCGGCCAAGGCATCCGCACTGCCGAAACGCGCATCCTCGCCGAAGAACTGGACGCCGACTGGCCGCGCGTGGTCGTCGAGCCGCTGGAGCTGGGTGTCACCAGCGCCGGCGGCGAACCGCACTGGACCTACGGGCACCAGATGGCATCGGGCAGCACCAGCGTGCCGGCCGCGTGGAACGACTTGCGCAACGTCGGCGCGGCGGCGCGCGAACTGCTGCTGCGCGCAGCGGCCGCGCAATGGAAAACCGACGTCGCCAACCTGCGCACTTCACGTGGCGTGGTGATCGCGGCGGATGGCCGGAAACTCGGCTACGGCGAACTCGCCGAAGCCGCGTCGAAACTCAAGCCCGCGAACGCGCCGCCCAGACCGAAGACACCGGCGCAATACGTGTTGATCGGACAGGATGCGGGCGACGTCGACGCGCGCGATATCGTCACCGGGCGCCAGCATTACGCGATCGACGACTGGTTCGGCGATGCACTGGTCGCGGTGATCGCCCATTGCCCCTTCCCCGGCGGCAAACTCGCACATCTCGACGACACTGAATCGCTGAAGCTGAAGGGCGTCGAGAAGATCATGACGATTCCCGCGCCCGATCCCGCGCACGCGCTCGGCACCCAGCAACTGGTCGCCGGCATCGCGGTGCTGGCCTCCGACACATGGACTGCAATGCAGGCGCTTGCGAAAGTGGATGTGCGCTGGCGACCGGGCGCGCAGACGGCCCAGGGAGACGAGGCGCTCACCGAAGCGGCTGCCGCCGCATTCGCGGCCGATCCCGCCAAGGCAGTGCGCACCGATGGCGATTTCACGGAAGCCGCCAAACGCGTGCCGCACAAATTCAAGACCGAGTACCGCTGCGCCACCATCGCGCACGCCGACCTCGAACCACCCAACGCGCTGGTGCGCGTGGACAACCAGCAGGCGTTGATCGTCGCGCCGGTGCAGAATCCGCGCGCGACTTTCGATACGGTGCGACGACTCACCGGGCTGGCCCCGGACAAGATCACCATCCAGTTGCCGCGCGCCGGCGGCGGCTTCGGACGCTTCCTCGAAACCGATTACGTGGCCGAAGCGGTGATGCTGGCCAAGGCCGCCGGCAAGCCAATCAAGTTGATGTGGACGCGCGCGGAAGCATTCGCGCACGATACCTATCGTCCCTTCTCCGTGCACAGGCTGGAGGCCTGCGCCGATCGCAAGCGCGCTCTGACCGGCTGGACGCATCGCATCGCCAGCACGTCGCGCCTCGCCGGCCGCGAACCGCGTGCGCGCTGGTGGCTGTCGGAAATGCACCCGGACGACCTGCCAGCCGGCTTGGTTGGCAACCTGCAATACGCCTGGTACGCGCTGGATTCGGCGCTGCCGCGCGGCAGCTATCGCGCCAGTTCCCACGCGGTCAACGCATTCGCTACCGAGTGTTTCCTCGACGAGATTGCGCACCAGCTCAAGCTGGATGCGCTCAAGTTCAGACTCGCGCTGCTGGGCGAACCGCGCAAATTGCCGTATCGCGGACACGGCGGTCCCGTGCTTGATACCGGGCGGCTTGCATGGGTACTGCAGCTTGCCGCCGACGCGATCGGCTGGAACAAGCCGCACCTGCAAGGCCACGGCTTCGGGCTGGCCTGCCACTTCACCTTCGGCGGCTACGTTGCCCACGCAGTGGAGGTGTCGATGGAAGGCACGCGCCTGGTGATCCACAACGTGGTGTGCGCGGCGGATCTGGGCCGCGTCGTGAATCCGCTCGGGGCGCGCGCGGCATTGGTCGGCGCGACGCTGGACGGATTCTCCACGGCGCTGCGCGAACGCATCACGCTCAAGGAGGGCCGAGTCGTGCAGCAAGGCTTCAAGGATTACCCGCTCGCGACGATGGCGCAGATCCCGCACGACGTGCAGGTGATCCTGGTGCCGTCGCAGGAAAATCCGACCGGAGCGTTCGACATGGGATTTCCCTCCGCCGCGCCCGCACTGGCGAACGCGATCTTCGCGGGCACCACCGTGCGCGTGCGGCAATTGCCGTTATGGTCGGAATTGATGCGGTTGCTGTGATCGCGACCGTCAGGTCGTAAAGCCCCGAAGCACCTTGAACGTGCCGGCCGCGTCCACCTCGCCGATCGCGAGCAGGCGGTCGCCCCGCGCATGCGCCCGATAACGGCCCGGCGCGGCGGTGACGTGGAGCGCGCGGCCATGCGCGACATCGTCGGCGCCGCGTTCGTCGAGCGGCAACACGGCCCAATCGGCAAGACCGGCTTCGATGGGCAGAAGCGCATCGCGCAGGCACGCGGCGTCGCGTTCGCGCATTTGCGCGAGTTCATCCAACGTGAACATGCGCGGTTCCCGAAACGGTTCCATCCACAACCGCCGCAATGCTGTCAGGTGCGCGCCGCAACCCAGCGCTTCGCCGAGATCGCGTGCGAGGCTGCGCACGTAAGTGCCGGAGCCGCATTCGACGTACATCCGCAACGTATCGCCGGCGCGTTCCATCAAGTCGAAACGGAGCACCTCGACCTCGCGCGGCGGCGCTTCCACCGCTTCGCCGCGGCGTGCACGCTTGTAAAGCGGCACGCCGCCCTGCTTCAGCGCCGAATACACCGGCGGAATCTGGATGATGCGACCCGTCAATTTCGCGAGTTCGGCGCGGATCGCATCGTCATCCAGCGCGGGCACGGCGCGCTCGACCAATACCGAACCCTCGCTGTCGCAGGTATCGGTGGTGACGCCAAGCCGGCATTCCGCGGCATAAGCCTTGCGCGCGCCGAGCAGGTGGCCCGCGATCTTGGTCGCCTCGCCGAAACAGATCGGCAGCAATCCGGTCGCAAGCGGGTCGAGGCTGCCGGTGTGACCGGCCTTGTTGGCGCCGAACAGGCGCTTGGCCTGCTGCAGCGCACGGTTGCTGGAGATGCCTTGCGGCTTGTCGAGGAGGAGGATGCCGTTCAAGGGCCGGGAGCCGGGAATCGGGAGACGGGAATCGGAAAGAGCCACGGGCATTCCGGTGAATCGGTCTTACGATTCACCATCGTCCAATCCCGATTCCCGCAAAAGCCGTTCGATCCGCTCGCCCTTGTCCACCGATTCGTCGTACTTGAAGCGCAGTTCCGGCACGCGGCGCATGCGCATCGTGCGGGCGAGCTGGTGACGGAATTCCCTGGCGAGCGATTTCAGCGCCTTCACGACTTCGGCGGAAAGCTCCGGCTGCAGCGCAGTAACCCAGACCGTCGCGACATCGAGTTCGCGGCTGGTTTCGACGTCCACCACGCTGGCCTGCGGCAACGCGTGATCGCGCACCGCCGCATGCACCAGCGCGCCGACCTCGCGGCGGAGCTCGGCATTGACGCGATCGGTGCGGTGGTAGGAGCGTTGCGGCATGAGAGCTGCAGGATGCGATGTAGGAGCCGGCCTGCCGGCGATCGGGTCGCGCGCAGGCGCGCTCCTACAGCGTCCTCGCCACCTCGATGCGTTCGAAGCATTCGATGCGGTCGCCGGGCTTGACGTCGTTGTACTGCTTGACGCCGATGCCGCATTCGCTGCCGCTCTTCACTTCTTCCACGTTTTCCTTGTAGTGGCGCAGCGATTCCAGTTCGCCTTCGAAGACCACCACGTCGTTGCGCAGCACGCGGATCGGCTTGTTGCGCTTGACCGAGCCCTCGACCACCTGGCAACCCGCGATCGCACCGAACTTGGACGAACGGAACACGTCCTTGACCTCGGCGACGCCGATGATTTCCTCGCGCACTTCCATCCCCATCAAACCGGAAGCCGCCTGCTTCACCTGGTCGATCACGTCGTAGATGATCGAGAAGTAACGAAGATCCACGCCGCCCGATTCGATCACCCGGCGCGCCGACGCATCCGCGCGCACGTTGAAGCCGATCAGCAGGGCCTTGGAGGCCGCCGCCAACGTGGCATCGGATTCGGTGATGCCGCCGACGCCGGACGCGATCACGTTGACCTTCACGAGATCATTGCTGATCGCGGTGAGCGACTCGCGCAACGCCTCGGCCGAGCCCTGCACGTCGGCCTTGATCAGGATGTTGAGGCTCTGCTGGCCTTCGCCCTTGCCCATCATCGCCATCACGTCTTCGAGCGTGTTGGTGCGCGTGACCAGGCGCTTCTCGCGGCGTTTTGCTTCGCGTTCGGACACCACGTTGCGCGCCAGTTTTTCATCGGCCGCGACCACGAACTCGTCGCCCGCTTCCGGCACGCCGGACAGACCCAGCATCTGCACCGGAATCGACGGACCCGCGCTTTCGACCTGCTTGCCCGTTTCGTCGAACAGCGCGCGCACGCGGCCGTATTCGACGCCGCACACCACGTAGTCGCCGCGCTTCAACAAGCCTTGCTGCACCAACACCGTGGCGACCGGGCCGCGGCCCTTGTCGAGGCTGGATTCAATCACCACGCCCGAGGCGCGGCCATCCGGCACCGCCTGCAATTCCATCACCTCGGCCTGCAGGCCGATCGCTTCCAGCAGCGCTTCGACGCCGTCGCCGGTCCTGGCCGACACCGGCACGAACTGTGTGTCGCCGCCCCAGTCTTCCGGGATGACTTCGTGCTGGGCCAGGCCCTGGCGCACGTTGTCGGGATTGGCTTCCGGTTTGTCCATCTTGTTGACCGCGACGATCAGCGGCACCTTGGCCGCGCGCGCGTGCTGGATGGCTTCCACGGTCTGCGGCATCACGCCGTCGTCGGCCGCGACCACCAGCACCACGATGTCGGTGGACTGCGCGCCGCGCGCGCGCATCGAGGTGAACGCCGCGTGGCCGGGCGTGTCGAGGAAGGTGACTACCCCTTTCGGCGTTTCGACGTGGTATGCGCCGATGTGTTGGGTGATGCCGCCGGCTTCGCCCGCGGCGACTTTCGTGCGGCGGATGTAGTCCAGCAGCGAGGTCTTGCCGTGATCGACGTGGCCCATGATGGTGACCACCGGCGGACGCGGCGCCTTGTCGCCCTCGGCCGTTTCGGTGACCACGTGCGCGGCCAGCACGGTTTCGGCCGTTTTCTCTTCCGCGTCGACGGGCTTGTGGCCGAGCTCTTCCACCACCAGCGCGGCGGTGTCGTGGTCGATGGTCTGGTTGATGGTCACCATGGTGCCCATCTTGAACAGCGCCTTGACCACTTCCGAACCCTTCACGGCCATCTTCTGCGCAAGGTCCGACACGACGACGGTTTCGCCGATCGGAATCTCGCGCATCTGCGGCGCGACCGGCTTGGAGAAGCCGTGCTGGCCCGTGATCTGGGACAGGTCCACCCTGGGCCGCGCGCGCTTGCGGGTGGAGCGGCGTGCGCGTTCGGCGTCGGTAAGGTGCAACTCGCCGCCCGAGTAGCGCGCGGCGCCCTCGTCTTCGTCGTCGCGCATGCGGTGCGAGCCGCGTGAACGCTTGGCCTTGTGCGCCGCGGCGTCTTTGCTGTCGCGCGCCGGCTTCGGCGTTTCGTGGCGGCGCGCGGGTGCCGTGGTGGTCGTTTCGTTCTTCCCCGCCGTGTCCTCGACCGCGCGGGCGGCGGCCGCTTCGGCTTCGGCGCGCGCATGCTCTTCCGCGACGCGCTTGCGTTCGGCCTCGGCCGCCTCGAGCTTCTGCTGCTCTTCCCTGCGACGGCGATCCTGCTCGGCCAGCTCGGCCAGCTCGCGCTCGTGCTGTTCCTGCGATTCCTTCAGCTTGCGCAGCGCTTCTTCGCGCTCGCTGTCCACGACTCCGTCGGTCGGCACCGCGCCACGCTTGACGTAGGTGCGCCGGGCGCGCACTTCCACGTTGACGGTCTTGGCGCTGGCGCCGCGCCCACCCGCCACGGTGATCTCGCTGACCTTGCGGCGTTTCAGCGTGATCTGGCGCGGCGTGACGGCAGCCTCGGCCGACTGCTTGCCATGGTTGCTGCGCAGGAAATCAAGCAGCTTGGTTTTTTCGCGATTGCTGATGACCTGGTCCGGACCTTGGAACTGCATGCCGGCTTCGGCAAGCTGCGCCAGCAGCTTGTCCTCGGGCGTGCCCACCATGCTCGCGAGTTGCTTGATCGTGATATCTGACATCGTGTCCAACCTCTTGTGTCTTCGGCGCCCCACGCACGTTCACCGTGCGATCGAGACGCGCCTCGACGGTGCCGAAACCCCCGGGATCAGGGGTTTCCCGCTTCTTGTTCCATCCTTGCCAGCATCGGCGCCCGCGCGGCCATGATCAGCGCGCCGGCGCGTTCCTCGTCCATGCCTTCGATGTCGATCAGGTCGTCCACGGCCTGGTCGGCCAGGTCGTCCGGCGTCAGGATTGCGCGCTCGGCCAGCGCGTAAGCGGTTTCCTCGTCCATGCCTTCCAGCGCCAGCAATTCCTCGCTGGGCTGGTGTTCATCCAGATCCTCTTCCACCGCCAGCGCCTCGGTCAGCAATGCATCCTTGGCGCGCGAACGCAGTTCCTCGACGATGTCCTCGTCGAAACCCTCCACCGCCAGCAACTCGCCGGACGGCACGTAGGCGATTTCCTCGACCGTCGAGAAACCTTCCTGCACCAGGATGTTGGCGATTTCCTGGTCCACCTCGAGCTTGGCCATGAACAACTGGCGCGCGGCTTCCTGCTCAGCCTCGCTCTTGGCGGCGACCTGGTCCTGGGTCATCACCTTCAAGTCCCAGCCGGTCAGCTTGCTGGCAAGGCGCACGTTCTGGCCGCCACGGCCAATCGCCTGCGACAGCTTGTCTTCGGCAACCGCGATGTCCATCGAATGCTTGTCTTCATCGACGATGATCGACTGCACTTCCGCCGGCGCCATCGCGTTGATCACGAATTGTGCGGGCGCGTCGTTCCACAACACGATGTCGATGCGCTCGCCGTTCAGTTCATTGGACACTGCCTGCACGCGTGAACCGCGCATGCCGATGCAGGCGCCGATCGGATCGGTACGCTTGTCGTGCGCCTCGACGGCGATCTTGGCGCGGTCGCCGGCGTCACGCGCGCAGGCGCGAATCTCGACGATGCCCTGGCCGACTTCCGGCACTTCCAGCTTGAACAGCTCCATCATGAATTCCGGCGCGGTGCGCGACACGAACAACTGCGGGCCGCGCGGCTCGGAACGCACCTCGAACAGATAGCCGCGCACGCGGTCGCCCACGCGCACCGCTTCGCGCGGAATCGCCTTGTCGCGCGGGATGAAGGCCTCGGCGTTGCCGCCGAGGTCGAGGTAGATGTTGCCGCGCTCGACGCGCTTGGCGACGCCGTTGATCAATTCGCCCACGCGATCCTTGTAGGCATCGACCACCTGCGCGCGCTCGGCCTCGCGGATGCGCTGCACGATCACCTGCTTGGCGGCCTGCGCGGTGATGCGCCCGAATTCCGGGTTTTCGATCTGCTGTTCAATGTATTCGCCGACCTCGGCACCCGGGCGCTCGTCGACGGCGTCCATCAGGCGCAACTGCCAGTCGGGTGATTCCATCTCGCCGTCGTCGGCGATCACTTCCCAGCGGCGGAAGGTCTCGTAGTCTCCGGATTCCTGATCGATGGCGACGCGGATCTCGGGTTCCTCTTCCGGATAGCGCTTCTTCGCGGCGGTCGCCAGCGCGGCTTCCAGCGCACCGAAAATCACGTCGCGCGGCACCGCCTTCTCGGCGGCCACGGTGTCCACGATCATCAACAAGTCGCGATTCATCTCATTTGCTCCGTCGAAGCCACGCTCAGCGCGCTTCGGTGTTCCTCGATCTCGTCATCCGGCGAAAGCCGGGACCCAGTGATTTCCAATCCATCAATGCTTGCGTTTGGGCTTCCCACCCTTGCTGCCATCCGCGCCCTTGCCCGGTTTGGCCTTGGGCGTGTAACCCAGCGCATCCCAATCCGGCACCAGATGCGCGCTTTCGATCTCGTCCTCGGTGACCTCGATGCGCGTGCCATCCACGTCCATGCCGATGCGCTTGCCCTCTACTGCGGCGATCCTGCCGCGCATCCGCCGGCGGCCCTCGCGCGGCAGCTTCAACGTCACCTTGGCTTCTTCACCAACGAAACGCGCGAACTGCGCGGCATTGAACAACGGCCGCTCGATGCCCGGCGAGGAAACTTCCAGCACGTAATGGCCGGGGATCGGATCCTCCACGTCCAGCAGCGCGGAAATTTCGCGGCTGGCTGCCTCGCAATCGTCCACGCTCACCGCATTCGCGGCGTCACCGTCGTGCTGCAGTGAATCGATGTACACGCGCAGCAAGCCACCGCCATGGCCGGCATTCCATTCCACGCCAAGGCATTCCAGGCCCAGTTCCGCCAGGGCCGGCGCCACGCGCACCGCGATTGCTTCGGTCTCCATGTCGGCTCGCAACTCCGGAAATAAAAAATGGGCACGAGGCCCATTCCTTAAGTTCGCCGGTTTTGGTCCTGAACCCGGCGTCCCGCATCCGTGCGGTGTGCCACCTGCGCATCGTCCGTGACTGCAACACGAAAGGATCCGTCCTTTCGACAAAGCCTGGCAGCGGGGACGGCAATGCCAATGCCTTCCAACCACTCCACGCGAGCCGCGCAGTATAGACCGTTTACCTCAAGCGTTCAAGGACTTGGATTGCCGACGGGACTGGCCGCCCGGCCATGTTTTCGACCGGGTGTCCGCGGCTTCATTCGGGCGCAATGGGCCATGGTCCTCGATGGCATCGATATCCAATGCCGCGTGGGGAAGCGGCAGCGCCTCCACGCTTCCGGGGTGGCGGCGGATCACCGCGCGCGCACCGGCGATCCCCGGCCAGCGCGGCGGCAGCGCACCATCGGCACGCCGTCGATACCCAGCGTCTGTTTCGGCGCGCCATAGCGACTCGCCTCGCCCGCGGCCAGCACGGTCGCGGCGATGCTCGGGGCGTTCACGCCGTCACCGCTTCGCGCGCGCTGGTGCGAGGCTCGCCATGCCGCGCAGGCTCGCACAACGGCTGGATCGTTCTACCGTGATTCATCTTGACCGCCGCCGATTCGATGCGCATTCATCGGCCACGGCTCAAGATGCCAAATGACAGGTACGTCGGCACAGGGGGCCCGCGCACCCTTCGTCGAACCCAGACAAGGAGTCACACCATGAAAACCCGTATCGCAGTCGCGATCGCATCCCTGTTCGCCGTTTCGCTGGGCACCGCTTACGCGCAGACACCGCAACAGGCAACGCCCCAAACCCCACCCCAGCAGACCATGCCGCAGCAGCAGCCCGCGTCGCCCATGACGTCGGCCAACATGACCAGCAACGGCCAGATGAACGGCAACGCGTCAGACACCCAGATCGAGCAGAAGGTGAAACGCGAGTTGACGTCGCACGGTGTCACCGCCACCGGCGTCACGGTGTCGTTCAATGACGGCACCGCCACGCTCAGCGGAACCGTTTACAACCAACGCGACATCACCAAGGCCAAGAGCGCCGCGATGCGCGTGCGCGGCGTGAAACACGTCGATACCTCCAACCTGCACGCGCGCAAGAGCGCCAGCAAACACGGCCAGGGCTGAGTCGATCTTGCGCGGATGAATCGCCGCGGGCGTGTCGCACGCCCGCCGTCATGAAGGGCATTGCGCGGCGCTCGGCGTCACGCGATCTGGGCTGAGAGGTCGCGTTTGCGGTTGCAAAAAAAAACCGCCTTCGCAATAATGGCCGTTCCTGTTGCGGGGTGGAGCAGTCTGGCAGCTCGTCGGGCTCATAACCCGAAGGTCGCAGGTTCAAATCCTGCCCCCGCTACCACCGATACCGAATCGACGGCGCGATCCCGATGGGATCACGCCGTTTTTGTTCGCGTGCAGTGGGAACCCGCAGGTGGTTCCATTGCGGCTGCGCGAGATTCGTTGTCGCACGGATGCCCGCCCACGCGCGGAAATGGACTCGCGAAATTCCGGTAGCCGACCCATGCAACCCAGCGACGCAGGGGTTCGCGGCGGGGCTGATACAATCGCCGCGCCGCGTCACCGGGAATGCGCCGTGCTCCATCTACGCCAACGCGCGGCGTCGTCGGTTCCATTCGATGCCCACGGTCTTGCTACCACGATCGCGTGGGGGCGCCCGTGCGCGGCACTGGGCCAGCTGCTGGCGATCATCGTCGCGGTCGACTGGCTGCAGGTCGCCTTGCCCGTGGCGCCGTTGCTGGCTGGCGTCTTGGTATTGGCGCTGGCAACCCCATTCGCATTCTGGCGCCTGCGCCACGGCCGGCCGGTGGGTGAAGTCGAGGCGGTTGGCCACGTCGCGTTCGACCTGTTGCTGCTCGGCTGGGCCTTGTATTTCACGGGCGGCGCCAGCAACCCGTTCATCACGCTGCTGCTGGTGCCGGTGGCGCTGTCGGCCGCGGCGCTGTCCGCGCGCGGCACCGCCACGGTGGTCGCGCTGGCCGCAGCCGTTTACGCGACGCTGATCGTCCGATACGTGCCCCTCCCGGACATGCCGATGCACGGCGGCAACGGATTCCGGCTGCACCTGACCGGCATGGCGATCAACTTTTCGATCGCGGTGCTGCTGCTGGCCGTGTTCATCAACCGGATGACCGGCTCGCTGCGCGCGCAGCGCGACGCGACGCAGCGCCTGCGCGAGCGCCTGTTGCGCGACGAGGGCATTCTCGCCATCGCGACGCAGGCCGCCGAGGCCGCGCACGAACTCAACACCCCGCTCTCGACATTGCGGACGCTGCTGCCCGAACTCCAATCCGGC
>Ga0207486_1000010_pt1 | contig 34724 bp, 36 predicted proteins | sample NitcycUWRG01A310_FD_188045 | JGI IMG/M metagenome (GOLD analysis project Ga0207486, IMG submission 188045) | Soil microbial communities from Arlington Agricultural Research Station in Wisconsin, USA - Nitrogen cycling UWRJ-G01A3-10 (SPAdes) | ecosystem: Environmental > Terrestrial > Soil >... | reverse complement strand
CCGGAACCGAACAGCGCGTCCACGTACACGTCGGCGTCTGGCAGAGATTCGGTGACCGACGAAACCTGCCCGCCGTCGCCAGTGAAACGTTCACGGGCATGCGCCGCATCTGCGGAAGGCTGGCCCGGCAGCGCGATCACGCTCACCTGCAGGCCCGCCGCGCGTGCAAGCGACGCCAGCAGAAACCCATCGCCGCCGTTGTTGCCCGGTCCGCACAGTACGCACACGCTGTGCGCCTGCGGCCAACGCCGCCGCAGCGCGTCGAGCGCCGCGCGCGCCGCGCGTTCCATCAACTCGATGCCGGCGATGCCGTCGCCGATCGCGGCCTGGTCGAGCGCCCGCACCTGTGCGGTGGTGAAAAGTGCGGACTGCGGGTCGAGCTGGGCCATCACGTGATCCTACAATGTGGACATGCAAACGGGCAGTGAAGCCATCGCCGATGCCATCGATTTCGCCGCGCTCGCGCAGCGGATCAAGACATGGGGCGTGGAACTCGGCTTCGCGAAAATCGGCATCACCGGCGTCGATCTGCGCGAAGACGAAGCGCATCTGCAAGCCTGGCTGGAACAGGGTCGCCACGGCAGCATGGATTACATGCAGCGGCACGGCAGCAAGCGCAGCCGTCCGGACGAACTGCAACCCGGCACGGTGCGCGTGATCTCCGCACGCATGGATTATTTCCCGCGCGACATGAACGTCGAGGCCGCATGGCAGGCACTCGCCGACGGCAATCGTGCCTACATTTCACGCTACGCGCTCGGACGCGATTACCACAAGCTGATCCGCAGCCGCCTGCAGAAACTCGCCGACCGCATCGCCGGCGAAGTCGGTTCGTTCGGCTATCGTGCCTTCACCGATTCCGCGCCCGTGATGGAAAAGGCGCTGGCGCGGAACGCCGGCCTCGGCTGGGTCGGCAAGCACACGCTGGTGCTGGATCGCGATGCAGGTTCGTGGTTTTTCCTGGGCGAGCTTTACACCGATCTGCCGCTGCCCATCGACAAACCGTCGACGGCGCACTGCGGCACCTGCACGCGTTGCATCGACGTCTGCCCGACGCAGGCGATCATCGGCCCGTACCAGTTGGATGCGCGGCGCTGCATTTCCTACCTGACGATCGAGTCGAAGGATGCGATTCCCGAAGACCTGCGCCCGCTGATGGGCAACCGCGTGTTCGGTTGCGACGACTGCCAGCTCGTGTGTCCATGGAACAAGTTCGCGAAACCCACCCGCGAAGAAGACTTCGCGCCGCGCCACGGGCTGGACGGCGCCAGGCTGGTGGAACTGTTCGCGTGGACCGAAGCCGAATTCCTGAAGAAGACCGAAGGCATGCCGATCCGCCGCGCGGGCTACGACGGATTCTCGCGCAACGTCGCGGTGGCACTCGGCAACGCGCCGCATTCGGAGGAAGTCATGGACGCACTTCGTGCGCGCGCCAATGACACCTCGCCGCTGGTACGCGAACACGTGGCGTGGGCGCTGGCGCAACAAACCGCAAAGTCGGGTATTGCATGAGCCAGGAACCGGATTTGACCATGCCGCCGCAACGGCGGATAACCCGTAGGGCGGGAGTAGCGCAGCGGACCCCGCCGCATGAACACGAGGCGGGTTATCACCCGCCCTACCAAGGCACGCTGCAGCGGAGTCGCAGCGGCTCCCGTCGCATGACGAACACGGGCGGGTTGTCACCCGCCCTACCAAAGCAGGCCACGAATGGCCGTTCCGGTTTCAACGTCTGCGCAGACGATATCCAGACAGCCGACGCGGCAATCAGGACGATCGCTCGAAATCAGGCGACCGCCATCTGCTTAGGAATCGAGTGGTTCGTGCGCGCAATGCGGTTGTTGGCGTCCACATAGACCAGGTTCGGCTGGTGCTGTTCCGCCTCGACGGCGGTCAACGACACGAAGGCGGCGATGATCACGAGGTCGCCCGGCTGCGCGCGATGCGCCGCGCTTCCGTTCACCGAAATGATCCCGCTGCCTTCTTCGGCGCGCAGCGCATAGGTGACGAAGCGCTCGCCGTTGTTGACGTTCCACGCGTGGATCTGCTCGTACTCGCGGATGCCGGCGGCGTCCAGCAGGTTGCCGTCGATCGCGATCGAGCCTTCATAGTGCAACTCCGCGTGGGTCACGGTCGCACGGTGGATTTTGGCTTTGAGCATGTTCAGTTGCATGGATGCCTCCAGCGCCCATGTGGCCGAGTTCGCGCATTATAGCGACTGCCCGGCCGGTTTGCTGCATTGCACAAGCTGCCACCCGTCGCAGAAACGCTCATTCGAAGACCAGATTGTCGATCAACCGGGTGCTTCCCAGCCGGGCGGCCACCAGTGCCATCAGCCCGCTGCGCGTGTCGGCGTCGGGCACGCCAAGATCCTCCGCACGCCGCACGGCCGCGTAATCCGGCGCTAACCCGGCGCGTTCCAGGCGGCGCACCGCCGCGCCCTCGATGGCCCTGATCGCGTGACCCTCCGCGAATGATTCGCGCATCCATTGCAGCGTTTCGTGCAACTGCGGCGCGCGCGCACGCTGGTGGGCGTCCAGATAGCGGTTGCGCGAGGACATCGCGAGGCCATCGGATTCGCGGACGATCGGGCCCGCCATGATCTCGAGCGGCAACCCGAGATCGCGCACCAGCCGCCGCACCACCAGCAATTGCTGCCAGTCCTTGGCGCCGAACACCGCGAGGTCGGGATCCACCATCAGCAGCAATTTCGCCACCACCGTGGCCACGCCGTCGAAGTGGCCGGGTCGGTGCGCGCCTTCCAGCGTGTCGCCGACGTCCGGCACGTGGATGCGCAGCGCATGGTCGGGGCCGAATGGATACATCGTTTCGACCGTGGGCGCGAACAGCAGGTCGCACTGGTGCTCGACCAGCCCTACGCTGTCCTCGGCCAGCGTGCGCGGATAGCGGGTGTAGTCCTCGTTCGGACCGAACTGGGTCGGGTTGACGAACACGCTGACCACCACGCGATCGGCGTGCCGGCGCGCGAGATCGACCAACGAATAGTGGCCCGCGTGCAGGTTGCCCATGGTCGGCACGAACGCGACGCGCTGGCCATCCTTTTTCCAGGCCTGCACCACCGCGCGCAGCGAACGAGGGTCGGCGACGGTACGCATCGTCAGCCCGCGATCTGTTCCGGGCCCGGAAACCGTCCCGCGCGGACGTCGCCGGCGTATGCATCAATCGCCTCGCGAATGGAGCCGCGCCCGGCCAGGAAATCCTTGCTGAACTTCGGCCGCCGCCCCGGCGTGATGCCCAGCATGTCGTAGCTGACCAACACCTGGCCGTCGCAATCGAGCCCGGCGCCAATGCCGATGGTGGGAATCGAAAGCTCGCGGGTGATCTCGCCGGCCAAGGCTGCCGGCACCGACTCCAGCACCAGCAACTCCGCGCCAGCGTGTTCGACCGCGCGCGCCTCCGCACGCAGGCGCGCGGCCGCGTCTTCGGTCTTGCCCTGCATCCGGTAGCCGCCCATCTTGTGCACCGATTGCGGGGTCAGCCCCAAGTGCGCGCACACCGGGACATCGCGGGTCGTCAGCGCAGCGATGACTTCGCAGGTCCAGTCCGCGCCACCTTCGAGCTTCACCATCGCGGCACCGCCCTCGGCCATCAGCCGCGCCGAAGCCGACAGCGCAGTGGCCGGATCGCGGAACTGCATGAACGGCAGGTCCGCGATCAACAACGTGGCGGCAAGTCCCCGCGCGACCAGCGAAGCGTGGTAAACCATCTGGTCGAGCGTCACCGGCAAGGTGCTGGCGAGGCCCTGCACCACCATGCCCAGCGAATCGCCGACCAGCGCCACATCCACGCCCGCAGCTTCCATGTGCGTCGCAAAGCTGGCGTCATAGCAGGTCAGCACCACGATCTTCTCGCCGCGCGCCTTCATCGCGCGCAAGCCCGGAACGGTCACGGGTTTGCGCCTTGGCGCGTCGGCAGACTGGACGTACATGCGGCGCTCCCGGGAAACGGCCGATTATCGCGGTTCCACGGCCTGCCGCCAACCGGGGCTCATCGAAGCCGCCGTCGTGGAAAATCGGGCCATGGATGACCGTTCTGGCGTTGCTGGCCGAAGTGTTGGTCAGTTGCGCCGCGCTCGTCCGGAGCAGCAATCATGGGCGATCGCAATCATGCGCCTCGCAAATCGCGCATCCGGAAACCCGTCGCGAACAGCGCGGCGACGTACGCGGCGCCACCCGCGCAGACCAGCGCCACCAGTTTCCAGATGCGCGTGATGATCCGCTCATGCGTCCACTGCTGCCACGGCCAGAGCCACAGCCCGATGCCGACCACGACCACCAGTACGGCACAAGCCACCCCGATCCGCAGCCAGTGCCGCGTCCAGCCGGGCTGCGGGCGGTACGCGCCGCTGCGCTTCAGGTAGCGCCACAGGAGTGCGAACTGCAGGTAATTGGACACCGAACTCGCAATCGCCATTCCGAGGTGCAACCCCGGCACCCGCGCAATGCCGTCCAGCCATGGCAGGTGTTTCGACGCGGCCGGCGCCCACACCTCGAACAGCAGCGCGATCAGCGCGAAGTTGAACACCATGTTGACGATCAGCGCGATCACGCCCGCGCGCACCGGCGTGCGGGTGTCCTGCCGCGAATAGAACGCCGGCAGCAGCGTGCGCGTCAATGCGATCGCCGGCACGCCCGCGGCCAAGCCCATGATCGCGATCGCGGTCATGTGGCTGTCGAAGGCCGTGAATTGCCCGTTCTGGAAACACGCCGCCACCGCAGGTTCGGCCAACAGCAGCAGGCCGCACATCGCGGGCAGCGCGATCAGCAAGGTGGTGCGCAAGCCCCAATCCAGCGAGCGCGAGAAACCTTCGCGATCGGCGCTGACGTGGTGACGCGACAATGCGGGCAGGATCACGGTGCCGAGCGCCACGCCGAACACGCCCAACGGCAATTCCAGAAACCGCGTCGCCTGCGCCAGCCACGTCTGCGAGCCGGTGATCAGCAGCGAGGCCACTGCGGTATCCAGCAGCAGGTTGATCTGCGCCACCGACGAACCGAACAGGGTCGGCAGCATCAGCCGCATGATCTGGCGCACGCGCGGGTGGTTCCAGCCCCAGCGCGGCAGCGACAGCAGATCGAGGCTCCGTACCGATGGCAGCAGGAACAGCAACTGCAGGATGCCCGCGATCAGCACCGCCCAGCCCAGCGATTCGATCGGCACCGCGAGCCGCTTCGCACCCCACAACGCCGCCGCGATCAGGCACAGGTTCAGGATCACCGGCGCCAGTGCCGGCAACGCGAACTTGTGGAAGCTGTTGAGGATGCCGCCGCACAACGCGGTCAGCGAAACGAACAGCAGGAACGGGAAGGTCAACCGCAGCAGCTTAATCGTGAGGTCGAACTTGTGCGGCTGGTCCAGCGCGCCCGGCGCAAACCCGGTCGCCACCTGCGGCGCGAAGATGATTCCGAGCGCCACGATCACCAGCAGCACCCCGCCGAGCGTGCCCGTGACGCGTGCGGTCAGGTCGCGCAATTCCGCGTGGCTGCCGGTTTCCTTGACCTCGGTGAACACCGGCACGAACGCGGTCGAGAACGAGCCTTCCGCGAACAGCCGGCGCATGAAATTGGGCACGCGGAACGCCACCCAGAACGCGTCGGTGGCCGCGCTGACGCCGAACACGTGGGTGATGGCAATGTCGCGCGCCAGGCCCAGCAGGCGCGAGATCATGGTCATGCTGCTGAACGAGAACACCCCGCGCAACAGGCTGGGCGGGCGGGTCATGCGGCGTGCCTCGGAACCCGGGACCCGCAACGGCCGGCCCGCGGTGGTCGTATGCCTCGGGACCGCTCGGCGTCGCGCCGTCCTGCCATGAACGAACGGGGCGAAGAGGTGTCAGTGTGCCTTGCGCCTTGTTTTTTCCGGATTCCGGGCACCGAGCCTTGCGTCCCGAAAGCATTGACTGAAACCTGCAATCCCGCGATACTTGCGGGCTTCGTTCCGCCGTTATTTCCCGGAGTCACCCCGTGGCAAACATCCAGTCCGCCAAGAAGCGCGCCCGCCAGGCCCAAGTGCGCAACATGCGCAATACCAGCCAGCGTTCGATGCTGCGCTCGTCGATCCGCAAGGTCCTGAAGGCCATCGAGGCCCAGGACAAGGTCGGTGCCGAAGCCGCCTACAAGGCCGCCGAACCGGTGCTGGACCGCTACGCCAGCCGCGGCTTGATCCACAAGAACAAGGCCGCGCGCCACAAGAGCCGCCTCACCGCGCACATCAAGGCTATCGCCTGAGCCGTTTGTGTTCCTTCTCCCTGCGGGAGAAGGGGCGAGGCGCGGCTGCTCCTTTTGCGCGAAGCGCCGGCTGAGGGCTCGGTTTCTCACCGAAAGGCACACAAAACCCGTAACCTCGTCCCTGTCCTTCTCACGAAGGGAGCGGGGAAAAGCAAAGCCGGCGCCAGCCGGCTTTTTGTTATCGCATCCGCGAGAAGCGGAGCGAAGCGAACGCGCGCGAAGCGCGACGGCGCCAGCGCCGGTTGAGGTTTCGGCATCCGGACTGATCCCAGTCTCGCGCACCTCCGCAATGCTGCGTGCTCGCGTACCTTCACCCCTGCCCTTCTCCCGGAGGGAGAGGGGCTCCAACAGGCAAGCCCGCGCGCATGTCACTCCGGCAGCTCCTCTGTCTCCGCGTGCCGCTCATCGAAGAACCGCTGCGCAGCGAGGCACACCTCCCGCGTCGCCAGCCGTTCCGCCGCGGAGATCGCAAACCATGGGGCCCGCCAATCCAATCGCGTGATGATGTTGCGCGCGTTGGCCTCGCGCTCCTCCGGTGCCCACAGGTCGATCTTGTTGAGCAGCAACCAGCGCGGACGTTGCAACAATTCGGGGTCGTGACGCTGCAGTTCGCCCTCGATGATCCGCACCTGCTCCACCGGATCGGCGCCATCCAGCGGCGCGACATCCACCAGATGCAACAACAGGCTGGTGCGCGAGACGTGCTTCAGGAACTGGATGCCCAGACCCGCGCCCTCGGCTGCACCTTCGATCAGCCCCGGAATGTCGGCCACCACGAAGCCCTGCGACGGCCCCACGCTCACCACGCCGAGGTGCGGCTGCAGGGTCGTGAACGGATAATCGGCCACACGCGGCGTCGCCGCCGACACCGCGCGGATGAAGGTGCTCTTGCCGGCATTGGGAAAGCCGAGCAGGCCGACGTCGGCCAGCACTTTCAATTCCAGCTTCAGTTCGCGCTCCTCGCCCGGCGTTCCGGTGGTAAAGCGGCGCGGCGCGCGATTGGTGGAACTTTTGAAGTGGATGTTGCCGAGGCCGCCCCTGCCGCCTTTCGCGACCAGCAGCTTCTGTCCGTGCGTGGTGAGGTCGCCGATGATCTCATCGGTATCGACGTTGATGACAGTCGTGCCGACCGGCACGCGAATGGTGGTGTCCTCGCCGCCGCGCCCGTACATGTCGCTGCCCATGCCGTTCTGGCCGCGCTGCGCCTTGAAGTTACGCTGGTGCCGGAAATCGATCAGCGTGTTCAGGCCTTCATCGGCCGCGAGCCACACGCTGCCGCCGTCGCCGCCGTCACCACCGTTGGGTCCCCCGAACGGAATGAACTTCTCGCGACGGAAGCTGGCACAGCCGTCCCCGCCGTTGCCGGCCTGCACCTTGATGATGGCTTCGTCGACAAACTTCATGGGGGCTTAGACAGGGAACCGGAAACAGGGAACGCGGCACATGGTACGGGAACACATCCACTGCCCGTTCCCTGTTCCCCGTTCCCACTCTTCGAACAAACGAAAAGCCCCGCGCTTGGCGGGGCCTTCCGACTCAATGTGACGCGCGCGTCAGCCCGCGACCACGTTCACCGTGCGCTGGCGCTTGGGGCCCTTGACGGAAAACTCCACCTTGCCATCGACCAGCGCGAACAGGGTGTGGTCGCGGCCCAGGCCGACGCCGACGCCCGGATGGAACTGGGTGCCGCGCTGGCGGACGATGATGTTGCCGGCTTCGACGGCCTGGCCGCCGAACAACTTGACGCCCAAATATTTCGGGTTGGAGTCGCGGCCGTTGCGCGAGGAACCTACGCCCTTTTTGTGTGCCATGGCGGCTTCTCCTTACTTGCTGCCACCGGCGATGCCGGTGATCTCGATTTCGGTGTAATGCTGCCGGTGACCCATCTGCTTGCGATGGTGCTTGCGGCGACGGAATTTCACGATGCGCACCTTGTCGGCGCGGCCGTGGGCGCGCACCTTGGCGGTGACGCTGGCGCCCGCGACGGTCGGCGCGCCAACCGTGACGCCCTCGCCTTCGCCGATCAGCAACACCTGGTCGAAGGTAACCGCGGCATCGGGTTCGGCATCCAGTTTTTCGACGCGAAGGACTGCGCCCTGCTCGACGCGGTACTGGTGACCGCCTGTAAGAATGACTGCGTACATGGTGTCTGACTCTCTGATTCTGTCGTTATTCTGGGTGGATCGGCGCGATCCAATGCGCTCGAACCCGCAATTCTAGCGTGATTTCAGGGAATTGGGCAAGCAGCGCACCGGTAGGCCGTGGGTTGGGCTGACCCGGCTTCATCAGGGAAGCCCAACGTCGTCCCATAGCCGCATGTTGGGCTTCGCTGCGCTCAGCCCAACCTACAAACAAATTCGTCCTTCCGGGTCGCCGTACGCGCTCGAAAAACGTGCCGCCAAACCCCACATCGGACGGGTCGCTATAGTAACGGGCTTTTCCGCCCGCATTCCCCATGGACACCATCCGCATCCGCGGTGCCCGCACCCACAACCTCAAGAACATCGACCTCGATCTGCCGCGCGATCAACTGGTCGTGATCACCGGCTTGTCGGGCTCGGGCAAGTCGTCGCTGGCCTTCGACACCCTGTACGCCGAAGGCCAGCGTCGCTACGTCGAGTCGCTGTCGTCGTACGCGCGGCAGTTCCTGTCGATGATGGAAAAGCCCGACGTGGACCACATCGAGGGCCTGTCGCCGGCGATTTCGATCGAGCAGAAGTCGACCTCGCACAACCCGCGATCAACCGTCGGCACCATCACCGAAATCCACGATTACCTGCGCCTGTTGTATGCACGCGTGGGCACGCCGCGCTGCCCGAACCACGGCACACCGCTGGCCGCGCAAACGGTCAGCCAGATGGTGGATCAAACCCTCGCGTTGCCCGAAGACAAGCGCTACATGCTGCTGGCGCCGGTGATCCGCGAACGCAAGGGCGAGCACGTGCAGGTGTTCGAGCAATTGCGTGCGCAGGGTTTCGTGCGCGCGCGCGTGGACGGCACCGTGTGCGACCTCGATGCCGTGCCGGCGCTGGGTTTGCGCATCAAGCACACGATCGAAGTGGTGATCGACCGCTTCCGTCCGCGCGATGATTTGAAGCAGCGGCTTGCCGAATCATTCGAGACCGCGCTGCGACTCGGCGAAGGCCTGGCGATCCTGGTCGACCTGGACGACGACAAGGCACCGGAGCAACTGTTCTCGTCGCGCTATTCCTGCCCGCTGTGCGATTACTCGCTGCCGGAACTGGAGCCGCGGTTGTTCTCGTTCAACTCGCCGGTCGGCGCCTGCCCGAAGTGCGATGGGCTGGGCGTCACGCAGTTCTTCGACCCGGCGCGCGTGGTGGCGCACCCCGAGCGCAGCCTCGCCGCCGGCGCGATCCGCAGCTGGGACAAACGCAATCCGTATTACTGGCAGATGATCCAGTCGCTGGCGAAGCACTACGGCTTCGATCCGGACACACCCTGGAACAAATTGCCGAAGGCCACCCGCGACGCGGTACTGACGGGGTCTGGCGACGAAGCCATCGCTTTCAAGTACACACCCGCCGCCGCGGGCGGCGCGGTCACGCGCCGGCATCGCTTCGAAGGCATCATCCCGAACCTCGAGCGGCGTTACCACGAAACCGATTCCAACATGGTGCGCGAGGAACTCGCGCGCTTCATCAGCGAACGGCCCTGCCCCGAATGCCACGGCGAGCGGCTGAACCCGTCTGCACGCAACGTGTTCGTGGGCGAGAAGAACCTGCCTTCGCTGTCGGCGCTGGCGATCAGCGATGCGCGCACGTTCGTCGATGGCCTGCAACTCGCGGGCTGGCGCGGCGAAATCGCCGAACGCATCGTCAAGGAGATCCGTGAGCGCCTGCGGTTCCTGATCGACGTCGGGCTCGATTACCTGACGCTCGACCGCAAGGCCGATTCCTTGTCGGGCGGCGAAGCGCAACGCATCCGCCTGGCTTCGCAGATCGGCGCAGGCCTGGTGGGCGTGATGTACGTGCTGGATGAGCCTTCGATCGGCCTGCACCAGCGCGACAACGAGCGCCTGCTGGGCACGCTGACGCGCTTGCGCGACCTCGGCAACACCGTGATCGTGGTCGAGCACGATGAAGATGCAATGCGCCGCGCGGACCGCATCATCGACATTGGCCCTGGCGCCGGGGTACACGGTGGCGAAGTGGTCGCGCAGGGCACGTTCGACGACATCCTGAAGGCGCCGCGTTCACTGACCGGGCAATATCTTTCCGGCCAGCGCAGCATCGACGTGCCGCAACTGCGCCGCCAGCCCGATCCCAAGCGGGTACTGAAACTGAAAGGCGCCCACGGCAACAACCTGCAGCACGTCGATCTGGAAATTCCTGCGGGCCTCTTCACCTGCATCACCGGCGTGTCAGGTTCGGGCAAGTCCACGCTCGTCAACGACACGCTGTTCCGCATCGCTGCGGTGGAATTGAACGGCGCGTCGGCGCAACCCGCGCCGTACGGATCGATCGAGAAACTCGACCTGTTCGACAAGGTGCTGGACATCAACCAGTCGCCGATCGGGCGCACGCCGCGTTCGAACCCGGCCACATACACCGGCGTGTTCACGCCATTGCGCGAACTGTTCGCGCAGGTTCCCGAATCACGCGCGCGCGGCTACCAGGCCGGCCGCTTCAGCTTCAACGTCAAGGGCGGCCGCTGCGAAGCCTGCGAAGGCGACGGACTGATCAAGGTCGAGATGCATTTCCTGCCGGACATGTACGTGCCGTGCGATGTCTGCCACGGCAAGCGCTACAACCGCGAGACGCTGGAGATCCTGTACAAGGGCTACACCATCGCCGATGTGCTCGACATGACGGTCGAGCAGGCGCTGGAAGTGTTCGCACCGGTGCCGCAGATCGCGCGCAAGCTTGAAACGCTGATGGACGTCGGCCTCGGCTACATCAAGCTGGGCCAGAGTGCGACCACGCTTTCGGGCGGCGAAGCGCAGCGTGTGAAGCTGTCGAAGGAACTGTCGCGCCGCGACACCGGCAACACGCTGTACATCCTCGACGAGCCGACCACCGGCCTGCATTTCCACGACATCGAACAACTCCTGCGCGTGTTGCATCGCCTCGTCGACGGCGGCAGCACCGTGGTGGTGATCGAGCACAACCTCGATGTGATCAAGACGGCTGACTGGATCGTCGACCTCGGCCCCGAAGGTGGCGCCGGCGGGGGGCGCATCATCGCCATCGGCACGCCGGAAGACATCGCCGCGACCAAGGGCTCGTACACCGGGCAGTTCCTGGCGCCGGTGCTCGAAAGTGCTGCAAGCTCGAAATCGTCGCGCAAAAAGAAACGGGCGTGACCGGAGGTTCGGCTGCAATCCCGCATATTCTGCTTGTCGTCGGTCCGGGGCTGCCCGCCTTGCTTGCGGGCAGAACCCCGAATGACGACTATCGTCCATCACGCGTTCCGTTCACCGGAAGAATGTCACAGGCATGACCGAAGAAAAGAAAACCAACCCGACCAAGCGCGCACCGCGCAAACGCGGCAAGGCAAAACCGCAAGCGCGCAACGCGGATGCGACGCAACGAACCGGCGGCCAGCCGGTGGACGCGCCGCGGGCGGACGCGCCGGAACAAGGCGGTAATCAACCCGGGAAAGGCGTTTCTGGATCCGCGCCCGGCCGGGAATCGCGCGCATCGCGCACCCTTGCCGCCATCCCCCTGCACGTGCGCTGGCGCGACCTCGACGCGTTCAACCACGTCAACAATTCTTCGTACCTGACGTTCCTCGAAGAATCGCGCCTGCAATGGCTGCGCACCGTGCCGGGCGAGTGGTTCACCGAACACGCGATGCCGGTGATGGCGGCGGTGGAGCTGCGCTATCGCAAGCCGATCGAGTGGCCCGCCGAGATCGACGTGCTGCTTTCCTGCGAACGGCTCGGCAATTCGTCGATGACCATCGGCAACCGCATCGTCGACCGCGCCGATCACGACTGGGTGTACGCGGAGGGCAACGTGGTGATGGTCTGGGTCGATCCCGCGACGGGCGCTTCCGTTGCTCTTCCCGACGCGATTCGCAACGCCTGCACCTGATCTTGCGATCATCATCAAGGAATCGCTCGCAGGCACGGACGATTCGAAACAATAGGCGTCAGAACAGCCATCCATGGCCTGGCTCCTCACGAAAGCCGGCTTCCATTCGCCCTGTTACTTCGCGGCAACTTGTTCCTCGAGCGTCAACGCCACCTTGTCGCGCAGGTACACCGGCAGCGCCTGTTCTGGCGCCACACCCTTGCCGGCCGCGAACAGCGGCGCCGCCAGGCGAGCGACGTCGCAGGCCTGCGGATAGCGGTCGCCATCGGCCCAGTGCGGCGGTGACGGCAGGCGTTCGCTGATCGCGCCGCCGTAGGCACGCCAGCCGGTGCCCAGCACGTTCCATCCCTCCGCTTCGGGCAGCCTCAGTGCGGACGCGGAAAGTACCCGCTCGCGATCCAGCGGCTCCACCAAGCCGTCCGCATCGAAACGGAACACACCGGCGTAGATTTCCTCGCGACGCGCGTCGATTGCAGCGAGGATCGGGGCACCGTTCTTCGGCGCCTGCATCGCCAGCGCGGCCAGTGACGAGATCGGTATTACCGGAATGTCGAGCGCCAACGCCAAACCTTGTGCGACGGAAATCGCCAGGCGCACGCCGGTGAACGCCCCCGGCCCCTGCCCCACCGCAATCACATCGAGTTGCTTTCGCACCATGCCGGCTTCGGCCAGCAAATCTTCCGCCATCGGCAATACCAGCTCGGCATGGCGACGCGGCGCCAATTCGGTGCGGTCGATCAAGGCGTCGCCGTGCAGCAGTGCGACCGAACAGGCTTCCGTGGCGGTTTCGATGGCGAGCAGGTTCATGCCGACATTCTCGCATCCGCCGCGAAAAACCGCTGCACGTCGTCGAGTTCGCGCGTGCGCGGCATTGGCGGAAGACTGGCGAGAAACAACTTTCCATAGGCACGTGTGGTGAGGCGCGGATCACACAGCACCAGCACGCCGCGATCGTGTACGTCGCGGATCAGGCGTCCGGCGCCCTGCTTCAGCGCGATCGCCGCGGCCGGAATCTGCCAGTCGCGGAACGGGTTGCCGCCGGCGCGGCGTACTGCGTCGAGGCGCGCCTGCAGCACCGGATCGTCGGGCGAGGCGAACGGCAGCTTGTCGATCACGACCACGCTCAATGCTTCGCCCGCGACATCCACGCCTTCCCAGAAACTCGCCGCGCCCAGCAGCACGCCGTTGCCGGAATCGCGAAAGTCCGACAACAACTGGTGGCGCGGTGCGCTGCCCTGCACGAACAACGGCCACGGTCCATCCATCAGCAGGTCGGCCGCGAGCCGCAGCGCGCGGTGCGAAGTGAACAACAGGAATGCGCGACCCTTCGACATTTCCAGCACGGGGCGGACGGTATCGATCAAGCGTTGCGTGTAGTCGCGCGCGGCAGGTTCGGGCAAGCCCTGCGGCAACCAGCACAACGCCTGGTGCGCGTAATCGAACGGACTGCCGAGATCCAGCGTCACCGGATCGACCAGACCCATCTGGCGCGTGAAATGATCAAAGTGACCGGCTACCGCCAGCGTGGCCGACGTGTGTATCCATGCGGCGTCCGTCGCGCTGCGCAACGCCTGCAACTGCGGGGCGAGATCGAGGGGTGTCGCGCTCAGCTCGAAACCGTGGTCGGACAGTTCGTACCAGCGCACCTCGTCCTCGCCAATCCGACCGGCAATCCGCTGCAGGCGCTGGTCCAGCACCACGCAGCGCGCGTGCACGCTGGCGAGACCCTTGGAACGCTCGGCTTGGCCCATCAGCACGCCGGTCAGATCGGCGAGCGCATCGCCCAGATTTTCCAGCGCCTCCGCCGCACCCGCATCGGCTTCGAGCTGCGCGAACGCGCCGCGCTTCGGCAATGTGTCGAACGCGAGCCGCGCCTTGCGCACCGCATCGTTCATGTGTTGCAGCGCCGGTTGCAGCAAAGCCAATGCGCCGGGCTGTCCGGCGCATTCCGCCAATGCGTCGGCCGCGAGTTCCTTCACCTGCCGCGCGCTGACACCCACCGAAAAATATTGCCCGGCAAGTTCCGGCAACTGGTGCGCCTCGTCGAGCACGTACGCCTCGGCTTCGGGCAGGATCGCGCCGAAACCTTCGCGTTTGAGTGCGAGATCCGACAACAACAGGTGATGGTTCACCACCGTGAGATCGGCATCCTGCGCGCGCCGGCGTGCCTTGAACACGAAGCAGTCGTCGTAGAGCGGGCATTCGGTGCCGAGGCAATTCTCGGCGGTGGAGGTGACGCGCGGCCACAGCGGCGAGCCTTCCGGCACTTCCACCAGTTCCGAGCGATCGCCGGTGCGCGTGCGCGCGCCCCACGCCCGCACCTTCTGCAAATCGTCCACTTGGGTGCGCGACTTGAACTGGCCGGATTCGACCGTCTGCTGCAGGCGATAGCGGCACAGGTAATTCGCGCGACCCTTCAATAACGCGACGTCGGCCTTCGTGCCGAGGATCGACATCACCCGCGGCAGGTCGCGATGGAACAATTGGTCCTGCAGGTTGCGGGTGCCCGTCGAGACGATCACGCGCTTGCCCGACAGCAACGCCGGGACCAGATACGCGAACGTCTTGCCGGTGCCGGTGCCGGCTTCAACCACCAGCGCGTCATGCGTCTCGATCGCTCCGCCCACCGCATCGGCCATCCGCTGCTGCGTTTCGCGCGGCGCGAAGTTCGGCACCTCGTGCGCGAACGGCCCGTCCGCGCCGAGCAGCGCGGAGGCAGCAGGGTCATCGACTACTTTCATCATCCGCCAAGTATTACGGAGCGTCGACGCGCGCGAAACCGGGAACGCCCCGTCGCAACAGATTCCATCCCGCAGGCGTGGCGCCGGCCTGAATCCAGCGCTGTCATCGGCATCAGCGTACCATTCCGATTGCGCAGCCGGTCTGCGAGACCGGTGGCGAAGCAGGAAAATCAGGGGGCCGGATGCGTGCAGGTGCAGGCATGGTGACCCCGCGAGCCGTCTGGATGGATTTTCGCTGCGTGCCGCAGCAACGTGGCCTCTGCCCGGATGCCAAGCCGCACTGCGACGTTCTGCGGATCACCCGCCTCGATGAAATCCACGGCGCTGTTGCGGAACACCGGCCACGATTCTTCTGCATCGAATACGACTACCCCGACCAGGGACGCTTGCGGGCGGTGCCGCTGGTGAGGCGCGAGTTCCCGGCACTGCCCGTGCTGATGTTCACCGAATCCCACTCCGAGGCACTCGCGGTGTGGGCGTTTCGCTCTCGGGTCTGGGACTACAGGGTGAAGCCGGTCACCACCGGGACGCTGGCGCGCCTGATCGAAGGCTTGGCGCACGCGGCCGAATCCGCACGGTACAGCGGACAGCAGATCGATCCGTTTCCGCCTGACTTGATCGCGCCCGCCGGGCACTTGCGCAGACCATTGATCGCAGCGCGCCAGACCGCAGCGGCCGTCGCCTGGATCAGCGAGCACTACGGGGAACCGGTCCGGATCGAGAAGGTGGCGGGGCTCTGTCACCTGTCCGAATCGGAATTCAGCCGGGCCTTCCATCGCGAACACGGGCTGTCGTTCCGCCGCTTCCTGCTGCAGTACCGCATCGCCAAGGCGCGTGACTTTCTGGCCGAACCCGAGGCATCGATCTCGCAGGTCGCGTATGCGGTCGGCTTCAACGACCTGTCGCATTTTGGACGCATGTTCCGTCGCTTCGTCGGCATCCCCGCGACCCAGTACCAGCGGCACTTCCAGCCACGCACGCTACCCTCGTAGGCGACGCCTGCTGCGCGCGGCGCAGAATTGTCCCATTCGAGCGCAGCTTGGTTCTAACCACGCGGACTTTCCCTGTCGCATGCTCGCCCTCTCGATCGAGCGATGCGCAACAAGGGAGGAGCCCATGGCCAGCATCGTCGGGGAGTTCGATCCGAGACGGGTTCCGGACGAGCAATACAAAGTCCGACCTGGATCTGCGCGTTGCAATAGTGCGCGGGGGAAGTACGCCCGGTTCGATCGTCCCCAAGACCGCGGGCGCAAGGCGGCGGGGCTCGCCGTTCGAGATGAAATTCGAGCCGCTGATCCGGCCATGGGCATGGAAGCGCACCACCAACGGCTGCTCGGACCCGAGCGTCACTCACTACAACCGGTTCGAGCTTTCGTTCACCGTGCTGCGCCCGGACCGGTGTCCCGGTGTGTGCCCACCGCCACGTGCGACGGCCGGGGTGGATTGAGACGGGCGACGGGATGACATGGGCAGTGAAACGGCAGGCCAGCGCGAGTCGAAAGCATCGTGAACGCCATCGACCCATGGTTCGCATTTGCGCTGGCCGCGCTGGGAACCTGGCGGGTGACGCACCTGATCGCCGAGGAAGACGGCCCAGCGGATCTGGTCCTGAAGCTGCGATCGAAGTTCGGGACCGGCGTGCTGGGGATATTGATGGACTGTTTTCAATGCCTTTCGCTTTGGATCGCCATCCCCTTCACTTTCATCGTCACCGGCCCGGCGCTGGCATGGATACCGGCGTGGCTGGCCATTTCCGGTGCGGCGTGCCTGCTGGAGCGCCTGGGTTCGGAACGCACCGCGTTGCAGGTGGAGCCACCCCATTTTCCGGAGGACAACGAACATGTCGTGTTGCGGTCAAGGCAGGGCGGCACTGAGGGCTAGCCATGCACTCCAGACGCCAAAGGCGCCGCGGGTCGCGGGGAGTGGCATCGCGCGCGTGGCCGCTGATGCCGCGCTTCGCGCCAACCTGCCGATCCGCTATCTCGGTGCGGCTCCAATCGTGGTGCATGGCCTGGTCACCGGGCGCGTCTATCAATTCGCCGCCGGCCGTGCCATCCAGCCCGTGGATGCCAGAGACGTCGCCGGGCTGCTCAAGAAAGGCATTTTCCGACGAAGTACGTAGTTCACGAACCCATTGATTCCAACCGCTGACGGGAAATTCGCGATGGCCGCCCAGACCGACACCAAGAAACCGACACCACCATGCTGCCCGAAGCTCGAACCGGACGATGTCTGCGACGAGCTGGACTTCTACTACCGCCTGACCTACCCGACCACCATCGGCACACGGACGCCGGCAGATGCGCCTCCGCGAGCCCTTCCGGTCGAGGTCAAGCTGCATTTCCACCTGAAGCGCTGCCGGGGGCCGCTCGCGCTCGGCGATCTGCTCTACACCACCACGCTGTTGCCGGGCGAGAAAGTGCGCCTGTTCACTTCCGACCGCCGATCCAAGTTCACTTTCGACAGCGAGAGCAAGTTCGGTTATCGCAATTCGCAGTCGTCGGAGGAGTCGTTCTACATGCAGCAGATGAGCGACTCGCTGTTCGACGTGAATTCTCGCGACGAAGCCCACTCCAGCAACCAGTCGCATTCGCACGTGGACGGCAAGGCCGATGCCGGCGTGAACATCTTCGGCCTGGGTGGCTCGGCCAGCATGAGCGGCAATTTCGATTCGAATTCCGTCTCGGACTTCCTCGGCGAGCACAGCCAGCACGCGCAGTCCTCGTCGCGCGCGGCGGAGATGGGCGTGCGCAAGGCATCCAGCGTCTCGATCGGTGAATCCGAAAGTCGCACGCATACCGAGAGCGAATCGCAGGACCACTACGAATCCGCCTCGCGCGAATTCCAGAACGGCAACGACTGCCACGCGTTGACGTTCTACTTCTACCAGATCAACAAGACCCAGACGATCAGCTACACGCTGGAATCGGTCGACCTGCGGGTGATGAGGGATCTCGACCCCGCCAATGACTTCACCCGCGTCGCGGCCAATCCGCTGTCGCCCAGTACCGGAGTGGGCGTGCTCTCGAACGGCGTGCTCTCCACCGACGCGAACCGACAGGCGAGTTATCTGGAAGCGGCAACCCGCGTACCCGGCGACGACCGACTCACCGTCGCCACGGCATTGCGGCTGCAAATTCCCGTGCTGACCGCCGCCGAACGCGCGCAGGCCGCGGCCGAGCGCGCCCAGGCCCTCAAGCAGGTGCAACAGGAACTGGTCCAGCAAGGACTGCTGGACAAGACCGGCAAGGTGTCCGGCGACGCGCAGAAGCGCTATTCATTCGTGCGGCAATCGTCGCTGCCGACGCCAGGCATCCTGGTCAAAGGCTGCCTCGATGACTGCAACGTGTGCGAGGCCACGCGGCTGAAATCGATCGAACTCGACCTCGAGCGCAAAAAGCTCGAGAACGAGCTGCTGCAGAAGCAGATCGCGCTGCTCGAGAAATCACAGGAGTACCGCTGCTGTCCGACGGCACCCGATGCGTAGTGAGAAAGCGAGCTGAACCGGAACGCCGGCGCCCGTCGAACCGTACTCCCGGGCTGCCGACACCCATCAACAACCGAATGGAGAAAGGCCATGGCAAGGTCAGGCAAGCGTGGAAGCAGGGACGGCAGGAAGACGCGGGAACCGGCAACGTTTGTCCCGGAAACCCTGACCCGCAAGGGTTTCCGGATACGGGGCCTGGGCCCGCTGCCGGAAAGATTCGACCCGATGAAGGCAACGGCCCGCCAACTTGCGGCGTACCGGCTGCCGCGCCGGCCCGACGCCAAGACCGAGCCGCGGCTGCGCGCGCTCTGGGACCGGGTGATGTCCCGCACCCAGCTGTGGATTGCCCCGGAGTTCGAGCATCGCGAACACATCAAGCACGGCCCGGCACGTGGCTCCGGCCGGCGCGCCCTCACCGCGCGACGGGGTTCGCCGGGTGTGTCCAACGCCACGTCCAACAACTGGTCCGGCGCAGCGGATTTTTCGCCGGCCGGAAAGCCGTATGGCTTTGTGGGCGGCCAGTGGACGGTACCGAGCCCGAACACCAGGGCCGACGGCGCCTATTACGCCTCGGAGTGGGTCGGCATCGACGGGTGGAACTCCAACGACGTGCTGCAGGCGGGGACGGAAACCCAGATCACGAAGATCCTCTTCATCACGGCCGAGCAGGTCTACACGTGGTGGGAATGGTTTCCGGCGGGCGAGGTGAAAATCAACAACCTGCCCGTCTCGGCGGGCGACGTCATGTATTGCCTGATCTGCGCCGACACCACCAGCCACGCCATCGTCTACTTCAGCAACCAGTCGGAGGGCGTCGGTACCCGCTTCGAGATCACCCCGCCGCGCGGCACCACGCTGACCGGCAACGTGGCCGAGTGGATCGTCGAGCGCCCCACCGTCGGCGGATCGGTCGCTAACCTCACCGACTATGTCGCGTGCTACTTCGACGAGTGCATCGCGGGCGGCGCGGGGAACATCGACAATCTCAGCGGCGCCTCGCTCATCACGATGACCGGCACCGGCGGCGCGACGCTGTCGGAACCCGCCCAGGAGAACGACCACGTCGTCAAGCTCAACTGGCGCAAATCGAGTTGATGCCTTCCGCGGCCGAGCCCCATGCACAAATGCTGGATGAAGCGGCCAGCGGGCCGCTGCAAGGAGCCACTGTCGTGACAGTAACCGGATGAGGGTGAAGGCTCGTTTGAATCGCGTTGCGCCATGCGCATGGAGGAAATCGTCATGAACGATCTGTTCCGATTCCTGTTGTCGCGGCCCGCTGAGCCCAGCGAGCCCGAGGACGTCAATTCCCTGACCGTGAGCTTCGCGTCCCAGGGCGCGCCGCCTGCCGGCCTCATGGAGCCCGTGCGCGGTTACGTGGCAAACAATCTCGCTCGACGAGCTCACGTTCCAGGTCGTGGCACGTGCGGTGACCGACGCCATCGTCGCGGGCTCGATGTCGTCGAGGACCTCCTCGCACTCGTGAAGATGCGGACCGGCAAGCGGCCCGCTGGCCTGGTCGGCGACGCCGCGACTACGGCGAGTGTGTGCAAAAGCACACTGCTGCAGGGCGCGTCAGTGAACCCTGCTGTCGTACGCAAGCAGTTGGAGGAATGGCACAAGCAAATGGGATCGCGCTTCAATGACAGGTGAGACATATCGACGCAGACGTCGGTGCTCGCGAATTCCTGCAAGGTCCCGTGGGCGCTCCTATCGAGCAAGGTACCTGGCCCGGTTTTGAGATGGCCCTCCGGAGGCATCGATGACCGACGTTGACAAGATATTCTCCGGTTCCATCCCAAGACTGTATGAGACGTATCTCGTTCCGTTGATATTCGAGCCGTACGCGAAGGATTTGAGGCAGCGGCTGGGTTCGATGCGTGTGTCCCGGATCCTGGAAGTCGCCGCAGGCACTGGCGTAGTGACGCGGGCCCTGGCAACCCTGGAAAACGTTTCCATCATCGCAACGGATTTGAATCAAGCCATGCTGGACGAAGCGGCAGCGGTGGGGACCGTACGTCCTGTTGGGTGGCAGCAGGCAGACGCCATGGCGCTTCCCTTCCCCGACGGCGAATTCGATGCCGCCGTGTGCCAGTTTGGCGCCATGTTCTTTCCTGACAAAGCCAAGGCGTTCTCCGAGATACGCAGGGTGCTCAAGCCGGGAGGTTTCTTTATTTTCAACGTCTGGGACCGCATCTCGGAGAACGAATTCGCCGACAGCATATCGACCGCGCTCGAAATGGTTTTTCCGGAAGATCCGCCACGTTTCCTTGTCCGGACACCCCATGGTTACCACGATCAAACTGCGATCAGGAAAGATCTCACCAACGGCGGATTCAGAAAACCACCACGGATAACCACAATCGCATCACGGAGCCGAGCAGAGTCCGCTCGTGTGCCTGCATTCGCGTACTGCCACGGCACACCCCTTCGCAGCGAAATCGAAGCACGCGACAAGTCGCGACTTGAAGAAGCAACGGATGCGGCCACCGTCGCCCTCGCACGGCGTTTCGGGACCTCCGCCGTGAATGGCAAGATTCAGGCGCACATCATCACTATCGAAAAATGAGCCCATCGGAATCATCCACGGATACCGATGAACCGTTGCAACGGCCGTGATTGTGCTACGCGCCCGGCCCGCGATACTCGCAGCCTTCCCCGTTCTGCGCACGCTTGACCACCACGCGTTGCAGTCGTGGCAAATCGCCGAGTTTCTCCCATACGAAGCGGGCGATGTTTTCCATCGTGGGAATGCCGAGACCTTCCACGTCGTTGAGCATCCGGTGGTCGAGCGCGTCACGCGCGACTTCGATGCGGCGCTGCAAATCGCCCATGTCCACCACCCAGCCGCGTTCGGTGAGCGGACCGCGCACCCACACTTCGACCTGGTACGAATGGCCGTGGATGTTCCGGTAGCGAGGGTCGCCGTCGGGGCCGGCGTCCAACTGGTGGGCGGCGTCGAAACGGAATTCCTTCCAGACGGTGAAGAGTGGGTCGCTCATGGGATGCCAAGGTATTTGTGGGTCTGCAGGCTGAGCCGCCAGCGCGGATGCGCCTTGCAGTAATCGACTGCCGCGCGGGTGTTTTCTGCGGCTTGCGGGCCGTCCATTGGCTGCAGGAAGAAATGCGCCGCGGGAAACGCGGTGAAGCGTTCGGGCATCGCAGTGGCTTGCGGGTACACCAGCTTCAATTCGTCCGCGCGATGCAGCTTCACCGGTGCGGTGCTCTTGGGGCTGACGGTGATCCAGTCGAGTCCCGCCGGCGCTTCCAGCGTGCCGTTGGTCTCGACCGCGCATTCGAAGCCGCGCGCGTGCATCGCGTCGAGCAATGGCGCGTCGAGTTGCAGCAGCGGCTCGCCGCCGGTGAATACCACGAAGCGGTTTTCGTTTTGATCCGGCGGCCACAGGCTCGCGATCTTGTCCGCGACCGCCGCGGCATTCGGGTATTTGCCGCCATTTTCGCCATCGGTGCCGACGAAATCCGTGTCGCAGAAATTGCACACCGCGCCCGCGCGGTCGGCTTCGCGGCCCGACCACAGGTTGCAACCCGCGAAACGACAGAACACGGCCGGACGCCCGGCGTGGAAGCCCTCGCCCTGTAGCGTGTAGAAGATTTCCTTGATGGCGTACATGCGGGCAATCGAATCTCGAACCCGTTATTTTGCCAGCGCCGCGCCCGGTCGTCGCGGTGAGCTGTCTGCCCGATTCCGGGAGCCGGAAGATGCTGCAACGCGAGCCCCTCCCGCACTGCGACCTTTCGTCGGCACGCTCCGGGCGGATGAGCCGGTTGCGGGCGGTCCCGCCTGTCGCGAACGCGTCCTGCCCACCGGGCACATGCACCTGGTGTTCAGGTCGCCAACGCAGCCACTGCGAATCCTCGATGATCCGCAGGATCATCGAGGCAACAGCTTCGCCCATGCAGTCGCGGGCGGCGCGCGCCGGCGCCTATCTGCGCGAAGTGTTGCCCGGCGGCGCTTCGGTCGGCGCCGAATTGCGCGCTGGCGCCTGCATGGCGCTGGCGCATGGCTACAGCGACCAGCCGCACTTCAACCGCGACTCCCGCGCCTTCGCCGGCATCACGCCAGGCGAGTATCGACGTGCGGCGCCGCGTTATCCGCACCGCGTCCCGCTTGCCTGAGCGCGGTCCACCCCGCACGCGCGCCGGAGGTCAAATTCGTGCAAGCGCCGGGTCCGCCGCTGCACCACAATCGCGTTCGTCCACTCCCGAGGAACCGCCATGGCCATCCACGAAGCATTCGCCTACCTCACCGTCAACGGCGCGGCCGAGGCCATCGACTTCTACACCCGCGCGTTCGGCGCGCAAGAGAAATTCCGCCTGGTCGAACCGAGCGGCCGCGTCGGCCACGCCGAACTCGACTTCGGCGGCACCGTGATCATGATTGCCGACGCATTCCCGGAATACGGCCTGCGCGATCCGAAAGCCCTGGGCGGCACCCCGTTTTCAATCCACCTGCACGTGGACGATGCCGACGCAATGGTGCGCCGTGCGGTCGACGCCGGCGCCACGCTCGAGCGCGAGCCCGCGGACCAGTTCTACGGCGAGCGCTCCGGCTCGGTGTTCGACCCGTTCGGCCACCGCTGGCTGATCGGACACGCCATCGAGGAAGTGTCCCCGGACGAGATGCAGCGACGCTACACGGCGATGATGCAAGGCCATTAGGACAGCGCCGCGCGCATAGAATCGCGGCATGCGAATCCGCACTGCCAAGCCCGACGACGCCGAAGCCATCGCTGCCGCGGAAGCCGAAACGCAGCGCACGCCGGGCCTGCTGGTCGGGTATCCGGGCGAAATTCCCCTCGAAGCGTACCGGGCGAAGATCGCCGAACTGGCGGTGGACGGGCGCTACATCGTGGCCGAGGAAAACGGCGTACCGGTCGGTCACGCATTCCTCGACCCGATGCCGATGCGCGCCAACGCCCACGTGTTCCAGTTGACGATCGTGGTGCACCCCGGCCACATCGAGCGGGGCATCGGGCGCGCGATGCTCGGCGACCTGCTGGATTGGGCACGGCGCGACGCACGTGTCGGCCGCGTGGAGCTCAAGGTGCGCGCCGGGAATCTGCGCGCGCAGAATCTTTATCGCAGCATGGGTTTCGTCGAGGAAGCGCGTTTCCGGAATCGGGTGCGTCGCATCGACGGCCTGTTCGAGGATGATCTCGGCATGGCGTGGTTCCCGCCGCGCTAGCCTGCGGCGGATGTCGGTGACAAACTGTCGCGGACGATCCGCGGGAGTGATGCATGACGGACGAAAACGCCCGGGTACTCGACACCTTCCGGCAAATGGCCGCGCTGCAGGCCCGCGTGTGCTACATGAACGTGGATCGCACCCTGGCGACATGGACGCGCACCGCGCTGGCGCTGATCGTGTTCGGCACCATCGTCGATCGTTACGGACTGCTGCTGTTGCGCGACCATTTCCCCCATGTCGGCACGCGGCTCGCCCCCAACCCCGTCTCCAGCACGGGCGGCATTTTTCTGGTCGCGATCGGCGTACTCATCGTGGTGACCGCCTCGATCCGCCATCAGCGCTACAGGACCCTGTGGAACCGCACGTTCGGCCGTGATGAAGTGTTCGGGCCATGGCTGGCGTTTCCGTTCGCGGTGGGCGTTGCATTGTTGGGCATCGCGACGCTGGTGTTGCTGCTGGTGCTGGTGCAATGACCCCGGCCGGGGCGGGCACGCATCCCGAGCGCGCGCACGACGGCGAGGCGCACAACCTGCAGGTGCAGGTCGCGCGCGAGCTGGTCGAACTTTCGCTGCAACGCTCGTACATGAATACCGAGCGCACGCTGGCGGTGTGGACGCGCACCGCACTGTCGCTGATGATTTTCGGGATCGCGGTGGACCGCTTCGGGCTGCTGATGAATCACCCGCCGTGGCACGTGGTGGATACCCGCCAGCTGCTGCCGAATCCGCTGTCCACGCTCGGCGGCGTGGTGCTGGTCGCGATGGGCGTCGCGATCCTGCTGGCCGCCGGGTTCCGTTTTCTCGCCTACGGACTCAAGTGGTATCGGCGCAATCCGCGCAAGGTGTGGTTCCACACGCCTTGGCTCGCGTTTTCGTTCGCGATGCTGATGGCGGCGTTCGGGATCGCGCTGCTGGTGGTGCTGTGCGTGTTCAGGCAATAGTCGCGTCGTGATCGATCCCGTGGCTGTCCCGCGCGCCTCAGCGCCAGGCGTTCGAAACGGGATAGCGCCGCTCACGGCCGAACGCACACGTCGAGACCCGTGGGCCGGGTGCCGACTGGCGTCGCTTGAATTCACTGGCGTACAGCATCCGCACCACGCGCTGCACGTCATCCGCATCATAGCCGGCCGCGACGATCTCGGCCTGCGACTCCGCGCCTTCGATGCAGCGCGCGAGGATGCCGTCCAGCACGTCGTAAGGTGGCAACGAATCCTGGTCGGTCTGGTCGGCGCGTAGTTCCGCCGAAGGCGCGCGTTCGATGACGGCGGAGGGGATCACCTCGCCGTTGCCCTCGCCTTCCGCGCTCGCATTGCGCCACCTCGCCAGTTTGTACACCTCGGTCTTGTAGACGTCTTTCAAGGGCGCGTAACCGCCGCACATGTCGCCATAAAGCGTGGCGTAACCGACCGCCATCTCGCTCTTGTTGCCGGTAGTCAACAACAATTTCCCGGTCTGGTTGGACAGCGCCATCAGCAGTACCCCGCGGCTGCGCGCCTGCAGGTTCTGCGCCGTGAGATCCGCCGGTTCGCCGCAAGCGGGCGTCAATGCCGCGGCGGCGGCGTCCACCACGCCGGCGATCGATACGTCGAAACACTCGACGCCCAGCGTGCGTGCCTGGGCGTGCGCTTCGCGCAAGGAAAGATCGGAGGTGTAGCGCGACGGCAGCATCACCGCGGTGACCTTGTCTGCACCCAATGCGTCCACCGCAATCGCCAGCGTCAACGCGGAATCGATGCCACCGGAAAGCCCCAGCAGCACGCCGCCAAAGCCGTTCTTGCCGATGTAGTCCCGCACGCCGCGCACCAGGGCGGCGTACAGCGTGGCTTCGGGCGAAGCGTCGCGCGCGACGGGCCAATCGCGCGCGTTCCATTTGCGCGATCCGGAATCGAACTCCGCCCACAACAGCTCATCGACGAATGCCGGCGCGCGCGCAGCGACGAAGCCGTCGCCGTTCACCAGCAAGGATGCGCCGTCGTACACGACGTCGTCCTGCCCCCCCACCATGTTGAGGTAGGCAATCGCGCAACCGGTTTCCTTCGCGCGCGTCGCCAGCAACGCCTCGCGCTGTGCCTGCTTGGCGGTATCGAACGGCGAAGCGTTGATCACGACGATCAATTCCGCGCCCGCGCGCACCGCAGCCGCTGCGGGTTCCGGTTGCCACACGTCTTCGCAGATCAACAGCCCCACGCGCATTCCGTTGATCGTGGTGACGGTGACGGCATGGCCCGGTTCGAACCAGCGCTTGTCGTCGAACACGCCGTAGTTGGGCAACACGCACTTGTGCGCGACCTCCGCGACGCGGCCTTCCAGCAGCAAGGCGGCCGCGTTGTACACGACCCCCGCGGAATGCGGAAAGCCGACCAGCGCGGCGGTTCCGTCGGCTTCTTCGGCCAACTTGTCGATCTCGGATTGGCACGCGGCGAGAAAGCTCGGCCGCAGCAACAAGTCTTCCGGCGGATAGCCGCTCAAGGCCAGCTCGGGGCACACCAGCAGGTCGGCGCCCCCCGCGCGCGCGTCGCGCATCAGCGCACGCACGCGATCGGCATTGGCCGCAATGGCACCGACCGGAAAATCGAACTGGGCAAGCGCGAGACGCAGGGTCGCCATGGAGTGTCCCGGAAATGCGAAGGCCGCGACGAATCGCGGCCTTCATTTTACCTTTGCATGGACTGAACCAAATCAGTGCTTCATTTTTTTGGCGAGCGTCGCACCCAGGTCTGCCGGCGACTTCACCGTCGTGACGCCAGCCTTTTCCAGCGCGGCGAACTTGGCCGCGGCGGTGCCCTTGCCGCCGGAGATGATCGCGCCGGCGTGGCCCATGCGCTTGCCCGGAGGCGCGGACGCGCCCGCGATGAACGCGACCACCGGCTTGCTGACGTACTCCTCGATGAATTCGGCGGCCTCTTCCTCGGCGCTGCCGCCAATCTCGCCGACCATGATGATGCCTTCGGTCTGCGGATCGTTCTGGAACAGCGTCAGGCAGTCGATGAAATTCATGCCGTTGATCGGGTCGCCGCCGATGCCAATCACCGTCGACTGGCCAAGGCCGACATTGGTGGTCTGGAACACGGCTTCGTAGGTCAGCGTACCCGAGCGCGACACGATCGCGACCTTGCCGGGCTTGTGGATGTGGCCGGGCATGATGCCGATCTTGCATTCGCCGGGCGTGATGACGCCGGGACAGTTGGGGCCGATCAACACGGTTTCCGGATAGTGCTTCAGCACGTTCTTGACGCGCAGCATGTCGAGTACCGGGATGCCTTCGGTGATCGCGACGATCACCTTGATGCCAGCAGCCGCGGCTTCCATGATTGCGTCGGCCGCGAACGGCGGCGGCACGAAGATCACCGAAGCGTCGGCGCCGGTTTCGTCCACGGCTTCGCGCACGGTGTTGAACACCGGCAGGCCGATGTGTTCGGTGCCGCCCTTGCCGGGCGTGACTCCGCCGACCAGCTTGGTGCCGTAATCCAGCGCCTGCTGCGAATGAAAGGTGCCCTGCTGGCCGGTGAAGCCTTGGCAGATGACCTTGGTGTTCTTGTTGACCAATACGCTCATGACTTCCAAACCCTTCATGTAGGGCGGGAGGAGCTGCGAAGCAGCGCATCCCGCCGGAGAAGCCGCATGGCGGCGCATCCCGCCTTCGTGCAATCGAAAACGGCGGGATTCGCTACGCTGCTCCCGCCCTGCCCACCTTCGTTTACGCAGCTTTCGCCGCCGTGACGGCTTTCTGCGCGGCGTCGTTCAGATCGTTCGCGGGCGTGATCTTGAGGCCCGAGTTGCCCAGCAGCTCGCGACCTTTCTCGACATTGGTGCCTTCGAGCCGCACCACCACCGGAATCTTCAGGCCCACTTCCTTGACCGCCGCGATGATGCCTTCGGCGATCAGGTCGCAACGCACGATCCCGCCGAAAATGTTGACCAGGATGCAATTCACCTTGGGCGACGAGAGGATCAGCTTGAACGCCGCGGTCACGCGCTCTGTCGTCGCACCGCCGCCGACGTCGAGGAAGTTGGCGGGTTCGCCGCCGGCCAGCTTGATCACGTCCATGGTCGCCATCGCGAGGCCCGCGCCATTGACCATGCAGCCGATGTTGCCGTCCATCGTGACGTAATTGAGGTGCTCGGCCGCGGCCTCGGCTTCGGCCTTGTCTTCCTGCGACACGTCGCGCATCGCGGCCAGTTCGGGATGGCGAAACTCGGCGTTGTCGTCGGAGTTGACCTTGCCGTCCAGCGCCATCAGGTCACCGGACGCGACGATCGCCAGCGGATTCAACTCGACCAGCGACAGGTCTTTCGCGTTGAACAGCCTGTACAGGCCCAGCATGATCTTCGAAAGTTGGTTGACCTGCTTGCCGGTCAAGCCCAACGCGAACCCGAGTTCGCGGCACTGGTAGGGCTGCAGTCCTTCGGTGAAGTTCACCGTGACGGTGTGGATTTCTTCCGGCGTTTCACGCGCGACTTGTTCGATGTCCACGCCGCCGCGTGCCGACGCGATGAAGGTGATGGCCTTCTGGCCGCGATCCACCAGCGTCGAGAGGTACAGCTCCTTCACGATATCGCTGGCCTCGGTGACCAGCACCAGGTTCACCGGCAGCGCACGGCCGCCCGACTGGTAGGTTTCCATGGCTTTGCCGAGCATGCCCTCGGCCGCGACCTTCACCTTTTCCAGCGAATCGCAGAACTTCACGCCACCAGACTTGCCGCGACCGCCCGCGTGGATCTGCGCCTTCACCATCCACTGCTCGCCACCCAGCGCCTTGGCCGCTTCGACCGCCTCGGCCGGCGTCGAGGCGACCTTTCCCGGCGGCACCGCGATGCCGAATTCGGCAAACAGTTGCTTGGCCTGATATTCGTGAAAATTCATGCAGGAGCCTCGTGATCTTGGGAGATGCCGGCAGCGGCGCAAGCCACCGCCCCGTGCCGCGGGCATTGGTCACGCAGGCACGACAGCCGCCTATTGTTGCGGCGCAGCGGGCATATGTCCAACCATCGTCCATGATCGCCGTTTCGCCGAAACACAGCCGGCACGGGAACCCTAGCGGTCATGAAACTCCAGAACGGCCATCCATGGTCTGACTTTTCACGACAGCCCGCTTCGTACGGGATTTCACGGTTGGCTGGTTTGCTTCCCGAATAATCCAAGCGCGATAAGCAGCACCGCGCCGACCGTGATCGCGGAATCGGCGATGTTGAACGCGGGAAACGACCACGCGTGCCAGTAGACCTGGATGAAATCGGTGACCTGGCCGTGGATCACGCGATCGATCAGGTTGCCGAGCGCGCCGCCGACGATCAGCGCCGCCGGCAGCGCGGTGCCCCAGTCGCGGCGCGCGGTGCGCGCCAGCCACACGACCAGGCCGACACACACCACCACGGCAAGTCCGCCGAACAACCACGTCTGCCAGCCCGACGCGTCTTGCAGAAAGCTGAAAGCGGCGCCGCGATTGAAGGCCAGCGTCCAGTTCAGCACGTGCGGAATCACCTCGTGCGGCGTGTAAGGCACCAGCGTGTCACGTACGACAGCCTTGGTGATTTGATCCAGCGCGATCACCAGTGCGGACACCACCAGCCAGACCAGCGCGTTGGGTTTGGGCGACTTGCTCAAATCGGATTTCCTTGCACGCACGCAAAGCGCGCATGATAGCCCGCGCGCGATCAGTGCCCGGTCAGGATCACTCGCGCGACCGGCAGGACGGCCTCGACCCAGCGCGCGTACTGCGCGCCGGAGGGGTGCAGACCGTCGCCCACCAGTTCTTGGCGCGATTCCGGTGCGCGCGAAATCGCGGTGACGTCGATCCGCGCCGCACCGGCGCCCGCGGCTTCCGCCGACGCGATCGCATTGAAAGCATCGATCTCGCGGGCGACGGCGGCAGCATCGCGGCCCTCGCGCGCGGCGAACGGCGTGACTCCCCAGTCGGGGATCGACGCCACGATCACGTGCGCGGCGATGCCGCCGGCAAGCTGGATCGCGCGTTGCAGCAGGTCGCGAAACTGCGCGCGGTATTCGTCCACGCCACGTCCGCGGTACTGATCGTTGACGCCGATCAGCAACGTCACCAGCGCGTACGGCGGGGTGAAGTCCGCCGTCTCCATCGCCGCCGACAACTCATCGGTGGTCCAGCCGGTCGTCGCGACGATCCGCGGCTCGCCGATGCCGATGCCTTCGGCGCGCAGTCGCGCCACAAGTTGCAGCGGCCAGCGTTCGTCGGGCGCAACGCCTTCGCCGATGGTGTAGGAATCGCCGAGGGCAAGAAATGTGTTCATCGCAAGACCCGTACCCTCACCCGCCGTTCGGGCACCCTCTCCCGGAGGGAGGGGAAGAAACTTCAAGCCACCCGCATCGCGGGCTGTTCCTCCGCCATGTGTTCCAGCACCCGCTCGATGCGCGCGAACACGTCGGCGATCTCGTCGGCTGCGGGCAGCAGGGTGATGCGGAAGTGCCGGCTCGACGGCAGGTTGAAGCTGGAGCCGGGCACCACCAGCGCGTGTTCCTCGTCCAGCAGGCGCAACGCGAAGGCGCCGTCGTCGAATTGCGGGAATGCGTCCGCGCGCACCGACGGGAAAGCATAAAGCGCCCCTTCCGGGGTCACGCATTCGAGGAACCGACTGCCCGCGACGCTTTCGAGTACCGCGCGGCGCGATTCGTACAGCCGTCCACCCGGCGCGGTCAGCGCCGTGATGGTGTCGGGGCCGGTCAACGCGGGTTCGACCGCCCATTGCGCGGGCACGTTCGCGCACAGCCGCAAGGCGGCCAGTAACTGCAAGGCATCGCGATATGCCTCGACACGCTCGCCCGCGCCGGACAACGTGGCCCAGCCGATCCGGAAGCCGCACGCGCGATGCACCTTCGACAAACCCGCGAAGGTCACGCAAGGCAGGTCGCCCGACAGCGACGCGAGCGGCGTGAATGGTGCGGCGCCGTAGCGGATCTCGTCGTAGATTTCGTCGGATAGCAGCAGCAAGCCGCAACGCTCCGCGATCGCAACGATCCGCGCCAGCAGTTCGTGCGGGTAGCACGCACCCGTCGGATTGTTGGGATTGATCAGCACGATCGCGCGGGTGCGTGGCCCACACAGCGCCTCGATCTCGTCCGGGTCGGGCAGGTGCGCGCGCGACGCCGGGCAGCCGTAGTAGCGCGGCGTGCCGGCGTTGAGGATGGTCGCGGCGCTCCACAACGGATAATCCGGCGCCGGCAGCAGCACCTCGTCGCCGGGATTCAGCAATGCGCGCAGCGCAAGGTCGACCAGTTCGCTGACGCCGTTGCCGATGAACACCCGCTCGATGTCGGGCACGCGCGCGCCGCGCGCATGCTGGCGCGCCAGGATCGCCTCGCGCGCGGATTCCAGCCCCTGCTCGTGACCATACGCATCGCTGCCGGCAAGGTGCGCGGTAATCGCGGCCGTCAGGTGCGCCGGCGCGCGAAATCCGAATCGCCCCGGGTTACCGATGTTGAGCTTCAGCACCGGATGGCCTGCGGCCTCCAGCGCCCGCGCGTGCCGGGCCAGCGTCCCGCGGATTTCGTAGCGGACTTCGGCAAGACGGAAGCTTGGATGAATGGCGATCGGGCGCATGGCTGCAAACGTCCTTGGGTTCGGGCATGCTAGCGGCGATCACGGCGTCCGCAAACACCACATCGAGCCTCCTTTCCGGCGATCTCCGCCATGGCAACCTTTTCCACGCAATCGGCGTCGACGCTGCGGCGCATCGGCTGGCAGGGCGATCTCCCTCCACTCGCGAACGACCAGATGCTGGCGCGGGTTTCGGCCCAGCACCGCGCCGGTTACGAAGTCCACGACGGCAAGCGCGCGTTCAATGCGCAGCCCGCACCGAAATTCCTCAAGCGCAACCTCGACCCGTCCGAACGTCCCGCGGTCGGCGATTTCGTGGTCATCGAAACCGGCACGCCGCCGCACATCGTGGACGTGCTGCCGCGCCGCGGCGTACTCGAACGCGCGGCCGCGGGCGAACGCTACGCGCGCCAGATCATCGCCAGCAACATCGACGTGGTGCTGGTGCTGACCGGCCTCGATGACGACTTCAACCCGGCGCGCATCGAGCGCTACCTCGCCCTCGTCGAAGGTTCCGGTGCGCGGGCCGTCGTGGTACTGACCAAGCACGACACCATCGACTCCGAAGACGCCGAAAGCATGATGGCCGAATTGCGCGAACGCCTGCCCGCGACGACGCCGATCATCGCGATCAATGGCAAGGATGCGGCGCGTGTCGCCGCACTGGATCCGTTCCTCGCACCCGCCGCCACGGCGGTCCTGGTGGGTTCATCCGGCGCCGGCAAATCCACGCTCACCAACACGCTGCTGGGCGAGAAGCGGATGGCCACCGCCGCTACCCGCGCCAACGATGATCACGGCCGCCACACCACCACCCATCGCGCGCTGCTGCCGCTGCCGTGCGGCGCCTGCCTGATCGACACGCCGGGCATGCGCGAATTGAAATTGACCGGCGACGAAGACCTGGAATTGTTCGCCGACATCGACGCGCTGATCGAACAATGCCGCTTCGCCGATTGCAGCCACGCGACCGAACCCGGCTGCGCGGTGCGCGCCGCGCTGGGTTCAGGGGAACTCGACCACGATCGATGGCGGCATTACCAGAAGCTGCGCGACCAGCGCGAAGAACAGGCGGCGCGATTCGAAGATCGCCTGCGCGGGACGCGCCAGCCGATTCGTCCGCATCGCCACCGCGACTGGCAGGAACGCGAGTAGCGGCGTTCCTGCCGGCGAAACAGCTGTGGAGACTCTTACATCCCGCCCATCGCCCGCCGCAGATTGTTTTCGTAACTCTTGAAGGCCCGATCGTATGCCAACTGCCAGTTTGCCTCGCGGCCTGTCTGGATCTGGTTTCGACCGTAGCCTGTCACGTCGATCGTTTTGCCCCCGGAAGCACCCGTAAACTCAAGGTGCGTGCCGACCTTGGCTTCAATGGTGGCGGTCCAGAAGCCGGGGGTGAACCATGCCCAGAACTGGTTGATTACCACGTTGACGTGTTCGGCACCCGGCGTCGCAGTCGAGGCGTTTCCGATCGTATAACCAAGACCATGCAGCGTCGAAGAGATGAGGTCGCGTGTAAGTGATTCGACCGTTTGCCCATTCTCCAGGACCCAGTCGCCCATGGCCCGGCCCCAGGTATTGCGCTTGCGGCCGATGGCGATGCCGCGATGACTCGCATCGAGCTGATATTGCTCACCCGATTTCAGCGATGGAATGCTCGGATCCCGGGGGTTGACCTGGAACTCGCGCGCATCGCGCACGCTGTCGATCACCACGATTTTCGCTGAGTTCGGCGTAACCACTGCGGCTGGTGCAGGCACCGCCAAGGTCGTATAACCCCGGGTGGTCGCACAGCCACCGAGCAGGCCAAGCACAACCATTGCGCCCACGGCACAGATAATCCGCTTCATGATGTCCCCTTGCTGTCGAATCCCCGACGTTGTTTTATCAGGGTGCCGACGCCCAGGGCAACTTGATTCCGACTGGGACCAGTTGATGGATCGCGCGCATTCAATCTCACTCAAGCGATACGCCGAGTTGGACAAGCGGCTGGTCAAGGCCGTGCGGGACATCCGGGTGCTCGACATGGTGGCTTGGCCGGCCGCGGTCGAGCAGCGCTTCCTCGCCGACCTGGAGCGTGGCCGGGAAACGCTGCCGCGCTTCGAATACCGGCCGCCCGATTTTTTCGTGCAACGCGCGGACCTCCTCGAAATAGCGGCCGCAGCCGACGTGTCCCACCCGCTGGGCGCGTATCTCGCGCGCAGCGCGGGGTCGTGGCACATCGCGGCGCGGATGCTGGAGGCAGTCGGGACGGCCGGCGTGGTCGAGCCGTCGATCGAACTGTATGGCAAACCCGGCGACCCGTTGCCGGGCGGCGGACAAACCAACCTCGATGCGGCCCGCTGGTTCCTCGGCATCGCGCGCGAAATGGGCGACGGCGAAGCGCTGCCCGAAGCGGACTACTGCATCCCGGCCAAAGTTTTGCGCGAAGACGTACAGGCCGAAGTCGACGCGTGGTTCGGCGTCGGCAAGGTGCGTGTCGAAATCGATCCGGGTCTCACCGCCAAGGCCGCCGCCGGCGCCAATCGCATCCGCCTTCGCGCCGACACCTGCTTCACGGAATACGACCGCTCGCAACTGCTGGCGCACGAAGCTCTGGTGCACACGCTGACCGCGCGCAACGGCCGCGCGCAACCAGTGTTGAAGTCGCTCTCGCGCACAGCGCCACGGGCCACCGCCACGCAGGAGGGGCTGGCGGTGTTCGCGGAACTCATGTCGGGTTCCATCGACATCGCGCGCCTGCAACGGATCAGCCTGCGCATCCTCGCCATCGATATGGCACTGAACGGCGCTGATTTCGTCGAGGTCTACCGCTGGTTTCGCGACCAGGGCCAGAGCGTTGCCGACAGCTTCTATTCCACCCAGCGCGTGTACCGCGGCGTGCCCGTCACGGGCGGCGCGGCGTTCACCAAGGACAACGTGTACCTTGCGGGCCTGCTGACGGTGCACACGTTTTTCCGCTGGGCGTTCAAGCGCCGCCGGCCGGACCTGATGCACCATCTGTTCGCAGGCAAGCTGTCGCTGGACGATGCGCTCGCGTTGCAACCCTGTTTCGCCGAGGGCTCGATCGCGCCACCGAAATACCTGCCGCCGTGGGTGCTGCATTCGCAGGGCCTTGCGGGCAAGCTCGCGTTCTCGCTGTTCGCCAACCAGATCAGGATGGGGCGCATCGGCGAATGGGAATGACCGCGCCGGAAGTGCCCTGCCTTCAGAACCAGCGCCGCGTCTCGCCGGCACCCTGGCCCTCGAACGCGGCGACGTTTTCTGCGCAGCGGCCGCAGAGGTCCGGATGCTCCGCGTTCGCGCCGACATCTTCGCGATGGTGCCAGCAGCGCACGCACTTGGGCGCTTCGCTCACGGATGCCGAGACCCATACGTTGGCGCCTTCGAGTTCGGTCAGCACGGCGTCGGCGGGGGCT
>Ga0207486_1000008_pt1 | contig 35938 bp, 34 predicted proteins | sample NitcycUWRG01A310_FD_188045 | JGI IMG/M metagenome (GOLD analysis project Ga0207486, IMG submission 188045) | Soil microbial communities from Arlington Agricultural Research Station in Wisconsin, USA - Nitrogen cycling UWRJ-G01A3-10 (SPAdes) | ecosystem: Environmental > Terrestrial > Soil >... | reverse complement strand
AAGACGGGTCGTGAATTCCTTCCTTCAGGTTGGGACGCTGCCTGCGGCCTGCTGCAGATTGATGATCACGAACTCGGCAGGTTTGAGTGGCGCGAATCCAATCTCAATGTTGACGACCCCGAGTTCGATGTCGGCTTTGGTGGTCGTCTCACTATCGCATTTCACGAAGTAGGCTTCCCTGGGCGTGCTTCCTCGGAAAGCTCCTTGGCGGAATAGTCCCTGCAGAAAATCGCCGACACTCTTGCGAATCTGCGACCACAGCGTCTCATCGTTGGGTTCGAAAGCTGCCCATTGGGTGCCGCGGGAAAGTGTCTCCTCGAGGAACAGTGCCGTCCGCCGGACAGGGATGAACTTCCATTCCGAGCCGCGCTCGTCCTGGCCGTGCAACGTACGCGACCCCCAAACCAGGTTGCCGTATGCCGGAAATGTGCGCAGGCAATTGACGGCCTTCGGATTCAGTCGGCTGTTCTGGGCTTCATTGATCTCCACGGCCAGTCCGGCAGCGCCATTCAGCAGTGCGTCCTTGCCCGCCGGTGCCGTCCACACACCGCGCGCGGTATCGATGCGCGCGAATACCCCGGCAACGAAGCCGCTGGGCGGAAAACTCGCCAGCACGCCCCCTTGCAACGGGTCGGGAGCGCGCACCCACGGAAAGAACACCGCGGAGTTGAAGGCATCCGGACCAGTCGGCACCGCAGTTGTCCCGTCCAACAGCGACTGCACCGTCGCCGCCCGATCGGCGTCGACGATCAGGAAAGCCCGATGCTTGCGGCACCAGCCCTGCAACATGGCGAGCGTGGTTGCGTCGCTTTCGCCAGGCACGCAAACCAAGTTCACGAGGTCAAGGTCCTCGATTATCGCGTTCCCCTCGAACGAACGGGCAAGCGCGGCATGGAAGGCGCTGCTTCCGGGTAGCAGGACGGTGCCGTCATTGCCGCCGCTGAGTGCGCTGGTGCCATCCACAGGAGCGGTAGGACCGATGGTGGTCACCGAAAGGAGCTCAGAGCGAGCGTTGACGATGGCTTCCAGGTAACGGGCTTGCGGATCGCCTGGATCAATGCTCAGGTTCTGATAACTCTCAACCACTGCCGAGCCGTTGGTTGTGTCCAACACGTCGAGCTGGAAGCGATCGTCCGACAAACGGCTGCGGGTGGTGCGCACCGCGAAGCCATTGGCCCACTGACCGGCCGAAGCGGCGACGAAGCTCAGGGTGCCGTGCATGGCACCGGCCGTCGCGGCATCGGCTCCAACCAATCGCACGATACAGGCGGCGCTGCCGCCGTTGTCGTAGAAATGCTGGACGGCATGCCCGAGGAAGCTACGTGAATCCAGCCCGCCGAACGTGCGTTGGTAGTCTGTAAAGCTGGCAATGCTCTGGGCGCGCCCGGTGGCGCCGCGGGGGGTCCATCCGACAAACATCGTCATTGAAGTCTCGACGCCCGTGATTGCGCGCGCGCCGCTGGAGACTTCCTCGAGATGAATTCCAGGATGGATGAGCGCTGTCGGCGTGAGCGGACTCATCAGAGACGGCCAGCTGGCTGATGTTGTATCAGATCTTTTCGGACAATCTAAGTTCGAATTCTCGGCCGCCGTCTTGATCGACTGACACAAGGTGCCTGATCTGCGGTGATTGGTCGAGCGGCGCGTCGGCGTATGCCGCGGAAATGGTACTCCTCGCGTCACCGCGAGCCGGTCGCGATGTGGCGCGGGCAGGACTGTGCAGACGGCCACCTTTGCCGGATCGATTGGATTGCAGAGTTGCAATCGATGGCCACGTGTTTAATGGCGGCGGGTTGAGCGCTGGTCAAATCGTGTGCATTTTGCGCAAAGCGCCATGTGTCTCTGGGACCGCCAAATGGATTCGCGAACGCGCCAAGCTGGCGTTGAAGACATACGCAAAAACATTACGTGGCGCAGTTTTCAGCCGCTTGAAAACATTTCAGGTTGCATCCGGTGATGCGTTCCGAAGCGGGGGTTCGAATCCGCCAGGCGCGCCAATCCTTCGTTCGGCCTTATCGCACCACTGCGCGGTCGCGCGCGTCGGCGTCCCACTTCGGCGCATTGCGGATCGCGGGCAACACGTCTTCTGGTGCGGCCGCAAGGCTCCACATCTTCGCGTGTTCGGGGTTCATGAAGCGCTGCTCGATCACCCGGTGCAAAAAGGTATCCAGCGGCTGCCAGTAACTAAGCGTGTCGAGCAGCACGATCGGGTTGAAGTAGAGGCCGAGCCGCTTCAGCGTGATCGCTTCGAACAGTTCCTCCAGCGTGCCGCAGCCGCCTGGCAGCGCAACCACCGCGTCGGAGCCGGTGAGCAGCCGATGCTTGCGTTCGCGCATGTCGTCGACAAGGTCGAGGTGCGTCAAGCCCGGATGGCCCCATTCGAGGTCTGCCATGAAGCGCGGCAGGATGCCGATGACTTCGCCGCCCCTGGACAACGCGCCGTCCGCAACCGCGCCCATCGAACCCGCGGAGCCGCCGCCATAGACGATGCTGTGACCGCCGGTCGCAAGCAATTCACCGAGATGGAAGGCCGCCGCGCGATACCGCGGATCGGCCTGGTTGCTCGAAGCGCAGTAAACGCAGATACGCATGCGTCGTGTCACTCGTTTGCGTCGATGATCACCAGCGTGCCATGGCTGCCGGCAGCCACGGCGTGCGGCGTGTTGGCGGGGACGATGTAGATTTCGCCCGCTGAAACCGTCACGACTTCACCGCCGATCCCGAGCTTGAGTTCGCCGTCCAGCACCAGCAGGCCCTCGGCATAAGCGTGTGGCTGTTCGTTCGACGCGGTGCCATCCATGCGCAGCACCTTGACGTTGGCGCCGGCGGCGAGCCCGACGATTTTGGACCGCCAGGTCTCGGGCAACATGTTCGAAAGCGCCCGCAGGTTGGTTTTGCTCATGCGTGCTGGCTCCGAAGACGCGCTTCGAACGATCGATGTTGCGTTCGTAAAAAGCGCTCACTCCAACGTTCATTCGTCGTCCCGGCGAAAGCCGGATTGCGTTTGCAGAAATGCGAACGCAAATGCCCGCAGGGTGCGCCGAGTCGAACCGATCCCGGGTTGCGTTTGCGATGGAGCTGCGAACAGCCCCGGAATCACGATGCGGGGTGGTATTTCTCGAGTCCCGGCTTATCACCGCTTCATCGCGTTGAAGAACTCGTCGTTGGTCTTGGTGTTCTTCATCTTGTCGAGCATGAACTCCATCGCGGCGAGCTCGTCCATAGGGTGCAGGAGTTTGCGCAGGATCCAGATCTTCTGGAGCATGTCCGGCGGGATCAGGAGTTCCTCGCGGCGAGTGCCCGAACGGTTGATGTTGATGGACGGATAGACGCGCTTCTCGGAAATGCGGCGGTCAAGGTGTACTTCCATGTTGCCGGTGCCCTTGAATTCCTCGTAGATCACCTCGTCCATCTTGGAGCCGGTGTCGATCAGCGCGGTCGCAAGGATGGTCAGCGAGCCGCCTTCCTCGACGTTGCGCGCGGCGCCGAAGAAACGCTTGGGACGCTGCAGCGCATTGGCGTCGACGCCGCCCGTCAGCACCTTGCCGGAGGACGGCACCACGGTGTTGTAGGCGCGCGCGAGGCGGGTGATCGAGTCGAGCAGGATCACCACGTCCTTCTTGTGTTCGACCAGACGCTTGGCGCGCTCGATCACCATCTCGGCGACCTGCACGTGGCGCACGGCGGGTTCGTCGAACGTGGACGACACGACTTCTGCCTTGACGCTGCGCTGCATCTCGGTGACTTCTTCCGGACGCTCGTCGATCAGCAGGATGATCAGGTGCACGTCCGGGTGGTTGTGCACGATCGCCTGCGCGACGTTCTGCAGCATCATGGTCTTGCCGGCTTTCGGCTGGCTGACGATCAGGCCGCGTTGTCCCTTGCCGACTGGGGCGATCAGATCGAGGATGCGCCCGGTGATGTCTTCACTCGAGCCGTTGCCGCGTTCCAGGTGGAACGCCTTGCGCGGGAACAGCGGGGTGAGGTTTTCGAACAGCAGCTTGTTCTTGGACGCTTCCGGCGGATCGCCGTTGATGTCGTCGACTTTCAGCAGGGCGAAATAGCGCTCGCCTTCCTTCGGATGCCGGACGCGGCCGGTGAGGTAGTCGCCGGTGCGCAGGTTGAAGCGGCGGATCTGCGAGGGCGACACGTAGATGTCGTCGGGGCCGGCGAGGTAGGACTCGTCGTGCGAGCGCAGGAAGCCGAAGCCGTCCTGCAGGATTTCCAGCACGCCTTCGGCCCAGATGCTGCCGCCGGACTTGGCGTGGGCGCGCAGGATGTTGAAGACCACGTCCTGCTTGCGGGCACGTGCGACGCCTTCCTGGATGCCGAGTTCCTCGGCCATCTCCAGGAGCTTCACCGAGTTTTTCTGCTTCAGTTCGGTGAGGTTGATCAGGCGCTTCGGATCGCCGGCATCGGCTTCGTCGCCGGAGACGTCGGCGGGCAGGCCATTGGGATTGCCGCCACCCTGGCCGTTGCCGCCGCGTGCATGGCGGCCGCGGCGGCGGCGCCCCCGGTCGGGCCGGTTGCCGCGTTGTTGCTGGGACTGGCCCTCGCCGCCTTCGTTGCCGGCGGAGCCATTGGATTCGGGAGCAGGGGCGGACGCGCGGGCGTCTTCGCCCTGTACGGTGTTTTCGGTATCGGACACGGGACAGCCTCATCGGCGCACGAAGCGCGGGAGGGTACGGAAAGGGAAGAGGGCCGGGCACAAGCACCACCGGCCGGATGTCAATCTAGCACTGTGCGAGGCCCGCAGACAAGCGGTGCGTCGCGAGGGGTTCAGGCCCGCCCGGGCAGCGTCGGCATCCAATGCCGTCCGGCGCGGAAGGAAAATCGTCCGCAAATAAACGCGAACGGACATCGATGCAGGCACCCGGGCAGGGCCCTCGCGTCCGCTCCCTGGCGTCGGGTTCATTTGCGGACGGTTTGCATCACTGCCGCGTCAAACCACTTTTTCGAGCATCTGGGTGAGCTGGCCCTTGCCGACGGCGCCGATCTGGGTGGCTTCGACCTTGCCGCCCTTGAACACCATCAGCGTCGGGATGCCCCGAATGCCGTAGGTCATCGGGGTTTTCTGATTCTCGTCGATGTTGATCTTCGCGACCTTGAGCCGACCTGCATATTCCTTCGCGATGTCATCGAGCATCGGTGCGATCGATTTGCATGGCCCGCACCACTCCGCCCAGAAATCCAGCAGTACCGGGGTATCGGATTTCAACACTTCGTTCTCGAAATCGGCGTCTTTGACGTGGGTGATGTTTTCGCTCATGGCAGTTCTGGGACGGTAACGGAGACGACAAGATGGGGGGAAAGGAGCGGCATTGCAAGCGCGGCGACTGCCGCCATGCTGCTACAATCAAGCCAATCACTTGCGGCGACGTGCGGCTCGATGCGTGTGCGCCGTCCGAGTTTTCCGGCGTCTGCGGCGCATTTCCGGCGTCCGCGGGGATTCCATCGCGCAAGCTGTGCGGCGGCATCGCGCCGGCTCCCGTTACCTGCCCTCCTGGCAAACGCCAGGCGTGGTCCCGACACTTCTGGCAAAAACTCCGTGGCCGACCAAGTCCTCACCGAAACCTTCTTCGAACAATTCAACCTGCACCCGCATCTCGCCGCCGGCCTCGCCGATTGCGGCTTCACCCGCTGTACCCCGATCCAGGCGCTGACCTTGCCGGTCGCGCTGGAAGGGCGCGATGTCGCGGGACAGGCGCAGACCGGTACCGGCAAGACCTGTGCGTTCCTGGTCGCGGTGATGAACCGGCTGCTGACGAAACCCGCGATTCCGGAGCGCAACGACAACGATCCGCGCGCGGTGATCATCGCGCCGACCCGCGAGCTGGCGATCCAGATCGACAAGGATGCGCAAGCGATCGGTCGCCACACCGGATTGCGTTTCGCGTTGATCTACGGCGGCGTCGATTACGACAAGCAGCGCCAGCAGCTGCGCGATGGCTGCGACGTGATCATCGCGACGCCCGGCCGGCTGATCGATTACTTCAAGCAGCACGTCTTCAGTTTCCGCGCGGTCGAGGCCACGGTGATCGATGAAGCCGACCGGATGTTCGACCTCGGCTTCATCAAGGACGTGCGTTATCTCCTGCGCAAGATGCCGCCTCGCGAGGAGCGCCAGGGCATGCTGTTCTCGGCCACGCTTTCCTACCGTGTGCTGGAACTGGCCTACGAGCACATGAACCAGCCCCAGAAGCTGGCGGTGGAAACCGAACATGTCACCGCCGACCGTGTGCGCCAACAGGTGTATTTCCCGGCCAAGGAAGAGAAGATTCCGCTGCTTTTGAACCTGTTGGAGCATTGCAATCCGCATCGCAGCATCGTGTTCGTCAACACCCGCGCCGCCGCCGAGCGCGTGACCGACAAATTGAAGCGGCACGGCTTCAAGGTCGGCGCGCTGTCGGGCGACGTGCCGCAGGCCAAGCGCCAGAAGCTGCTGGAGCGCTTCAAGAAGGGCGAAGCCGACGTGCTGGTGGCGACCGATGTGGCCGCGCGCGGATTGCACATTCCGGATGTCACCCACGTGTTCAATTACGACCTGCCGCAGGACGGCGAGGATTACGTGCACCGCATCGGCCGTACCGCACGCCTGGGCGCCGAGGGCGACGCGATCAGCTTCGCGTGTGACCTGTACGCGATGAACCTGCCCGACATCGAGCGCTACATCGACATGAAGATTCCGGTCAGCCCGGTGGAACCGGCATGGCTGGTGCCGCCGTCGCCGCGCGCAAAGCCTCAGCTTGAGCATCCGGAACCCGAGGCGGACACACCGGCGGCCAGTGCAGGCGCGCCCGCTGCCAACAAACGCCGTCGTCGGCGCCGGCGGTCCGGTGGCGCGCAAGCCGCCCCACCTGCGACCGGCGGTTGATGCAGGCCTCCTGTTCCGGGAGGCATTGCTGGCTTCACCGGAAATCGAGTCGGGAATTCGCCATGGGTTGATGCCGGGCGTCGGGGAAATCGTTTCGGTGGCGACTCGCTCCCAAACGCGGCCGCCCCGAACCGCTCCCCGCGCCGCGCGGCCCTGGAAAGACAAGATTGTCGTTACGCTTTTCGCTAGCCCCGAGTTCCCATCCCGGCTACCCTGCAGCCCGTGATCCGCTTCGAGTCCGTCAGCAAACGCTATTCCGAAGGCCGCGAGGCGCTGATCGACCTGACTTTCGAGGTCGATGCCGGCGAGATGTTGTTCGTGACCGGCCATTCGGGCGCGGGCAAGACAACCTTGCTGAAGCTGATCGCGCTGATCGAACGCGCAAGCCGCGGCGCGATCGAGGTACACGGTCGCAATCTCGCGAAACTCAAGCATCGCGACGTTCCGCGCCTGCGCCGCGATATCGGCATGGTGTTCCAGGATCATCGCCTGTTGATGGACCGCAGCGTGGCCGACAATGTCGCCTTGCCGCTGGTGATCGGGGGCATCCCGCGTGAAGAGCGCGCCAAGCGCGTGCGCGGTGCGCTGGAGAAGGTTGGATTGGCCGGACGCGGCAGGGATGCGCCAGCCGGGCTTTCCACCGGCGAGCAGCAACGGGTCGGGATCGCACGCGCAATCGTGGGACGTCCCGCGCTGATCATCGCCGATGAACCCACCGGCAATCTCGACCCGCAACTGTCGGAAGAAATCATGCAGTTGTTCGTGGAGCTCCGTCAGACCGGCATCACCATCCTGATAGCCAGCCATGACCTGCCCCTGCTGAAACGCATGAAGCAGCGGGTGGTGGTGCTCGACCACGGGCACCTGATCGACGATGTGCCGGCGAGCCAGGTCGCATGAACTCGCGCGTCGCCATGGGCAATACGGTGCGTCATTCGCGCGTCGCGATGTGGCGGCGCCAGCACGCGTGGTGCGTGCGCGACAGCCTGCGTCAACTGGCGCGGCGGCCGCTCGGCAGTGCGCTCACGGTGGCGGTGATGGGGCTCGCGCTCGCGCTGCCGCTGGCGTTCTACTTGTTGCTCACTAATCTGCAGCATCTCGCGACGGCGTTGGGCGATTCGCAGTCGGTCAGCGTATTCCTGAAGTCCGGTGTGGCCGCGGATGGCGCGGACAGGCTGGCCGTGCGCTTGCGCGCGCGTGCCGACGTGGCGGGCGTCACCATCCGCACGCCGCAGCAGGGCCTCGCGGAACTGGCCGCGATGCAGGGTTTCGGTGATGCCATCCAGTCGCTGCCGGACAATCCGCTGCCGTTCGTGCTGCTGGTCGAACCGCGCGCCGGCGCGGACCGCGTGCAAGTCGCGACGATGGTTGCAGCGGTGCGTGCGTTGCCGGACGTCGACCTGGTCCAGGACAACGGCCAGTGGCGCGCCCGCCTGGACGCGCTGATCGCGCTGGGACGGCGCGTGACGTTGCTGCTGGCGGCGCTGCTGGGCGCGGCCGCAGTGCTGGTGATCGGCAATACCGTGCGGCTGGACCTGCGCAGCCGCGGGGACGAAATCGCGGTACAACGATTGATCGGCGCCAGCGCGGCGTTCGTGCGCCGGCCTTATCTTTACGAAGGCGCCTGGTACGGCCTCGCGGCGGGGGTCGTCGCCATCCTGCTGGTGCTGTTGCTGGAAGCGGTGCTCGCGGCGCCGGTGCGTGACCTGGTCGCCAGTTACGCAGGTCGCCTGCACTTCGGTGGATTGTCCTGGGTTACGCTCGGGACCGCGCTGGCGATCGCGGTCGCACTCGGCTGGGTGGGTGCGTGGATCGCCAGCGGCCGACATCTGGCCAAGTGCTAGGAACAGGGGCATGTCCACGTTCGACCCGTGCCTTGCGTCGCCCGACATGAAAAGCAAACCTGACCCTGCATGAACGACGTCCTGCGCCACATCGTCAGCGACAACCCGCGCGTGATGGTGGTGGATGGCTCGAAGGTGGCGCGCACGCTTATCGCACGGGTGCTGGAGAAGGATCTGCCGAGTGCGACGGTGATCGCCTGCGCCAGCGGGCACGAAGCCAAGCAGGTGCTGCACGAAGGCGTGGTCGATCTGGTCACGACCGCCTTGCGGCTGCCCGACATGGACGGCACCACGCTGGCCCGCTACGTGCGTGACAACGCGCCGCAGGCGTACATTCCGATCGTGGCGGTTTCGGGCGACGTGCAGGAGCGCCTGCAGAAGCGCGAGATCGGCGATGCGATCACCGATTACTTCGACAAGGCCGCGGGTTACGCGGCGCTTGCGGACTTCATCCGCGGCTACGTGGCGCCGGTGGATCGCGCGGAAGGCACGGTGTTGTACGTCGAGGACAGCCGCGTGGTCGCGCTGGCGACGCGCCGCATGATGGAGCGCTACGGTCTCACCGTGCATCCGTCCGGCAGCGCCGAAGAGGCCGTCGAGTTCCTCGGCGCGGCACGAGATCGCGGCGAAATGGGTGCGGACCTGGTGCTGACCGACGTCAGCCTGAAGGGCGAAATGTCCGGAGGTGATCTGCTGGAGTGGATCCGGGCCGACTTGAAGCTCGGCAGGGGCCGCTTGCCCGTACTGGTGATGACCGGCGACGAGAACCCGGTGAACCAGGCCGCGCTCCTGAAAGCGGGCGCCAATGACCTGGTCGAAAAACCCGTGGAAGAACGTTTGCTGATGACAAAACTCTTGTTCCAGTTGCGGGTATCGCAGAGGCAGCGCGCGTAGGGCGGGACTTGACCTGCCGGCAAACCGGCGCCACTGTTCGGCAAGTTGAACCTCGTCCCGTTTCCATGCTCGAGCAAAGCCCGATCGCAACCGACACGCGCCTGAAACTCGAAGCTTCATGGAAGGCGCGGGTGGGCGATCATTTCGATCGCCCGGAAATGCACGCGCTGAGCGAATTCCTGCGCGCCGAAAAACACGCGGGCAAGCGCATCTATCCGCCGGGGGCACGCATCTTCGCGGCGCTGGATGCGACACCGTTCGAAGCGGTGAAGGTCGTGATCCTGGGGCAGGACCCGTACCACGGGCCGGGCCAGGCGCATGGCCTGTGTTTTTCGGTCCAGCCGGGCGTGCCGGTGCCGCCGTCGCTGCAGAACATCTTTGCGGAAATCCAGAACGATCTCGGCATCGCGCGGCCCGACCATGGTTGCCTCACACCTTGGGCGGAACGCGGCGTGCTGCTGTTGAACTCGGTGCTGACGGTGCAGGCCGGCAGTCCGGGCGCGCACCAGGGCAAGGGTTGGGAAGGGTTCACCGATCGGGTGATCGATGCGCTGAATCGTGACCGCGAGGGACTGGTGTTCTTGCTGTGGGGTTCGTATGCGCAAGCCAAGGGTCGGCTGATCGACACCCGCCGCCATTGTGTTCTGAAGGCGCCGCACCCATCTCCCCTGTCGGCGCACCGCGGCTTCCTGGGTTGCCGGCACTTTTCCAAGGCCAATCAATATCTTGAAGCGCAGGGGCAGACGCCGATCGACTGGTCGCTGCCGCCCCGCGCCAGTCTGGTCGCCCCGGCATCGGAGGACGCTTTGGCCGCCCCGGAAGCATGACTTCCGGCCCCTTGCAATTCCTGAACTCATCAGTATAATTTAGCTCATCACCCTCATGGCGAAGCCGGTTCCGAGCCCGGAGCCGCGCGGGAACCTTCACGAGGGTTTGGCACTCGAAAAGTTAGAGTGCCAATACAGACGAATGGGGTACATAGGATGAGCGAAGCTCTGGTCGCCAACAACCTGCCGATTCCCAGTGTCGTCGGCAGCCTCGATGCCTACATCGGCGCGGTCCATCGCATTCCCGTGCTCGACGCCGACGAGGAACACGATCTCGCGCAGCGTTATCGGGAAGAGGAAGATCTCGACGCCGCGCGCAAACTGGTGATGTCGCACCTGCGTTTCGTGGTGCACGTTGCCCGCGGCTATTCAGGTTACGGCCTGCAGATGTCGGACCTGATCCAGGAAGGCAACATCGGCCTGATGAAGGCGGTGAAGCGGTTCGATCCGGATCATGGCGTGCGGCTGGTCAGTTTCGCGGTGCACTGGATCCGTGCCGAGATGCACGAGTTCATTCTGCGCAATTGGCGCATCGTGAAAGTCGCCACCACCAAGGCGCAGCGCAAGCTGTTCTTCAACCTCCGGAAATCCAAGAAGCGCCTCGGCTGGATGAACATGGAAGAGGTGCGCGAGATCGCCAAGGATCTGGGCGTCCCGGAAGCCACCGTGCTGGAAATGGAATCGCGCCTGTCGGGCCGCGACGTCGGTTTCGATGCGCCCACCGAATCCGACGACGATGCGCCGCCCGCACCGGTGGCGTATCTGGAAGACCACGGTGCGGATCCGTACCTGCAACTGGCCGACGCCGACCAGGAAGAGCATCAGCTCGATACCCTGCAGCACGCCATGGCCAAGCTGGACGACCGTACCCGCGACATCATCCGGCGCCGCTGGCTGGTCGAAGACAAGGCGACCTTGCAGGATCTCGCCGACGACTACGGCGTGTCCGCCGAGCGCATCCGCCAGCTCGAAGCCAACGCGATGAAGAAGATGCGCGGGGCGTTCGCTGCGTAAGCGCGGCCTCCGTTACAAGAGCAAAGCAGGACGGCCGCCTCGTGCGGCCGTCCTGCTTTTGTAGGTTGGCTGAGGCGGGCTTCATCCGCCGAAGCCCAACGACACCGACACCAAGTCGGGCTTCGCATTGCTCAGCCCAACCTGCGCCTGCCTCAATACAAATCCACCGGATCGACATCGATCGACCAGCGCAAGCCGCGCGGTTGCAGCAAGGCTTGCAGCTGCGGCAGCCATGCCGCGAGCGCCTGGCGCAATTTCGAGCGTTGCGAGGATTCCAGCAGCAATTGCGCGCGGCGTCGCCCTGCGCGCAGCGGCATCGGCGCCGCGAACGGGCCGTTGATCCGTACGATGGGCTCGCGATGCTTGGGGTCGGTGCGATCGGAAGCCGCGACGTGTGCAATCGCATCACGCGCGGCTGCCATGAATCCGTCCAATGCGTCGCGCCGCGCGCAATCCGCGCGCAGCAGCGCAATGTACGCAAACGGTGGCAGTCCCGAGGCAAGCCGGTCGCCGAGTTCCAGCGCCGCCGCAGCGTCGTAGCCGCCCTTGAGCAACGTCACCAGCAACGGGTGTTCGGGCTCGTGGGTTTGCAGCCACACCGCGCCCGGCTTGTCGGCGCGCCCCGCGCGGCCTGCGACCTGCACGATCAGTTGCGAGAGCCTTTCCCCGGCGTGGAAATCGACACTGTGCAGGCCTTCGTCCACGCCCACGATCGCGACGGTGGTGAGGTTCGGCAGATCGTGGCCCTTCGCGAGAATCTGCGTGCCGACCAGGATCGCTGGCTTGCCTTCCGCAAGCTTGTCGAAAATTTTCGCGAACGCATCACGCCGGCGGGTGCTCTCGCGATCGATGCGCAAGACGGGAATGTCCGGATAACGCGCGGCGAGGGCTTCCTCCAGTCGTTCGGTACCCTGACCTTGCGGAATCAGCGCATCGGCATGGCAATTCGGACAGGCTTCGGGCGCGCGTTCACTGTGCCCGCAATGATGGCAAAGCAGTTGTCGTCGCCCGCGGTACAGCGTCAACGGTTTTTCGCAACGCGGGCACGCCGCGTGCCAGCCGCACGCATGACAAAGCAACACCGGCGCATAGCCACGGCGATTTTTGAAAACCAGCGCCTGTTCGCCACGCGCGACGCAAGCGTCCAGCGCATCCAGCAACACGGGCGACAGGCCATGCGCAAGTTTCAATCCGCGCAAATCCAGCACGTGCACGGGCGAGGGCGGTCGCGCATGGGCACGATGGTGCAGGCGCAGACGCACGTAGCGCCCGCCTTCCACGTTCGCCAGCGTTTCCAGTGAAGGCGTGGCGCTGCCCAGCACGATCGGCACCCCCAGCGATTGCGCACGCATCAGCGCAAAGTCGCGCGCGTGATAGCGAAAGCTCTCCTGTTGCTTGTACGAGGCATCGTGTTCCTCGTCCACCACGATCAGACCGGCCTTGGGCAGCGGCGCGAACACGGCCGAGCGCGTGCCCAGCACGATGGCTGCGTCGCCGGAACGCGCGTCCAGCCATGCACGCGCACGTTCGCCCTCGGCGAGGTTGGAATGCAGCACCGCGATGCGCGCGTCGAAGCGTGCGCGCAACCGGCGCAGCGCCTGCGGCACCAATCCTATTTCCGGTACCAACCACAGCGCCTGCCGGCCTTGCTGCAACACGCGCTCGGTCAGCCGCAGGTAGATTTCGGTCTTGCCACTGCCGGTGACGCCCTGCAACAGAAAGGGATGGAAGCCGCCGCCGGCGGACAGGACGGTGGCGAGCGCGTCGGCTTGCTCGTCGTTCAGCACCGGCGCGGCGCCATCGCGCGGTTGCGGCGAGCCGGCGTGAAGCTGCGTGCGCTCGATCAGCTCCGCCGCGGCGAGCCGGCGTGCCGCCGCGCGCCAGCCCGGCAGCAAGGTATCGAGTTCGCTGGCGGAAAGGGCGACGTCCGCCAATGTTTCCAGCAATGCGGCCGAACCGCCCCGCCGGCTGCGTGCATCGCGTGCCGCCGTACCGGCCGCGGTAAGTTGCCAGGCTTCCTCGGCGAAGTCGGAGGGCGCGCGACCTTCGCGCAAACCCAGCGGCAGGGCACCAAAGATCACTTCGCCGATGGCGCCGCACCAGTAATCCGCGGCGCGCCGCAGGTTCGAAAGCAACTCCGGATCGAGCAACGGCTCGTCGTCCAGCACCGCATCGATATACTTCAGTTGCTGTCCGGTGACATCGGCTTCCGTCCCGAATTCGAGGACGACGCCAGTGCGGTGCGCGTGTCCGAACGGCACCCGTACCCGCGATCCCGCGCGCACTGTCGACGAGTCCGACCGGTAACTGAAAGTCTGGGGCAACGGTATCGGCAGCGCGACGCGCACGATGCAGGCCGACGAATCCGGTCGCGACGGTTCGGTCATGACTTACCGACGTTTGTTGTCATCGCGTGCAGGAATAGCGGGTAAACCGGTGACGTATTGGCAAATTTTTTCTTATCCACAAACGCTGTGGATAAGGTTGTGGAACACCGGCGAGCAAGCGCCGCCAAGGCTCGCCGGATCGGCCCCGCGCACGGGTTGGCGATTTTTTCGACAACTGAATTTTCGTTTTTACTATCAACAGCATGGCCGTCGGAGTCGGGTGAAATCCGGGTAGATACCGGCATCGGGAAGCGGCGGCGGGCGCGGTTTTGCGGCTGTGCACAACGAGCGCCGGAGCCCCGCTGGAGGCCGTCGCGCGCCCCAAGTGACATCATGCGCCCGTCAGGCTGATCAATACGGCGAATACCGAGCCGAATCCCATCATGATGAGATAGCAGAAGCCGAGCGACCAGTACTTCAGGTTGGTCATGAACCAGCCTTGCCGGTACACCCGCTTCTGCATCAGCCACAGGTACACGAACATCCAGATCCATGCGGCAGCGGTGAGAAGGTACAGCGGAACCTTGAGCCAGCCGGCGTGCGGCAGCAGCGTATGGCGCAACACCGCGATGCCTACCAATACCAGCATTGACAGCATCAGGAACGCGTGGCTGTGCATGGCCACGATCAGGTGCTCCATGTACAGCCGCTTCTTGAAGATGTAAAAGATCTTCAGCAGCAGCGCGAACAGCGGCAGCAGCAGGAACAACACCGTGGGCGCGGCGGAAAACAAGCCCAGCGTGAACTTGCGGCGGGCGATCTGCTGATCGGCGAAACTGCCCTCGTTCATCGCATGCAGTTGCTGCTGGGCGTTGCCGATCGAATCGTTCAGCCAATCCACCGCCACATCGGGCAACCAGCCCACCTTGAGCGGTTTGGTGTCGCGGTTCCAGAACACCTTGTTGTTGATCACGATGTTGCCTTCGGAGAAGGCGCCGTGATCCGACGACACCGGCGCCGGCACCGCCTTTGGCGTGCGTGTCACCGAGACGCTCGGACCAGCCGAGCCGGTGGAAATGCGCACGGCTTCCTTCGGCACGCTCGTGAAGCCGGAGCGCACGGTCAACTGGATCGCGAAGAACGCCACGATCGCGAGGAAGAACACCAGCCTGAACGGCGTCACGTAACGCGCGCGTTTTCCCTCGAAGTAATCCAGCGTGAGTTTGCCCGGCCGCAGGTACAATGGCCCGAGCGTGCGGAACAGCCGCTCGTCGACATTCAATATGCTGTCTGCGACATCGGACATGACGCTGCCGAAATGCCGCACCAGCCCCTGGATCGGCTGGCCGCACGCGTAGCAATACCTGCCGTACAGCGGCGCACCGCAGTTCTCGCACTTGCCGGTCGAGGGCGCCGGCGGCGATGCTGCGGGTTCGGCGGGTGGCGTCGTTTCGTGTGACATCGGGTCTTCCGCAATGCCCCAGATTCTAGCCTTGGATCGTGCGCGTTTCGCGCGCGAGCTGCGTGCGACGATTAAGCTGGCGCTGCCGCTGATCGCCGGGCAGTTGTCTGCGGTCGGGATGAGTGCCGTCGACGTGGCACTGGCCGGCCATTACAACGCACACACGCTGGCCGCGGTCGCAGTGGGCGCCAACGTGTGGGTGCTGGGGCTGGTGAGCGCGGTCGGGGTGATGATGGCCTTGTCGCCTTCGGTCGCGCAATTGGACGGTGCCGGGCGGCAGCGGGAAATCGGGCCGCTGTTCCGGCAGGCATTGTGGCTGGCGGCGGCGCTGTCGGTGCTGCTGTGGTTCGGCGCGCGCCATTCGGGTCCATTGCTGAACCTGATCGGCGTCGATCCGACGCTCACCGACGACGTGCAGGCGTTCCTGCACGCCCTGAGCTGGGGCGCGCCGGGCCTGTGCGGTTATTTCGCGTTGCGCGGCTTGTGCGAAGGTTCGAGCTGGACGCGGCCGACGATGGTGTTCGGCGTGTTCGGGCTCGCGGTACTGGTGCCGCTGGACTGGATCATGATCTACGGCAAGTTCGGCTTTCCCGCGATGGGCGCCGAAGGCGCGGGTATCGCCAACGCGCTGGCGCTGTGGCTGCAACTGCTGGCGTTTCTCGCGTACCTGAAGTTCGGCCAGCGTTTTCGCAGCCTCGACCTGTTCGTGCGGATGGAACGTCCCGACTGGCACGCGATCCGGCACCTCCTGTGGATCGGCGTGCCGATGGCGGTGACGCTGCTGATGGAAGCCGGGCTGTTCGTGATCTCGGCGCTGCTGATCAGCCGGCTCGGCACGGTCGCGATCGATGGCCACCAGATCGCGATCAACGTCGCGTCGGTCACCTTCATGTTGCCGCTGGGGTTGGCGCTGGCGGTGACGGTGCGGGTCGGCAACGCCGCCGGGCGCGGCGACGCGCACGCGGTGCGCTATGCGGGATTCACCGGTATCGCGCTGACGCTGGCGACCCAGGCGCTGTCGGCCACGCTGATGCTGGCGATTCCGCATGCGATCGCGCACATCTATTCGGGCGATCCGCGCGTGATCGCGCTGGCCGCGCAACTCCTGATCCTGGCCGGCATCTTCCAGTTTTCCGATGGCATCCAGGTGGTGGCGAACGGTGCGCTGCGCGGCTTGAAGGACACCCGGATGCCGATGCTGATCACCGCCGTCGCGTATTGGGGAATCGGCATGCCGACGGGCGCGTGGCTGGCGTTCGGCGCCGGCCATGGCGTCCGTGGCATGTGGGTGGGACTGATCGCCGGCCTGACCGCGGCGGCGGTATTGCTGGCCGCCCGCTGGACCGTGCAGACGCGCGACGATCGCTGGCGGCGGTTTGCGGTCGCATCGTCGCCGATCGACTGACGATCGCATTCTCCCCCCAAGCGCTTCGCGTGACGCAAACCGCCCACGCGGCTACGCTTGGGCAACCGCTTCATCCATCCGGAAACCATCGTCATGAACAACCCACCACGACGCGGCTTCGCGGGCTTCATGCGTGCGCTCGGACGCGGCATCAACGTCACGCGGCTGGTGATCATCAACGTGGTGTTCTTCGGCATCCTGCTCCTGGTCCTGGGGCTGATGTTTCGCGGCGCGCCCAAGGTCGGGCCGGATACGGTGCTGCTGCTGAAGCCCGAAGGCCAACTGGTCGAACAGTTCAGCGTCGACGCATTGGCGCGCGCGGCGGCGCGCGCCTCGGGACAACCGGTGGGGCAGGTGCAGGTGCGCGATCTGGTCGCGGCGATCGATCACGCGGCGCACGATGCGCGCATCACCCGCATCCTGATCGATCCATCCAACCTGCAGTTCGGTGGCATGGGCGCGCTGGAAGAAGTCGGCGCGGCGCTGGATCGTTTCCGCGCATCGGGCAAACCGGTGGTCGCGTGGGGCACGCAATTCAACCAGATGCAGTACCTGCTCGCGGCCCACGCCAACGAGGTGCTGCTCGACCCCGCGGGGTCCATCTCGGTCAGTGGGCTTTCCGATTACCGCAGTTACTACAAGGGCCTGCTGGACAAGCTCGGCATCAGCGCGCACCTGTTCCGGGTTGGCGAATTCAAGTCGGCGGCGGAACCGTTCATTCTCGACGGTCCCTCGCCGGCGTCATTGGAGGCCGACAAGTACTGGATGGGCGGCCTGTGGAACACCTGGCTGGACAAGGTCGGCAAGCTGCGGCACCTCGATCCCGCCACGCTCGGCCAGCAGATCGACAACCTGCCCGCCGAAATTCCAGCGGCCAGGGGCGATGTCGCGCAACTCGCGCTGAAATTGCATTGGGTGGATGGCCTCGCCACGCGCGAAGACGTCGTGCGGACGATGCAGAAGCACGGCGTCGCGACTGCCAACGGCACGGGCTTCCGCGCGGTGGATCTGGATCACTACCTGCCGCAAACGGTGGATGTCGGCCTCGGCAAGCCGCAGGTCGCGGTGATCGTGGCCGAGGGCGACATCGTGTCCGGGCGGCAGGCCGCAGGCAAGATCGGTGGCGAATCGACCGCCGCGCTGATCCGTGCGGCACGTGCCGATCGCAACGTGCGCGCGATCGTGTTGCGCGTGGATTCGCCCGGCGGCGAGGCGTTCGCGGCCGAGCAGATTCGCCGGGAAGTGGTGTTGGCCGAAAAAGCGGGCAAGCCGGTGATCGTGTCGATGGGCGATCTGGCCGCAAGCGGCGGCTACTGGATTTCGATGAACGCCAATCGCATTTTCGCCGAGCCCGACACCATCACCGGTTCCATCGGCATCTTCGGCTTGTATTTCACTGCATCCGACGGACTGGCCAAGCTCGGCATCAACACGGCAGGCCAAGGCACGACGCCGCTCGCAGGGGCGATGGACCCGCGCCGTCCGCTCGACCCCGCGCTGGGTGCGATGATCCAGAGCACCATCGACCGCGGTTACCGGCAGTTCGTCGGCAACGTCGCCGATGCGCGCGGCAAAAGCTACGCCGAGATCGACGCGATCGCGCAAGGCCGCGTGTGGTCTGGCGCGCAGGCGCTGCAACGGGGACTGGTCGATGAGCTGGGCGGGCTGCACGACGCGATCGCCTACGCCGCGAAGCATGCAAAGCTCGGCGACCATTTCGCGGTGCGTTATTTCCAGCCGCCGGTCAGTTTGTGGCAACGCTTCCTGATGGGCGCCGGCGACAGCGCCTCGGCGCGCATGCTGACGGCGTTGGGACTGAGGATTCCGGAGGCGTGGCTGATCGCGGTTCCGAAACTGTTGCCGGAATGGTCGTGGCTGCAGCACGCCGTGCCCGGCAAACCAGTGCAATACGCCTATTGTTTCTGTCGGCTGCAGTGATCGTTCGTCGCAAACCCATGCGACGGCCGCGATGACGGCATAGCGGCCGTTCCCGTTGCGTCGGCGGCGGTGGCGTGCCCTGTCGGTTTCGTCGCCGTCCGCGCTTCCGGTCATACCGCTTGCTGCCATCGCGGAGACGGTTGTGGCGAAACGGCGAGGGCATGGGTTCAGCGCGCGATCGTTGCGCGCCGAAACCTGTCCGATGCGCGACTGGCGCAGGAGCACTTGTCGTAGGTCCTGGTCGGCACGCAGGACAGCGGCAATCCGCCGGATTCGCCGCCGGCAAATGGACGTCCAAACGCTTGCAGAGCCGTGGCGACGCCGTCAAGCTGCATGTTCCCGAGGAGAGTCAACATGCCAGGCAAGACCCGTCCGCCGCGCGGCGTCACGAAAAAAACCGCGCGCGCGACAACCGCCAGCAAACCGGAAGTGCCCGCGTCGAAGCCCGATCTCGCCGCGGTGCGCGCCGAGATCGACGGCATCGACCACCAGATACAGGCGCTGATCGCGCGCCGCGCACATTGGGCGCACGAAGTCGGCCGCGCCAAGGGCAAGCTCGCCGCGGCGGTGGATTATTACCGGCCGGAACGCGAAGCGCAGGTATTGCGGCGGGTGGTCGATCGCAATGGTGGGCCGCTGGCCGACGACGTGCTGGTGCGGCTGTTCCGCGAAATCATGTCGGCGTGCCTCGCCCAGCAGGAACCCTTGAAGATCGGTTATCTCGGCCCGGAAGGCACGTTTTCGCAGCAGGCGGTGTTCAAGCATTTCGGGCATTCGGCCAAGGGATTCCCGCTGGCCAGCATCGCCGAAGTGTTCGACGAAGTCGCCGAAGGCCGTGCCGATTTCGGCGTGGTGCCCGTCGAGAATTCCGGACAGGGTACGATCCAGTCGACGCTGGATTTGTTCCTCGGCTCGCCGCTGAAAATCTGTGGCGAAGTGGAATTGCACGTGCACCAGTACCTGCTGTCGCGCAGTGGCCATCTCGAGGATATCGAACGCGTGTATTCCCACGGCCAGTCGCTGGCGCAGTGCCGCGGCTGGTTGCGCCAGAACCTGCCGCGCGTCGAGTTGGAAGCGGTGTCCAGCAACGCCGAAGCCGCGCGCCGCGCGCGCAAGGCCGACGACGTGGCGGCGATCGCCGGCGAAAGCGCGGCGCACGTGTATGGATTGCAGGTGGTGGCCGGCCCGATCGAGGATCGTCCCGACAACACCACGCGGTTCCTCGTGCTCGGCCGTGCGCTGTTCCCGCCGTCCGGCAACGATCGCACGTCGCTGCTGGTGTTCGTGCGCGACCAGCCGGGCGCGCTGTACCGCGTGCTGGAACCGCTGGCGCGGCATGGCGTCAGCATGAACCGCATCGAGTCGCGCCCGGCGCACACCGGCAAGTGGCAGTACGCGTTCTTCATCGATGTCAATGGCCACGTGGACGAACCGCCGCTGCGCGACGCGTTGGCGGAGCTGGGTGATTTCGCCTCGCAGGTGACGGTGCTGGGTTCATATCCCGTTGCGATAACCTGAAACTCGGGGCATGTTCGTGCGGTCCCACGTTCATTGCCATGAACGAGAACGCGCCATGCGACGCCTTTGCCTGTTGCTGGTCCTGCCCATCCTTGCAGGTGCATGGCCTGCGCTGGCGCGCGCGGACTCCTATGCGGACGCGTTGTCGCAATGCCTGATCCGATCGACCACACCCGCGGACCAGAAAACCGTGCTGCGCTGGGCGTTCGCGACCATGGCGCTGGACCCGGACGTCGCGCCGCTGAGTGCCATCACCCCCTCGCAACGCGCGTCGATCAACCAGAAGGCCGGTGCGCTGGTGACGGACCTGCTGGCGCGTGCGTGCAATCAGCCCGCGCAACAGGCGCTGATGTTTGAAGGGCCGGGCGCGGCGCGCACCGCGTTCGAAGCCTGGGCGCGCTGGGCGATCACCAATCTCGCGAGTGAGCCGCACGTGATGCAAGGCGCGGGCGCGCTGCTGCAATACATCGACCTCGGCAAGCTGATGTCGCTGATTCCGTTGCAGGGTTTTCCGCCGGCGGGCGGCAGCACACATTGAACGCAGGTTGGGCTGATGCCGGCCTCATCGGCGGAAGCCCAACGTCTTCCGCACGATCATGTCGGGCTTCACTGCATTCAGCCCGATAACGGATTCGCAATCCTTGCCCGGTTAGGTTAGGGCGTTCCCCGTCGCGCGTCCGAGGCCAGCCATGTCCCTGCACGAAAGCATCCTGGAGACGATCGGCGGCACGCCGATCATCAAGCTGCACCGCCTCGCGCCGCCCCATGTGGCGCTGTACGCCAAGGTCGAATCGTTCAACCCCGGCGGCTCGGTCAAGGATCGCCTCGCCATCGCGATCGTCCTCGATGCGGAACAGCGGGGCAGCCTCAAGGCTGGCCAGACCGTGGTCGAGGCGACCTCCGGCAATACCGGCGTCGCGCTGGCGATGGTGTGCGCCGCGCGCGGTTATCCGTTCGTCGCGGTGATGTCGGATTCGTTCTCGATCGAGCGGCGCAAGCTGATGCGTGCGTACGGCGCGAAGGTGATCCTGACGCCTGCCGCCGAGCGCGGCACCGGCATGGTGCGCAAGGCCGAGGAGCTTGCCGCAAAGCATGGCTGGTTCCTCGCGCGTCAATTCGAGAATGAAGCCAATCCGGCGTACCACCGCAGCACCACCGGACCGGAGATCCTGCGCGACTTCGCCGGCCGGCGGCTCGATTATTTTGTGAGCGGCTGGGGCACCGGCGGCACCCTCACCGGCGCGGGTGAAGTGCTGAAGCTCGCGCGCCCGGACATCCAGGTGATTGCGACCGAACCCGCGAACGCCTCGCTGCTCGCGGGCGGCGAATGGCACCCGCACCGGATCCAAGGCTGGACGCCGGACTTCCTGCCCGAGGTGTTGAGCCGGACCATCGCCGACCAGATCATTCCCGTCGACGACGTCGTCGCGCGCGATACCGCGCGGCGACTCGCGCGCGATGAGGGCATCTTCTGCGGCATTTCCTCCGGCGCCACTGTCGCCGCCGCGCTGGAAGTCGCAAAGCAGGCGGCGCCGGGCTCGGTGCTGCTGGCGATGCTGCCCGACACCGGCGAGCGCTACCTGTCCACGTTCCTGTTCGAGGGCGTGAACGAAGGCTCGGATGACGAGTGGCTGGCGGAGCGATAGCACCAACGCGCGGCATCGCCTGCCTTACCCTTGAAGGATCGCACGTCAACAGCGTCATTCCGGACGCCGCGTGGTGGCGATCCGGAATCCAGTGGCGTTGCTCCTGCGCGGACGGACAAATCGATGCCCATCGGCACGCCGTCCACGCCCGCGCTTGTGGGGCGAGTGGCAACCCGCCGCTGACCTGCACAACGCTCGGCGGGATCCGCTTCGCTGCTCCCGCCCTACGTGCTTCGACATTCGCGTTTGCAGTCCTGCAAACACAGTCGGATCGCGGCTACGCGGCGTCCGGCATGGCGAATGCCGCGCGCTTGCGTCACGTCGCGCGCTTGAGTGCAACGACGGCATTCAATCCGCCGAACGCGAACGCGTTCGACAGCACCGCACGCACCGGTGTTACGCGCGCGGCGTTCGGCACGTAGTCGAGGTCGCATTCCGGATCGGGGTCGATGAAGTTGGCGGTGGGCGGAATCACGCCCTCGCGCAATGCACCGATGGCCGCGACGATTTCCAGCGCGCCGGCGGCGCCGAGCGCATGGCCGTGCACGGACTTGGTGGACGACACCGCAACCTTCGCCGCGTGATCGCCCAGCGCCGCATGGATCGCGCGGGTTTCGGTGGGATCGTTGGCGGGCGTGGCGGTGCCGTGGGCGTTGATGTAGTCGATGTCTGCCGGTGCAAGTTGCGCGTCGCGCAGCGCCGCGGTCATCGCGCGCGCCGCGCCCACGTCCGACGGCATCACGATATCGCCGGCGTCCGCGCTCATGCCGGCACCCGCGAATTCGGCCAGGATGTCCGCGCCGCGCGCCCGCGCATGGTCGAAGTCCTCCAGCACGATCATGCCCGCGCCTTCGCCCAGCACCAACCCACGGCGCTGCCTGCAGAACGGCCGGCAAGTGTCGTCGGCCAACACGCGCATCGCTTCCCAGGCACGCAGCACGCCGAGCGTGAGGCAGGCTTCGGTGCCGCCCGCCAATGCGACATCGGCGACGCCCGCGCGCACCAGCGCGAACGCCTGCGCGAACGCGTGGTTGGCCGAGGCGCAGGCGCTCGATACCGCGAAGCTCGGGCCGGTGATGCCGAATTCGATCGAGACCTGCGAAGCCGGCGCGCTCATCATCCGCCGCACGATCGAGAGCGGGTGCAGACGGGGATTGCCTTCGCCGTACAGGCGCTTCGAGCACTCGTCGTTGGTGACTTCGCCACCGGTGCCGGTGCCGATCACGCAACCGCTGCGCTGGCGAAGGTCGCCTTGCGCGAAGTCGAGCCCGGATTGCGCCACCGCTTCGTGCGCGGCGACGAGTGCGAACTGCGAAACGCGGTCGAGCAGGATCAGTTTCTTCGAATCGAAGTGCGCGGCGGGGTCGAAGTCGCGCACCTGCGCCGCCACCTTGACCCGCATGTCCTGGGTTTCGAAACCGGTGAGCGGCGCGATCGCGCTTCGGCCTTCCCGCATGGCTTCCCAGACGGCGGGCGCGTCGCGGCCCAATGCGCAGATGGCGCCGACCCCGGTAATGACGACGCGGCGGTCCATGGCGGAACGGATTACGCGGCGGGCGGCGCCGGCGGCGTGGTGTCGCCCGTCGCGGGAGGATTCGCTGCCTTGTCCGCCAGCAACTTTTCGACCGTCTCGACCAGCCCTTTCACCGATTCGGTATCGAAGTTGGGATCGCGGTCGGGCATCTGGATCTTGAAGCGATCCTCGATCTCGAAAATGATCTGGATCGCGTCGAGCGAAGGAATCTCGAGGTCCTTCAGAGTGGAATCGAGCGTCACCTTGCTCTCTTCGATGCCGGCTTCCTTGGCGATGATCGAGAACACGGTTTGGCGTACGTCTTCGCTCATGGTGGGGTCCCTTCGGCGTTGTTGCGCGGTGGCACCGGCGCAGCATGGTCCGCGTCGCCACCCAGCAAGAGGATACCAGCGACGATGATGGCCGAACCGATGATCTTCTCCCAGCCCATGGGGTCATCGAACACGGCCCATGACGCGACCATGATCGCGACAAACACGATTGCGCTGGTTGGAAAGGCAGCGGACAGCGTGGACTTTTCCAGGATGTTCATCCACACCGCGAATTGGCCGAGGTAACAGACGAGCGCCAGCCACAGCCATGGCGTGGACAACGCGGCGTGGACGGATTGCGCATTCAACTCGAACGCACCGACCTTGGCGCCAGCCATTTTCATCGCCACCTGGCCCAGCGTTTCGATGACGAGCAGCAATGCCCACGCAATGACCAGCGGCATCAGTTGGCGCCAGCGTAGCGAAGTGTGCACGCGCATGCTGAGCATTCCCTTAGCTGCGCGTCGCGGGTTGCCGGTCGAGCCGGTCGATGCGCGCAAGTTCGTCGAAGCGCGCGAACACCCCGTCCACGAAACGGTTGCGGTGGCGATACCACAGCACGTTGGGCTGCAGCGCGCTGCCGAGGCGCGCCTTCTCGCGATGCAGTCCCTGGCCGCTCTCGTACACGCCGATCCCCTCGTCGATGCAGTACCGCACGTTCTCCAGCCAACTCACATGGTAGAGGTTGTAGCGGTCCATCGCCGCATGGTCCATGCCGAGGAACTTGTCGAGCAGGCATTCGGCATCGCGCAGCACCAGGTTGAAGGCGAGCAGTCGTTCGCCCTCGCTATAGGTGACGCAATACGCGCGACCGGGCATTTCGCGCAACACGTTGATGAAATAAGCCGGTGTCAATTCCTCGAACGAGAACTGCGCGCGCGCGTGTGTCTCGCGATACAGGCGTTGCACGTCGTCGACGATGCCGTCGAGGTTCGTGCGCCATTCGATCCGCAGGTTTTCGCCGGCGCGGCGCTTGCGGCGCAGGTCCTTGCGGGTGGCAGCGCCGAGTGAATCGAGATACCCGTCGATGTCGTGCCAGCGGACGTCGAGTGTCGCGCCCTGCAGGCCGGGTAGTGCGTGCAAGCCGCGGCGCGGGCAGGCCTGCTGCCACGCGGGTTCGGCAAGCGGAGCATCCTTGACGGCCAGCATGCCGAGCCTCTCCGCCGCCGCAATGTCTTCCATTCGCGCGAGGATCGCGTCCAGCCACGCCACGTGTTGCTCAGGCGCCGAATCGGGCGCGAAGCCGATCCGGCAACGTTCGGTCACCGGCGATCCCAGCGACAGCATCGGGATGCGCAACAGGCGCGGCAACACTTTTGCGAGCGCCTGGACGGTACGGCGCACGCCGCCCTGCATAGTGGTGTCGAGACGGTAATCGGTGATGAAAGCGGGGCTGGCCGCCAGCAACCGCTTGCCTTCGCGCACGGCGAAATAGAGATACCGGAAGCCGGCAAGTCCCGCGTGCTCGATCGCGCGCAAATAGGCGTGGTCCTCCCGTTCGTGCGGGAACAGGCGATTCCATTCGATCGGCGCGAATGCGTCGATGGAAGGATGCGCGTTGATGGTGATCATGCCGCCGTGATGGCGGCCGTGGCGATGCGCGGCCGCGAAGTGCGCAGGGGGCTGCTGGCGAGGATGCGGGTGAAGAAGTCCGCCGAGCGTGCGATCACCTTGTCGCGTTCGCCGTCGACGGTGATCATGTGGTAGCTGTCGTTCAGCAGCACGGTTTCTGTGGCACCGGTGATGCGCCGTTCGATCAGGCGCGCGTTGCGCACGCTGGCGATGTCGTCGTCGGCCGCGTGCATAATCAGCGCCGGCGCGCGCACGTCCTGCAGGTGTGGACGCACGTGCCAGACCAGCTTGTGGAATTCCGCCAGCGACGGCCAGGGATTGCCGGGCAGGCCGGCGGCTTCGCTCTGGCCATCCAGCATCGCGCCGGCGATGCGCATGCGTACCCGTTCGTCCTTGATGCCGTACGGAAAGCTTTCCATGAAGCGGCGCTGCTTGAAGAACCCCATGCCGCACACCAGCGGCAGCATGAACGACAGGCGTGCCACGCGCGGAATCGTCCAGCCGTCGTAGAAGAACGTGCTGCCGTACAGCCCGAGTCCATCCACCCATTGCGGTTTTTCGATCGCAAGGTTCAGGGCCAGCACCGAACCCATCGACAGCCCGGCGACGAACAGGTGATCGACTTCGCGGCGCAGGCGGTCCGCGCCTTGGACCACGCTGTGCGTCCAGTCGCGCCAGCCAGTTTTCAGGAGATCCGCTTCGCTGCCGCAATGGCCGGCAAGCTGCATGCCGTACACGGTGAAGCCGGCGCGGTTGAGCCCCTTGCCCACGAACCGCATTTCCGCGGGCGTACCGGTGAGGCCGTGGATCAGCAGCACGCCTGCACGGCCGCCGCGCAGCAGGAAATCTGCCTGTTTGATCATGGATTGCGTCATGCTTGCCCCGATCGCCTTGTGCGAATCAGCCCGGTGTCATCAACCCAATTGCTGTCCGGTGACCAGTACGACTCCAACGACGATGGTGCCTATTCCCGCCCAGCGGCGCAGCGAGATGCGTTCCTTCAGGATGTAGCGGCTGGCCATCACCACGCCGACGTAGCCAAGCGCCGTGAAAGGAAACGCGACGCTGAGTTGCGTCCGCGAAAGCGCCGCGAACCACAACACGAATTCCAGTGCGTACACCGCGACGCCCAGCGCGATCCACGGCGAGTGGAATACCTTGTAGGCGAGCGAAGGCGCGCCGGCCCCCACCGCTTCGTGGCCGACCCCGAGCTTGAAGCACACCTGGCCGGTCACGTCGCAGGCGACCGAGCCGAGCAGCAGCAAAAGGGTGACGAGGGTGGTGGTCATGGGGTGGCAGTGGTGAGGCAGGCCTCGAACAACGTTCGCGCCAGCTCAACGTCGGTGCGCCTATTGTCGTCGATTCGTCGCGGGTCCGTCACGCTGTGCAGGGGTTGGTCGAACTTCGATTCGATCCGCTTGAGCAAGTTCGCGTGGCGCGGCGGCGAATACTCGCCGCAAATGTCCGCGCCCAGGATCCTCTGGTGGTGGCCAACCGCACGCAGCATGGCCGTCAGTGCGGCCAGCGGCATGCGGCCCTGATCCCAGTTGGTCAGCGCCTGGTGTTCGGGCAACACGTCCTTGTCGATGGTAATCCAGACCGTGCCGGTCGGAATCGCGTCCAGCACCAGGCGCACAGCATCCTCCAGTTGCCTTTCGCCGAGGTTTCGCCAATGGATATGGCCCTCCCGCCACGCATGGCCCGGTCCGTCGGTAATGCGTCGTGCCCGCGACGGCACGTGTTGCCACGGAAACAGCACCAGTCGGCCCGCGTCCAGCGCCGGCAGGTTGCCGCCCTTGCGGCCTGGATCGACGAGATCGTCGCTGCACGGGCCGATCGTGACCACCCGTTGCACGTTCGGCAATTCGAGGACGCGATTCACCCAGGAACCGCAATGCCAGCGCGGCGCGAGCCGCACCCAATCGGGATGGTTGTCGAAGTGCAGCACGGTGAACGGTTCGTTGATTCGCTCGATCAGGAGCGCGGCGAGATGATGGAAATCGCCCGAACCCAGGAACGTGATCGATGGGCGTGGGTCGCCCGTGGCGGCGATGCGCGCGCGCGCCGCGTCGACATGCTTCTTCCGACTCCACAAGCGCAGGGCAGGTCCGAGATCGCGCAGCTCGACGCGCGTCACCGACGCCCACGCCGCGGCGCCGGTCAGCGAGTCGACGTCGACGCTGCCGTCCGTGTCGAGGATGCGGAGGTGAACTTGCATGCGCGCAAGTATCGCCTGTCCCGATGTGGAAACGCTGACCGCAGTTTGGGCTGATCCCGAACTCGTTCGGGAAAAGGCCAACGATGCGAGCGCGTTGGGCTTCGCTGCGCTCAGCGCCAACCTACGAGAGCATTCCCGCGTTGCCTGCTCGCTGCAATCAGCCCGCCAGCTTCGCCTTCACCCGCTGCGACAGCGCGCCCATGTCGGCGCGACCGGTCGCGCGCTCCTTCAGAAGCGCCATGACCTTGCCCATGTCGCGCGGGGAGGTCGCCCCCGCGTCGGCGATGCATTGCGCGATCAGCGCGTCGAGTTCGGCGTCGGACAATTGTGCGGGAAGGTAGGTCTCGATCACGCCGATTTCGTAACGCTCCTGCGCAGCGAGATCCTCGCGTTGCGCGGCTTCGTATTGCGATACCGAATCGCGCCGCTGCTTCAGCATTTTTTCCAGCGTGTGCAGCACCTGGGTATCGTCCAGCACGATGCGCTCGTCGACTTCGCGCTGCTTGAGCGCGGCAAGGATCAGCCGGACCACGCCGAGGCGCGGTTTGTCGCCGCCCTTCATCGCGGCTTTCATGTCCCCGGTAATGCGCTGCTTCAATTCGCTCATGGCCGTATTCCCAAACCCATCGATACAAACGCAAAAAGCCGGTGCCGCAGGGCAGCACCGGCTGGAAGATCGCAGGCGACGCGACCCGTCAGTACAGGCGCTTGCGGCGCGTGACTTCGCGCGAGACGCGACGCAGGTGGCGCTTCACCGCCGCAGCGCGCTTGCGCTTGCGTTCCTGGGTCGGTTTCTCGTAAAACTCGCGCTTGCGCGTTTCGGCGAGCACGCCGGCCTTCTCGCAGGTGCGCTTGAAGCGGCGCAGGGCGATTTCGAACGGCTCGTTCTCGCGGACTTTGACGCTGGGCATGGATGCTCCACTTGGTAAACTGGCCCGCTTGGACGCGGGTGAGCCGCGAAGTATAGCGTGATCGACATGACCAATTCAAAGCCCCCCGCACCCGGTCCGGTGCTGGGCATCGAGAGCTCCTGCGACGAAACCGGGGTGGCCGTCTACGCGCCTGGCCGCGGCCTGCTGGCGCATGCGCTGTATTCGCAGATCGCGCTGCACGCCAGATATGGCGGGGTGGTGCCGGAATTGGCCAGCCGCGACCACGTTCGCAAGCTGCTTCCCCTTTTGCGCCAGACACTTGCGGATGCCGACCTGAAGGTTTCCGAGCTCGCGGCCGTGGCCTATACCGCGGGCCCCGGCTTGATCGGCGCGCTGCTGGTCGGCGCCTCGGTGGCGCGTTCGCTGGCTTGGGCGCTGGAGGTGCCGGCGATCGGCGTGCACCACATGGAAGGGCATTTGCTGGCGCCGCTGCTCGAAGAACCCGCCCCCGGAACCGAACCGTTGGCGCCGCCGTTCGTGGCGCTCTTGGTGTCCGGCGGGCACTCCTTGCTGGTCGGCGTGGACAGGATCGGCAGCTACACGATCCTCGGCGACACGCTGGACGATGCCGCCGGCGAGGCCTTCGACAAGACCGCCAAGCTGATGGGCTTGCCCTATCCGGGCGGACCGGCGCTGGCCAAGCTGGCCGAGCACGGTGACCCGAAGGCGTATCGATTCTCGCGCCCGATGACGGATAGACCCGGACTCGATTTCAGCTTCTCGGGCCTGAAGACCCAAGTGCTGATGGCTTGGCGCGACAGCGACCACGCCGATGCGACCAGGGCCGACATCGCGCGCGGCTTCGAGGAAGCGATCGTGGACACGCTGGCCATCAAATGTCGCCGCGCCCTGGCCCAGACCGGCTACAAGCGGCTGGTGGTGTCCGGCGGCGTCGGCGCCAACAAACGCCTGCGCGCGCAACTCGCCGAAGCCGGTCGACGCGAAGGCTTCCAGACGTATTTCCCGCGGCTCGCGTTCTGCACCGATAATGGCGCGATGATCGCGCTGGCGGGCTCGATCCGCCTCGCGGCCGGGCAAACGACGGGCCCGGAGATCCACGTGCTGCCGCGCTGGAATCTCGAAAGCCTGCCCGAGGTGGCCTGAGCGTGGATCGGATATTCATTGAAGGCCTCGCTGTCGAGACCGTGATCGGCGTTTACGACCACGAACGCGACGTGCCGCAGCCGTTGGTGCTTTCCGCATCGCTGGATTGCGAGGTCGACGCGCGGGACGAGCTTGGCGGCACGATCGATTACGCCGCGGTCGTCGAGGCGCTGAAGACGTTCGTCACGCAACGCCGCGATGGTTTGCTGGAAACATTGGCCGAGGCCTGCGTCGCCATGCTGCATCGACGGTTCCCGAAGGCGCGGGAGATCGGGTTGCGCATCGACAAGCCGGATGCTGCCAAGCGCCTCGGTTGCGAGCGCGTCGGCGTCGAAATCCGCCGCGGGTTCGACTGACATGCCGACGCATCGCTGGCTGCTGCTGCTGGGTTCGAATCTTGTCGGGCCGGAACGGATGCGACAGGCCTTCGAGCGATTGGCGGCGCTTGGCCCGGTAGCGGCATTGACCGCCATCGAGCGCACGCCCGCGCGTGGCGACCCATCGCGCTTCTATTACAACGCGCTCACGACGCTTGACTGCGATCTGGATCGGGACGCGCTGCGCACGAGGCTCAAGCAAATCGAAACCGGATTGGGGCGCGTGCGCGACGGGTCCGGCGAGGTCGCCATCGACATCGACCTTTTGGCCGTGCAAGAGCACGGACGCTGGCTGGCCGATCCGCACGCGGTCGAAAAAGAAGAGTTCGCGCAGACGCCCGCGCGTGAATTGCTTGCCGCCGCCGGCATTCGCATACCGTCCGATGAAAGCACGAAGGGGGCGTGAATGGAACTTCGTGACCAACGATCATTGGCGCTGGTTCCGCGTCGCATGCGCCGGGCACGAACCCCGCTGTCATAGCCCGGCTTCGCGCGCGTCCTGCGCGCGGTCGCGATGGGTGCGTTGCGCCGGAACCTCGGCGCTGCGCCGGGCGGGGATGATTTCCACTTCGCGCGAAAACATCGCGAACGCGGTGCGTGCGACCTGGCGGGTGTCGTACCACGCGTACGCACCGACGCCGAGCGCGCCGGCGAGCGGCACCATCCGCGCCAGTGAACTGCCCAGCGCGCGCTCGGACAGCTTGACGCCGATCCGGTGCGCGATGCTGCGGAAGCCGTGCGTGGTCGCCGCGTGCACCATCCAGCGCTGCCCCGTGCGCACCGCGAGGTCGCGCACCGCCTGCGCGGCCGCGTGGCGGAACAGGCAGAACAGCATCTGTTCGCGGGTGAGCTTGGGGTGTTCGCCGCACACCGCCGCGATGTCCGCCACCATCTGTGCCTGGATTTTCCAGATCGCCACCAGCTCCGGCAACACCGTCAGCCAACCGATCGGCCCCGGCGGCAGCGCAAGCGAGGACGATGCCAGGAATGCCTTGCGACGTGCGGCCAGCGCGATGGCTTCGACGCGGGCACGCGGATGTTCGCGTGGATGCTCGCGGCTGGACGGAATGTCGGATAGATAATCGAGGATCTGCTGCGCGATCCGTTGCGAAGGCTGGCCCGCGGGGGCGGCAAGGGAAGCGGTCATCGGCGTCCTCGATGCAGATCGAACCGGTTCTCAACATGCCGCGCTCGCGCCCGCGAATCAAGCCATCCGGACCCGCGCTTCAGCCGCCGATCATGCACCCAAGATCCGGCCGCCATCCACCCGGATCGTTTGTCCGGTGACGTACGCTGCATCGCGGATCAGCCACAACACTGCGCCGGCAATGTCTTCGGGCGTGCCCTGGCGCTGCAACGCCGTCTGTTCGACCAGCGTCTGCGGTGTCTCGGCCTTGACGGGATTCTCCGACCACAGCACGTTTCCGGGTGCCACTGCGTTCACCCGCACCTCGGGTCCGAGTTCCTGCGCCAGCGCCAGCGTCGCCATGCGCAGTGCGGCCTTGCCCATGCCGTACGCCGCGTGCTGCGGCAGCGGCCGTTCGGCGTAGATGTCGGTGATGTTGATGATTGCGCCGCGCGATGCTTTCAGGTGCGGCGCGGCGGCCTGCGCCAGCAGCAGCGGCGCGCGTGCGTTGATCGCGAAGAATTCATCGCATTGCGCGGCAGTGATGCTGCCCATGGGCGTCGCATGGAAAATCGATGCATTGTTGATCAGCGCATCGAGCCGGGCGAAGCGGGCGAGCGTGGCGTCGATCAGGCGTGGCAGGCGTTCGGCATCGGCGAGGTCCGCCTGCAGCGCGAGGGTCGAATCCGCGCGTCGCGTTTCCAGTTCCGCCATCAGCGCGTCCAGTTCGGCGCGCGAGTTTCGAAAGTGCAGGGCAAGGTCGTATCCCGCTGCGTGCAGCGTGCGCGCGATCACCGCGCCGACGCGCCTCGCGGCGCCCGTGACCAGCACGACCGGACGGGTTTGGCTCATGGTCGCCCCTGCGCGTTATCCTGCATGACCGACAGATTGCCGCAATCGCGTGGATGCCGCCAGCATGGATCGCTCCCTGCCCGACCCTTCAGCAGACGAAATCGCGCATTCGGCGCGTCTGGCCGAGGCCATCCGGCGCGAGATTGCCGCGTCGGGGCCGGTTTCGTTCGGGCGTTTCATGGAGCGCTGTCTTTACGCGCCGGGCCTGGGTTATTACAGCGCGGGGCGGCTGAAGTTCGGCAAGGACGGTGACTTCGTCACCGCACCGGAACTCGGGCCGCTGTTTGCAGGCTGCGTGGCGCGCGCGCTGGCACCTGCACTGCGCGCCTGCGGCGGGGATGCCGTGTGGGTCGAGCTCGGCGGCGGCAGCGGTGCCTTCGCGCGCGACTGCCTGCTGGAACTGCGAGCGCTCGATGCGCTGCCGCGCCACTACTGGTTGCTGGAACCGTCGGCGGACCTGCGCGAACGCCAGCGCGAACGGCTGCAGTCTGAGCTGTCCGCCGAGCTGTTCGCGCGCTGCGCGTGGCTGGACCGTCCGCCGCAACATGCGTGGTCGGGCATCCTGTTTGCCAACGAGGTCCTGGACGCGTTGCCGATCACGCGCTTCACGTCACACGACGGCGAGGTGTTCGAGGAACACGTGGACGTGAACGCGAACGGTGCGTTCGTGCGGGTCGATCGACCGGCCGATGCGCTGGTGGCCGGTGCGGTGCGGCATCTGCAACGGCACCTCGGTCGCGAATTCGGGGACGGCTATCGCTCGGAAGTGCTGCCGCAATTGCCGTGGTGGCTGGAAGCGGTCGCGGGCGAGCAGACCCGCGGCGCGGTGTTGTTCGTCGATTACGGCTACGTGCGACGCGAGTTTTATTTGCCCGAGCGCCGCGACGGCACCTTGCTGTGCCACTACCGCCACCGTGCACATGATGATCCGCTGATCCTGCCGGGCCTGCAGGACATCACGGCCTCGATCGATTTCACCGCGCTGGCCGAGGCCGGCATCGGTGCGGGATTCGAACCGGTGTCGTACACCTTCCAGTCGGAATTCCTGATCGCATCCGGCCTCGACACGGCATTCGCCGGCGCGCGCGAAACGGCGCCCGGCGAAGCCGCGCGCTACGCGCTGGCACAACAGGTCAAGCGGCTGACGCTGCCCGGCGAAATGGGCGAGCGTTTCCAGGCGATGCTGTTCGCGCGCGAGCTCGAGATCGGCGCGTTGTTCGCACCGCTGATACAGGTGGATCGCAGCGAACGACTGTAGCCACCGCGGCAGCGCGTCGCGCCTGCACGATGGCTGGCGCTGCCATAATCGCCGCCTGTCGCAGCGAAGGTCTGATCGTGCAAGAACACTCCTGGTTACTGTCGATACTGGTGTTCCTGGTCGCGGTCGTGATCGCGGTACCGCTGGCGCGCAAGCTGAAGCTGGGTTCGGTACTGGGTTATCTGGCGGCAGGCGTGGTGATCGGGCCGTACGGCCTCAAGTGGGTGCACAACCCCGACGCGATTTCCGGGATTTCGGAATTCGGCGTCGCGCTCTTGTTGTTCGTGATCGGGTTGGAACTGTCGCCGCAGCGGCTATGGGTGATGCGGCGCGCGGTGTTCGGCGCGGGCGCGGCGCAGGTGTTCGGCTCGGCGCTCGTCCTCGGCCTGATCGCGGCGTTCGGGTTTCATCTCGACCCGGTTGCCGCGGCGGTCGTCGGCTTGGCGCTGGCGTTTTCTTCGACGGCGTTCGGTTTGCAGATTCTCGCCGAGCGGCGCGAACTGCAGAGTACGCACGGGCGCCAGGCATTCGCGATCCTGCTGTTCCAGGATCTGGTCGCGATTCCGCTGATCGCGGCGATCCCGTTGCTGGCCGAGCATGCTGCGCCCCACGTCACGCAGCCGCTGTGGCTTTCGTCCCTGCGCGTGGCCGGCGTGATCGCGGTGGTGGTGGTGGGCGGACGCTATGCGCTGCGGCCGGTGTTCCGCGCCGTCGCCAAGACGCAGTTGATCGAAGTGTCGACGGCCACCGCGTTGCTGGTGGTCATCGGTACCGCGTGGCTGATGCAACTCGCCGGTATCTCGATGGCATTGGGCACGTTCCTGGCAGGCGTGTTGCTGGCCGATTCGGAATACCGCCACGATCTCGAATCCAATATCGCGCCATTCGAGGGCCTGCTGCTCGGGTTGTTCTTCATCACGGTCGGCATGGGCGTGAACCTGAAACTGCTAGCGCTGCATCCGTGGATCGTGGTGGGGCTGGTGGCGTTGCTGCTCGCGTGCAAGGCGCCGGTGCTGGCCGCGATCGGGCGCCTGAGCCCGCGCATGCAGGGCGCCGATGCGATCAAACTTGCGGCATTGCTGGCCGGCGGCGGCGAATTCGCATTCGTGGTGTTCAAGCTCGCCAGGGAACATGGTTTGCTGACGCGCACGCAGCACCAATTGCTGGTGCTGGTCGTGACGCTCGGCATGGTCGCGGTGCCGCTGTTGGTGCTGGCCGCGGCGCGGCTGCCCGAACGGCGCAAGCCCCAGCGCGAATTCGACAGCATCGAGGCTGGTACGCCGCGCGTGATCATCGCGGGCTTCGGCCGCGTCGGCCAGATCGTGGGCCGGTTGCTGCGCGCGCGCAACATTCCCTTCGTCGCGCTGGAAAGCTCGGTCGAGCAGGTCGACCTGTCGCGTCGCTTCCAGGGCACTGAAATCTATTTCGGTGATCCCACCCGCGCCGAGATGTTGCGCGCGGCCGGTGCGGGCAAGGCCGAGGTGTTCGTGCTGGCCACCGACGACCCGGATGCGAACGTGCGCACCGCGCGCATCGTGCGCCGTCTGTTCCCGCACCTGAAAATCATCGCGCGCGCGCGCAATCGCCAGCACGCGTTCCGCCTGATGGATTTGACCAGCGACCCCGACGACGTGGTGCGCGAGACGTTCTATTCCAGCCTGAAGATGGCGGCCCTGACGCTGAAGGCGCTGGGCATGGAGAAGGAGCAGGCGCGCGCGGTCGTGGAACTGTTCCGGGAACACGACGAGAAGCTGCTGCACGACCAGCACCTTGTATACGACGACGACGTGGCGCTGCGCCAGACCACGCGCGAGGCTTATGCGGAGTTGCAGGGCCTGTTCGAAGCCGACACGCGGGCGCAGGCGCGACCGGAAAGGGCCGACAAGGTGTGAAGCAGCTGGTCAATGCGGGCCGCCGCGGATCAAGCGCATCAAGCGCTTGATCAGGTGAGGACGCGCTCGGCGGCACCGGACTCATCATGTCGATAAAGTGCAGGACGGCACTTTATCGATATTCAATTGCTCGGATGCGTCATCAGTGGCGTCACCACCTGGGCATTGAGCGGTGCGCTGCGGCGCGGCGACAGTTCCAGCGCCAGATCGACGTAGCCCAAGACCCGCGCGACTTCCGCGGGCGTGCGCTGCATGCAGTCGCGCGCGTCGCGGTCGCCGCCGCGCGCGAGCAGCACGCGCGCGGGCTCGAACAGGGCGTGCATCGCGCAGGCGTGCAATGCGGTCACGCCATGTTCGTCGGCGTGCCGCATGTCGGCACCGGCGTCCAGCAGCACCGGAAGCAGCGCGCCCAGATGCGTGCCGTCGCACTCGGCGCCCGGCTTCACGTGCACGCCCAGCAGCATCAGGAGCGGGGTGGCGCCGCGCCGGTCGACGGCATTCACCGGCGCGCCGTCTTCGACGAGCAATGCGTCCAGCAGGCGCCGGCAGCGCAGGCTGTCGCGGCTGTCGAAGCAGAACCGCGCGGCCGCATGCAGCGCGGTATGGCCGCCCGCATCGGTGAGCGTCGTGTTCGCGCCGAGTTCGCGCAAGCAGGCGATCATGTCGGCATGGCCGAGGGCGGCGGCGATCATCAGGGCGGTGACGTCATCGGTGTGGCGCTCGTCCACGGGCACGCCCGCGGACACCAGCGCTCGCACGATGTCGGCATGGCGCGCGCTGACGGCGGCCGACAGCGGCGACGCGCCGGTGTCGACGGTAAGCTTCGGATCGGCATGCGCGGCCAGCAATCGTTGCACGCTTTGCAACGCGCCCGCGCCGCTCGCGCGCAGCAGCGCGGTGGCGCCGCGTTCGTCGCGCGCGTCGGCGGGCAGGCCAAGTTCAAGCAGTCGCGCGACCGCGTCGGCATCGGCCGCAGCGGCAGGCAGGTCGGCGTCGCGCAGCGGACGTCCCGG
>Ga0207486_1000005_pt1 | contig 38661 bp, 36 predicted proteins | sample NitcycUWRG01A310_FD_188045 | JGI IMG/M metagenome (GOLD analysis project Ga0207486, IMG submission 188045) | Soil microbial communities from Arlington Agricultural Research Station in Wisconsin, USA - Nitrogen cycling UWRJ-G01A3-10 (SPAdes) | ecosystem: Environmental > Terrestrial > Soil >... | reverse complement strand
TCTCGCCGGTCTTCGCGAGGCTGCGCATGTCGAGCACGGCCACGCCGGTGCCGCCCTGCAAGGTGACGTAGGCGAGCTTGCCGTCCGCGGTGAAGCGCGCGTTGTGCGGCGTCTTGCCGACGATGATCTTCTTGACCGGCTTCAGCGCCTGCATGTCGATCACGGTGACCGAATCGGTTCCGGCGCTCACGGCCAAACCGTAATGCCCATGCGGCCCGACCTCCACGCCCTGCGGCACCGCGCCGACGGCGATCGTGGCGAGTTCCTTGCCGGTCTTCGCATCGACGATGAAGACATTTTCCGTGGCCGCACTGCTGACCAGCAGTTGCCTTCCATCGGGGCTGACCGCGACGTAATGCGCGCTGTCGAGGTTGTTCCATCGGGCACCGCCCGGCAGTGACTCGACGCTGTCCGATCCCTGCAGGGTGACGTACGCGGACGACGGGAAAAGTTGCGCGGGCGCGGCGACGGCCCACGGCGCAACGAGGCACGCCGAAACGAAAGCAATCACCGCGGATATCTTGCGCATGCGCATTCCTTGAATGTTCGGGATCGATTCTCCTGTAGCAGACCGATCCCGTCGCCCTTGTCTTACATGCGCCAACATGCCCACCACGCGCGCTCGTCAGAACCAGATCCGGAATCCCGCGACAAATTGCAGATCATCCGCCGGTTCACCTTGCGCGCGCGCGTAATCGCGACTGCGACCGAAGCGCTGCTGCCAAACCACACCGATGTAGGGCGCGAACTCGCGGCGGATCTCGTAGCGCAGGCGCAGCCCGGCTTCGATGTCCGACAATCCGGTTCCGACGCCACGCTGCGAATCGTCGCGCCCGTAGAAATTGGCCTCCAGCGACGGCTGCAGGATCAGCTGCTGGGTGAAGCGCGCTTCGTATTCGAGCGCCACGCGCGCGGCGGTGCGGCCACCCTGCCCCACGTACAACGTCGCCTCCGTTTCGAACCAGTAGGGCGCCGTGCCTTCGATACCGAACGCGGCCCAGGTGCGGCCGGGCCCGACCCCGAAGTCGTGGCGCACCCCGAGTTGCGTGTTCCAGAACGGCGCGACCGCGTGCGCCCACAATGCTTCGGTTCGAAGGTCCCGAAGACGTCCGTCGGTATGCTCGCCTTCGAACTTCAACCACAATTTGTCGAAGTTGCGGCCGTACCAGGCTTCGCCGTCGATCGCGATCGCAGGGTCGCCATCGCGCGCGTGCACGTATTCGAATCGATCCAGCAGCAACTTCCCGAGCACCGGGTCGTCGTGCATGTCCATGCCCGGCATCGAGCCGTGGCCATAGCCACCGGAATAATCGTCGCTGCGGACGTCCCCCTCGGGCACGGCCGCGAAATGCATGTCATGCATGGCATGCGACGCGGGTGCTGGAGCGGACACGGGCGGCGCAACCTTTGCGTGGTTCGCGGAGTGCCCATGATGTCGAGGCGTGGACGCATCGGTCATGTCCATGTGGTGCGTGGCTTGCCGGGCTGCAGCAGGCGCGGTCGTCGCGACCATGCACGCCAGCGCGCATGCCGTGGCAAGGGTATTGTTCCGCGCGTTCATGCCACCACCACTTCGCGGAACATGCCCGCTTCCATGTGATAGAGCAGATGGCAGTGGAACGCCCAGTGCCCGGGCGCGTCGGCCTTCACCCGATACGCAACGCGTTGCGCGGGTTGCACGTTCACCGTGTGCTTGCGCACCTGGAATTCGCCGTCGGGCGACTCGACTTCGCTCCACATGCCGTGCAGATGGATCGGATGATTCATCATCGTGTCGTTGCACAGCACCACGCGCAGGTGCTCGCCGTAGCGAAGGTGGATCGGTTTCGCCTTCGAGAAAATCACGCCATCGAACGACCAAATGAAGCGTTCCATGCTGCCGTCGAGGTGCAGCTCGATTTCGCGCGTGACGGGTTCCGGATACAGCGAGCCACCCGGCGTGTGCAGGTCGGCGTAGGTCAGCACGCGCCGGCCGTTGTCGCGCAGGCCCGGGCCGGGATCGTCCAGGTTGGTGCGCGGAAAATCGACGCGCATGTCCACGCCGGGGTTGTGGAATTCGGTGCGCGCGTGATGCGCCTTCACAGCGTCCGGCATCTCCATCCCGCCGTGTTGCACACCATGCATGGCGTGGCCACCGCCCTGACCCATCGCGCCCATCATGTCGGCCATCGTCAGCATCGGCACCGGATCGAGCGGCGGCACTTCGGCTTCCATGCCCGGCCGCGGCGCCAGCGTGCCGCGTGCAAAGCCCGAGCGGTCGATCGACTGCGCGAAGATCGTGTACGCGCGATCTTCCGGCGGCTCGACGATCACGTCGTACGTTTCCGCCGCGGCGATGCGGAATTCGTCGACTGCAACCGGTTCGACGTCCTGCCCATCGGCGGCGACGACCGACATCGTCAGCCCCGGAATCCTTACGTCGAAGTAACTGTTGGACGAACCGTTGATGAATCGCAGCCGCACCCGCTCGCCCGGCCGGAACAGGCCCGTCCAGTTGCCGGCCGGCGTCGCGCCGTTCATCAGATACGTGTAGGCGAAGCCGCCGACGTCGATCAGGTCGCGCGGGTTCATCCGCATCCGGTTCCACATCGCGCGCTCGCGCAGCGCGCCGGCGGGTCCGAGTTTCGACGCGTCGCGCAGGAATTCGGGCACGGTCGGATGGCTGACATTGAAGTAGTCGCTGCGTTTTTTCAGGACCGCGAAGATCCGCTCCGGGTCCATGTCGGTCCAGTCGTTCAACATCACCACATGGTCGCGGTCGGCGCGCACCCGTTCGCCCTGCGCAGGATCGATCACGAGCGCGCCGTAAAGGCCGGTCTGTTCCTGGAAGCGCGAATGCGCGTGATACCAGTAGGTGCCGCTTTGTCGCACCGGAAACCGATAGGTGAACGTTTCGCCCGGCGCGATGCCGGGAAAGCTGATGCCGGGCACGCCGTCCATGTCGAACGGAAGCAGGATGCCGTGCCAGTGGATCGAGGTCGGCACGCGCATCCGGTTGGTCACGCGCAACGTGACCGTCGTGCCCTCGCGCCAGCGCAGCAGGAGCCCCGGCAACTGGCCGTTGACGACGGTCGCGATGCGCGCCGCGCCGGTGTAATCGACCGGCATTTCGGCGACTTCGAGCTTGAACTCGGTACCCGACAGCGCGTGCGATTTATTGCTTTCGGCCAACGCCCAGCTGGGTTTGGCGAAGCCGCCCAGCAGCGCGGCCGTGCCGCCCAGCGCCAGCCCCTGCACGAAGCGACGGCGCGAAAGCACCGGAATCGATGATCCCGGGTTGCCGTGAATGGGTTTCATGAAAATATCCGCGGGCGCGCCACGCGCGCCGACTGCGCAAGAACGACGCCTCGCGCTGAACCGCGAAGCGGGTGCGATGAAGCGCGGCATCGGATGCCGCGATGGGCTTCAGGCGATGGGTGGTCGCAACGGCGGCGCTGCCGGCGCGGGTGGAACCGGCGCCTTCGGGCCCGCCGACCCATGTCCAGCGGGCGGAACGAACGCAACCCATACCCACGGCACGGTCATCACGGCCGTCGATGCCGCCAAACAGTGGCATGCGGTTTGGCAACAATCGCCGTGCCCCGTTTGCGCCATGGGCGTCGACACGTTGCGTGATCGGGGCGAGGTCGCCATCGTGTCCTGGCAGTGCGGAGCCGCGTTCTCGATTTGCGCTTGCGACTGCGGGGCTTGCATCGCGCTCACCCCGGTCGCCGGCGCGCCGAACGCCAACGCCGTCCAGGCGAGCAACGCCAGCGCAAGCGTCAGGCGAAAAATCGTCGAATTCGGGCGCGGCACGCGAAGCATGCGCAGGAGCATAGACGCGGCGAAACCGCCACTCAACTCTGGAGCAGGGTTCATGCGGCGTCCGACGGATACCTATACTGCAGCGATACCCGGAATCGAACCATGAACTACCGCCACGCCTTCCATGCCGGCAACTTCGCGGACGTGTTCAAGCACGCGATCCTCCTGGCGCTGCTGGACGCATTGACCGCAAAGGACAAGCCGCTGTGTTATTTCGACACGCACGCGGGGCGCGGCCGCTACGCGCTCGACGATGAGGAGGCGGGGAAAACGGGCGAGTGGCGGGACGGCATCGGGCGGCTGTTCGACAGCCCCCGACTGTCCGCGTCGCTGCGTCGCTATGTCGACGCGATCCGCGCGTTCAATCCGGACGGAACATTGCGAAATTATCCCGGCTCGCCGTTGCTGGCGGCACGGGCGCTGCGCCCGGATGATCGGCTCGTGCTTTGCGAAACGCAGCAGGATGAAGCCGCCGCGCTGCGCGCCCTGTTTCGTGACGATCGCCGCGTGCACGTGCATCAGCGCGACGGCTACGCCGCGTTGAATGCGCTGCTGCCACCATTGGAGAAGCGCGGACTGGTGTTGATCGATCCGCCGTTCGAGGCGCAGGAGGGCGAATTCGCGGCGATCGAGGCGGCGCTCGGATCGGCGCACGCGCGCTGGCCAAACGGGGTTTACGCGGTGTGGTATCCGATCAAAACGCATCGCACCATCGCGCCGTTCCATCGACGCATGGCGAATGGCCCGTTCGGCGAGGTGCTCGTCGCCGAATTGCTGGCGCGCCCCGACGATTCGCCGTTGCGCCTGAACGGCTGTGGCATGCTGATCGCGAATCCGCCGTGGAAGCTGGATGCCACGCTGGCCGCATTGCTGCCGCCGCTGCGCGACGTACTTGCGCAATCCGCGGGCGCATCGGAAAACCTGCGCTGGCTGCGCGGTGAATGAATGCGACGCGGCGCCGCGCCGGCATGGCCGATTTTGGTTATGCTCGGGAGCATCCGACGGCATGCGAGGCTTTCGCGATGCGCATTCGTAACCTGGCTCGACTGCTGGCCGCCGTTGCGCTGCCTGTCGCGATCGCGGCGTGCGCGCCCGCGCCCCTCTACAAGACCGGCCCGGAAATCGTGAATGCCACGCCCGACCAGGTCGCGGGTTCGCCGAACAATTTCCCGCAGGCGCAGCTCATCTGGGGCGGCGAAGTGATCGGCGTGCAAAACCTTGCCGACCACACACGCATCGAAGTGCTCGCCTACCCGCTCGATTCCTCGCAACGGCCGCGGCTCAAGGAGCCCGCGACCGGACGCTTCATGGCCGAGATGCCGGGCTTCCTCGAGCCGATGAATTTTCCGAAGGGTTCGCTGATCACCGTACGCGGACAGTTCACGGGCACCCAGGCCGAAGCGGTCGGGCAAGCGCGCTACATCTATCCGATGGTGTTCGTGCGCAACGGCGACTTCCATCGCTGGACGCCGGAAGAAATGCGCCAGGGCCATCCCAACATCAGCTTCGGCGTCGGGGTCGGCGTCATTCGCTGAGGTGCGATCGTCCGTGATCGCTGCCTCACACGAAGATCGTTCAGCGCGGACGTTCCGACCCTGGCCTGGTTTCACGCTGCGGCTCCTGTCGTGACATCCAGCCGATTCGAAGAATCCATCCGGCTCGACGACGGGCGAAACTTCGTCCTGCGGCCGCTGCGCCCCGATGACCTGGAAGCCTTGCGACGCGCCTTCCTGCGCCTGACGCCCGAGGAAATCGAATACCGCTTCTTCTATCGCTCGCGCGAATTGCCGGCGTCGGTGCAGGCGCAGGTGCGCGGCCTCGATCCTGCGCGGGACGCCGCATTCGTGGTCGACGACGATGGCGAAATCCGCGCCGTCGCGGACCTGCACATGGCATCGACGAACGCGCGCACCGCCGAATTCGGATTGATCGTCGGCAAGGCCATCTCCGGCCACGGCCTCGGCAAACGCCTGATGCTGAAGTTGCTGGACGAAGCCCGCCGCCGCGGGTTGGCGGCGCTGCACGGCAACGTCCGCGCCGACAACGGGCGCATGCTGGACTTGTGCCGCGAACTCGGCGCCACCATTACACCTGACCCTGACGACGCGGGCGTGTTGTGCGTGCGCTTCGCACCAGCGCCGTAGTCCACTGATAAAATTGCGGGTCTTACCTTCTGCTGGCGCGCAGCCGCGCTCCGGCAGTGTTTTGCATTGCGAGCATCTTTCCGTGTCCTCATTCGACATTCCCCTGCCTGCGCTTCCGCGCACGCCCGGCCAACGCCGCGATTGGCGTGAACCGGCCGGCTCGTCGCTGGCCCTGCTGCTCTGCGAAGCCGCACGCCAGCGCGAAGGCGTGATCGTCGCGGTCACCGCCGACAGCCGCGCGGCCCGCACGCTGCAAGACGAGCTGGCGGTGTTCGCGGGCGACCTGCCGGTGTTGCACTTTGCCGACTGGGAAACCCTGCCCTACGACCTGTTCGCGCCGCACCCGCAACTGGTGTCGCAGCGCATCGCCACCTTGAACCGCCTGCCCGGCACGCGCCGTGGCGTGCTGGTGGTACCGGTCTCGACGTTGATGCAGCGGTTGGCGCCGCGCACGCACATCGCGGGCAGCGGGCTGTCCGTGGCACGCGGGCAACGGTTGAACCTCGCCGACGAACAGCGCCGCCTCGAGGCCAGCGGCTACCGCAATGTGCCGCAGGTGGGCGAACACGGCGAATTCGCGGTGCGCGGCGCGTTGCTCGACATTTTCCCGATGGGTGTGGACGAGCCCTATCGCATCGAACTGTTCGACGACGAAATCGAATCGATCCGTGCGTTCGACCCGGAGACGCAGCGCTCGTCGCATCCGGTCGATGCGGTCAACCTGCTGCCCGCGCGCGAGTTCCCGCTCACCGACGAGGCGATGCGCGCATTCCGCGACCGGCTGCGCGAGCGCTTTCCGATCGACGTGCGTCGTTGCCCGCTGTACCAGGACATGAAGCAGGGCGTGACGCCCGGCGGCATCGAGTATTACCTGCCGCTGTTCTTCGATGCCACCGAAACACTGTTCGATTATCTCGGCGACGACGCGCTGTTCGTGCTCGCCAACCACTCGCTCGACGCGGCCGAGACGTTCTGGAAGCAGACCGGCGAACGCTACGACCAGCGCGCGCACGACATCGAGCGACCGGTGCTGCCTCCGATGGAGCTGTACCTGCCCCCGCAATCCCTGCGCGAGCGGCTGAACAGGGTGTTGCGCATCGATCTCGTTGGCGCCGACGACGCGCGCGCTGCAGATACGGGCACGCAGGCCGCGCCCGACCTCGCCGGCAGCGGCGCAGCCGGCGGGTTTGCGACGCATCTGCGCGAATGGGTCGACGCGCATCCAGAGCAACGTGTTTTGATCACCGCCGATTCGGCAGGGCGGCGCGAGACATTGCTGGAGCAGTTGGCGACGGTTGATGTGCGCCCGGCGGTTTTCGAATCCTGGCAAGCACTTTTGGCCCGTCATGCCGGCACAAGCCGGGATGACGGCGAAGAAAGCTCGCGCCGCGGCAGCTTGCCCATACCCGGTCTCGCCCTACTCACCGCACCGCTGGATCGCGGATTTTCGTTCGCCCAACCCGCGCTTACCGTCTTCACCGAACGCGAGCTGGTCGGCGAACGCGCGCGCACCGAACGCAAGCGGCGCAAGACGGCCGAGCGCGATCCCGAAGCGATCCTGCGCGATCTCACGGAGCTCGAAATCGGCGCGCCGATCGTGCACGTGGACCACGGCGTTGGCCGTTACCTCGGCCTCGTCGCGCTGGACGTCGGCGGGATGCCGGGCGAATTCCTGGCGATCGAATACGCGCGCGGTGACAAGCTGTACGTGCCGGTCGCGCAGCTTGCGCTGGTCAGCCGCTATTCCGGCGCCGACGACGAACACGCGCCCCTGCACTCGCTGGGCGGCGAAAGCTGGGAACGCGCCAAGCGCAAGGCCGCAGAGAAAGTCCGCGACGTCGCCGCCGAATTGCTGGCGATCCACGCGCAGCGCGCGGCGCGCCAAGGCAATGCCATCGATTACGATCGCGCGATACTGGCGCGCTTCGCGGACGGTTTTCCGTTCGAGGAGACACCCGACCAGCTGACCGCGATCGACGCGGTATTGGCCGATCTCGCGGCGCCGCAACCGATGGACCGCGTGATCTGCGGCGATGTCGGCTTCGGCAAGACCGAAGTCGCGCTGCGCGCGGCGGTCGCCGCGGCCAGCGCCGGCAAGCAGGTCGCGGTGCTGGTGCCGACCACCCTGCTCGCCCAGCAGCACTTCGACAATTTCCGTGACCGGTTGGCGGATTTCCCCCTCAGGGTGGAATTGCTGTCGCGCTTCCGCGCGAAACAGGACGTGGCCGACGCACTGAAGCGGCTCGCCGATGGCAAGCTCGACATCGTGGTCGGCACCCACAAGCTGCTGCAGGCCGACGTGAAGTTCCGCGATCTCGGCCTTGTGATCGTGGACGAGGAACACCGCTTCGGCGTCCGCCACAAGGAACAGTTGAAGAAGTTGCGTGCGGAAGTCGACCTGCTCACCCTCACCGCGACGCCGATTCCGCGCACGCTCAACATGGCGATGAGCGGCATGCGCGACCTCTCGCTCATCGCGACGCCACCGGCGGCGCGCATGGCGGTGAAGACGATGGTCGCGCAATACGATCCGGCGCTGATCCGCGAAGCGTTCCAGCGCGAACTTGCGCGCGGCGGACAGGTGTATTTCCTACACAACAGCATCGACACGATCCAGCGCACCGCGCGCGACCTTGCCGAACTGATCCCGGACGCGCGCATCCGCGTCGCGCACGGCCAGATGGGTGCGCACGAACTCGAACAGGCGATGCTGGATTTCCATCGCCAGCGTTTCAACGTGCTGGTGTGCACCACCATCATCGAATCCGGCATCGACGTGCCGACCGCCAACACCATCGTGATCGATCGCGCCGACCGCTTCGGGCTGGCGCAATTGCACCAGTTGCGCGGGCGCGTCGGCCGCTCCCACCACCGCGCCTACGCGTATCTGATCGTGCCGGACAGGAAGGCCATGACGGCCGATGCGGAAAAGCGCCTCGCGGCGCTGGAATCGCTGGAAGAACTCGGCGCCGGCTTCACGCTCGCGACCCACGACATGGAAATCCGCGGCGCCGGGGAACTCCTGGGCGAAGCGCAATCGGGCCAGATCGAGGCGATCGGCTTCGCGTTGTACAACGAACTGCTGGAGCGCGCGGTGCACGCGCTGCGTTCCGGCAAGGTGCCGGATTTCGAACTGGGCGGCGACAGCGGCACCGAAGTCGAACTGCACCTGCCGGCGCTGATCCCGGACGACTACCTGCCCGACGTGCATACGCGCCTCACGCTCTACAAGCGCATTGCCAGCGCCGGTGACGAGGAGGGCCTGCGCGAGCTGCAGGTGGAAATGATCGACCGTTTCGGCCTGCTGCCGGCGGCAACCAAAAACCTGTTCGCGATCGCTTCGCTCAAACTGCGCGCGGCCGCGCTCGGCATCCGCAAGTTCGACCTCGGCGCGGCCGGCGGACGCATCACTTTCCGCGCAAAACCCGAGGTCGACCCCGCCACCATCATCCGGCTGATCCAGCAGAAGCCGCGCGTCTACAAACTGGACGGGCAGGACAGGTTGAGGATCGCGCTGGAATTGCCGGAGGCCGCCGACCGCCTGCGCGTGGCCGGCGAACTGCTGGAGATGCTGTCGGCGCGCAGCAAGGCGGCCTGATCGCGCACCGACATTGGGCTGGATCGTCCACCGGTTTTGCGCTCGCGATGCCTGGCTGCCGTTGAAAAACGGGCGGTGGCTTCGGGTTGTTTGAACGAGGCCTGATCGCCAAGGATCGCTTGACACCAGCTTCACGAACCGACGACAGAACCCGCGGTCTACTGAGGTGACGCATGCCACTGTCCGGCGCACTAGGAGGCTCCATGGGTACGCAACGTTCGATCCGTCTTTCGCTTGCCGGTGCAATCGCGATCGCGCTGTTCGGTGTTGCCGCGGTGGCGACCGCGTCGCCGCAACAAACCCCACAGCCCCTGCCGCCGCCACCGACGCAACCGATGCCGCCCACACCGCCCGCGCCGCCGGTGCCTCCGTCGCCACCAATGACGACAACGATGCCTGCACAACCGGCTCAACCCATGCCGGCCCCGCCACAAACATCGCCGCCGCCCCAGCCCATGCAGCCGCCGGCGCAGCCGCAGCCATCGCAATCATCGCAGTCCGGCAGCGGGTTCTACCAAGGCACGGAAACCAGCGCGCAGTACCCGCTTCCCGACAGCAACGGCGGCACGCTCACGGTGAACGCCGGCATGCCTGCGCAGGTCACGAACTACGGCCCGCCGCCGTCGTTTGCCACGCTGGACGCCAACCACGACGGGCGCATCAGCGCAGACGAAGCGCAAGCCTATCCGCCGCTGGACAGCGACTTCCTGTACGCCAGCGGCCAGGGCAAGTCCATCAACCGCGGGCAATACGAAAAATGGGTACAGAACCAGCATTGAGCGCGACGACGACCGTCCGGTGACCGTGCTTGCGCGGCCGCCCGACGCTTGGGCATCATGGCGGCCTTCCGTACAGGCCGCCGTCCATGTCCACTCCGGTATCGTCCGCAGCACTCGTCACGTCCCGCGCCACGCTGGATGACCTCGATGCGCTGACACTGCTGTTCGACGGCTACCGGGTTTTTTACGAACGACGTTCCGATCGGGCACGCGCGCGCGCGTTCCTGCAGGAGCGGCTGCAACGCGGTGAATCGGTGATCTTCATCGCCCGCGACGCCACGGGCGAAGCGCTCGGCTTCACCCAGTTGTATCCATTCTTTTCGTCGGTATCGGCGCACCGCATCTGGGTGCTCAACGACCTGTTCGTGGCGCCCGCCGCCCGCCATCGCGGCGTCGCGCGCGCGTTGATGGAATGCGCCCGCGCGTTCGCCCTGGAAACCGGCGCGTTGCGGCTGGTGCTGGAAACCGCCGAGGACAATCACCCGGCGCAGGCGCTCTACGAATCGCTGGGTTATGTCCGCGAATCCGGCACGCGTCACTATTCGCTGGAACTTGCCTGAGCCGACGCGCGGTTTTCAGGGATGCGGCGACTGCCGCACGCTCGCGATCTGCCGGGAACGCAATCGCTGGTACACGTACACCGTGGCCGGCGGCAGGTTTCGCGGCGCAAAACCCGCGCGATGCATGCGCAGGCCGAGCGCATCGCGTTCGTGACGGCGCACGGGACTGGCCGGGCCGTAGGTGAACTGGATGAAACGCCCGCCTTCTCCCAACGCGGCGAATGCGGCGCGCAGGATGTCGCAGCGCAGGCTGCTGCTCATCGACAACATGCCGAGCCCGCTGACCACCGCATCGAGTTTGCCATCGGCAAGCAGGCCATGTTCTTCCGCCAGCGTGTCGAGATGGCGCGCGTCCGCGCACGCGACCGCCACGCCGGGAAACCGGTCGCGCAGGAACGCCGCAAGATCGGGATTGATTTCCACCACCAGCAGCTTCGCGGGGGCGATGCCTGCGTCCAGCAGCGCCCGCGTGAACACGCCGGTGCCCGCCCCCACCTCGACGACGCGCTCGCAGCCAGGCGGCAGTTGCTCGACCATCAGTCGCGCGAGCTGCCGGCCGGAGGGCGTGACCGACGCCATCTTCACCGGATCGCGCACCCACTGGCGCAGGAACGTGCGGATCGAGTGCAGGTCGATGGCGGCGTCGCCGCCATGACGCGGATCAAGGCTGGAATGGGAACTCATGCGCGCGCAGTTTTAACACATCGCGCGTACGGGGTCCGTAAACCCGTTCCCATCACGCAAACGCACATCAGGGGTGTCGACGGTGGTAATAGCCCCCGCGACGGTGGCGCGAACCGCGATCGTGGCCGTAGCCGCCCCGGTAGTAGTGGTAGCGCGGCGCGTCATAACCGTAGCCGTAGTAGTAGGCCGGGCGCGGCGCGTAATACACCGGTGCAGGGTAGTACACCGGCGCGACATAAGCCGGCGCGTAATACACCGGCGGCGGTGCCCAGTAACCGCAGCGCCAGCAATTGCCCACGCTGACGCCGAAGCCCGGCGCCGCAATGCCGATCCCGACACTCACGTGCGAATGCGCGAACGCGCTCGGCGCGATCCAGAACGATGCCGCGAGCAACGCAATGGCCAAGCTCCCACGGCGAAAGAATCCTCGAACGTTCATAGGATGCCTCCAACTTCAGCCCATTCCGCATGCTCGTGCGTTCGGACTGAATCATGGCTTAAATCATGTGATCGTCCCTGATCACTCCGTCACGGACTCGACATTCAATCGGAGCAGAGCGACCTTCGTCGAGACAACCCGAAATCACTGCTGCATCGCCCAGGGCAGACCGATTCCGGATCGCGCTGCGCGCGTCCGGAATGACCAGCCAGTAAAGATTGCGCCGGGTCACGGCTGTCCGGAACATGAGCCGGAGGGCACCGTGTCGGACTCGCATTCCGCAAAAGCCGCTTCACCCACGCTGCCTGAACGGCGGGTTCAATGTTTTCGCAACATCCAGCAGCCGTGGATGTGCGGTCGCCGCGCGAAGTCCGCCGGAATGCTGGCGCGAGAGACATCTTCGATCGCGAAAGTACGCGAAAGCGCTTCGACACCCAGCTTGAAGCGCCGGAAGTTGTTGGAGAACACGACCACGCCGTCGTCCCGCAGGCGCCGTGCGCAGGCATCCAGCAACTCGACATGGTCGCGCTGCACGTCGAAATCACCCGCGCGCTTGGAATTCGAAAACGTGGGCGGATCGACATAGATCAATCCGAAGCTTGCGCGGCTCTCGGCAAGAAACGTCGCGGCGTCTGCGCGGGCAAGCACGTGATCGCTGCCGCCGAACCCGTTCAGGACCAGGTTCCGCGACGCCCATTCGAGATAGCCTTTTGACAGGTCGACGCTGGTGGTGCTGCGCGCGCCGCCCGCCGCCGCGTAGACGCTGGCGGCGCCGGTGTAGGCGAACAAATTCAGCACGTCACGACCGCGGGCGAGTTCACGCAGGCGGGCGCGCACCAAGCGGTGATCGAGGAACAGTCCCGTATCGATGCGGTCACGCAGGTTGACCAGAAAGCGCAGGCCGCCCTCCTCCACCACCAGGAACTCTTCGCGCGCCGCGAAGCGGCCGTATTTGCTGCCGCCCTTGCCGCGCGCACGGGTCTTGGTGACCATGCGTTCGCGCGGAACGTCCAGCGCGTCGCGTGCCGCGCGTTGCAGGTCGCGCCAACGCGTTTGCGCCGCGCTGGCTTCGACGCTGGCGGGTGGTGCATATTCCTGCACGTGCAGCCATGTGTGCGCCGTGGTCTCGTCGCCCCCATCGGCGTCGCCTTCGGGCCAGCCGCGATAGACATCGATGGCCGCCGCGTATTCGGGCAGGTCGGCGTCGTAGACGCGAAAACAGGTGACGCCTTCGCGCGACAGCTGCCTGCGGAGGTTGCGCAGGTTCTTGCGAATGCGGTTGGCGACCATCTCCGCGCCGGCCGACAACGGCGCCGCCTCCCGCGCCGTCGAATGCGCGCGGACTTCCAGCACGCCCAGCCGACATTCGATCGCGCCATTGAACAACGCATAATGTTTATCCGCGCGCAGTCCGAGCGCGCGTTCGAGTTCCGGTTCGCTGGTCAGCACCGCCACCTGCCAGCCGGCGAAGCCGGCCCGCAGCCGCTCGCCGAACGCGCGGTACATCACCGGCAGCGTCGCGAGATCGCCCATGCGCTCGCCATACGGCGGATTGGTGATCACCAATCCCGACGCAACACCCGCGGGCGGTTCCAGATATTCGACGGCACGCTTTTCGAGCATGACGAAACCCGCGACACCGGCGCTCTGAAGATTGTGCGTCGCGACCGCGATCATGCGTCCGTCGCTATCGCTGCCGAAGAAACACGAGCGCAGGTCGCGCAGGCCTTCCTGCGCGCGCGCCTGCGCCGTCTCGCGCAAGTGCTGCCATAGCCCGGCGTCGTGGCCGCGCCAACCGAGGAATCCGAAATAGTCGCGCTGCAGCGCCGGTGCGACCTGCGCCGCCATCCACGCCGCCTCGATCAGCAAGGTGCCGGAGCCGCACATCGGGTCGACCAGCGCGCCACCCCGAGCGTAAATGTCCGGCCAGCGCGCGCGCAGCAGCATCGCGCAGGCCAGGTTTTCCTTCAGCGGCGCCTCGCCCTGTTCGCGGCGCCAGCCACGGCGGTGCAGCGGTTCGCCCGACAGATCGAGCGACAAGGTCGCGCGTCCCTTGTGCAATCGCAGATTGAGCCGGACATCCGGGCGCTCCGGCTGCACCGTCGGGCGTATTTCGTAGCGTTCGCGGAACTGATCGGCAATCGCATCTTTCGTCTTCTGTGCCGCGAACCCCGAATGCGTGATCGCACCGCTGCTGCCGGTGGCATCGATCGCGAGGCTGGCGTCGGGCGCCATGTGCTGCGACCAGTCGACGCCGCGCACTCCCACGTACAGCGCCTCGGCGTCATCTGCGGCGAACTCCGCAAGCGGCATCAGGATGCGGCTGGCCAACCGCGATTCCAGGCAGGCCCCATATGCGCATGCCATGTCGCCTTCGAAACGCACACCCGCCAGGGCCTCGCGCGCATCGGCGCCAAGCGCGGCCAGTTCGTCGCGCAGCAGGTATTCGAGCCCTTTCGGGCAGGTGGCAAAAAATTGCGTCACGTCAATCGGCTCGCGCCGGGATCGATTCCAGGAACCCGCGAAATTGCCGTTCGATCTCCGGCACATGCATGGCCAACCGATGGTCGTCCGGCAGCAGCAACGCCGGCAACCCGCGCATGCGCGCGAATGCCTGCGCGGCCAGTACCGGACACAGCGAGTCCTCATAACCATGGACCAGCATGGCGGCCACGCCGTCCGCCATGTCGAACGGCTGCGCGCACTCGGGGATCATCGTCGGCAACGCGACCAGGAATAGTCCATCACACGGCGCACGCAGCGATGCCAGCCCCGTCACGAACGCGCCCATGCTGGAACCCGCCAGCACCAGCGGCCGCGGAGCATCCCGCATCGCCTCGACGAGTCGTTCGACGCGCGGCGGAACCGCGCCCGCGTAACCGAGCGCGTCTTCCTCACGATAGTCGGGCTTGAACGAGGTCCACCCCAGCGACTCGGCCACCCGCGCCAGCGCGCTGACCTTGGTGGCATCGGGCCCGCTGTCGGAACCGTGGGAAAGAATGACGTGGCCGCGCATGGCTTGGACGAGAGGTGAGAAAGAGGGACGAGGGAAAGCGTAACAGGCACACCTGCGCTTCGCGTTCCATGCAACACTTCGCGCCATGCAACCACCCGTCATCCACGACCAGCCGCTGCCCTACGCCCAGCGCTTGCAAACGCGCGCGCTTGCCGACATCGATCTGGTGGTGATTCATTGCACCGAACTGCCCGATCTCGCGACCGCGCGCGAATACGGCGAACGCGTCGTGCACACGAGCGGCACCGGCAACAGCGGGCACTACTACATCGACCGCGACGGCAGCATCGTGCGTTACGTGCCCGAGGAACGCGTGGCGCACCATGTGCGCGGCCACAACGAGCACTCCGTCGGCATCGAACTGGTCAATACCGGCCGTTACCCCGACTGGTTCGATTCGCACCGGCAGGTGATGGTCGAACCCTACCCCGATGCGCAGATCGATGCGCTGCTGCGCCTGCTCGCGCACCTCCGCGCGACGTTGCCGGGATTGCAAGAAATCGCCGGCCACGAAGATCTCGACATCGACAGGGTCGCCGCCAGCGACGATCCGTCGAAGCAGGTGCAGCGCAAACTCGATCCGGGTCCGTTGTTTCCATGGCAACGCGTCATGGCCGCATGCGGCCTGCAGCGACTGGTACAGCCTGTGCGGCCGGTATAATTCCGCGTCTTTTTTGCACCCGCCGCCATGCCATGACCCAACCGCACGTCAACGAGCTGATCGAACTGCTGCAACTCGAACGGCTGGAGGACAACTTGTTCCGCGGCCAGAGCCGCGATATCGGCACCAAATACGTGTTCGGTGGGCAGGTGCTGGGTCAGGCTTTGTCGGCCGCCCAGCAGACGGTCGACCCCCAACGCGCCGCGCATTCGTTGCACGCGTATTTCCTGCGCGCGGGCGACGTCGACGCGCCGATCATCTATCGCGTCAATCGCGCACGCGACGGCCACAGTTTTTCCGTGCGCCGCGTCGAAGCGATCCAGCACGGTCAGCCGATCCTCAACTGCGCGGTGTCGTTCCAGATCGATGAGCCCGGCTTCGAGCACCAGACCAGCATGCCGGAAGTGCCCAAGCCCGAAGATCTGGACCCGCCCGTTTCGTTGCCGGAAGCCGAACTCGCCAAGCTGCCGCCCAAGCTGCAGCGCTGGCTGTCCACCGACGGGCCGTTCGAATACCGTTTCGTGTGGCCGCGCGACGAGCTGCACCCCCCCAAGCGCCCGGCCTACCAGCACATCTGGTTCCGGCTCACCCAGCACATCGACGCCACCCCCGCGCTGCACCGCGCGCTTTTGGCGTATGCGTCCGATTACCACCTGATCGGCACTGCCTTGTTGCCGCACGGTGTCTCCTACCTGACGCCCAACCTGCAGATGGCGAGCCTGGATCACGCGTTATGGTTCCACCGCCCGTTCCGGGTGGACGAGTGGCTGCTGTACTCGTGCGAAAGCCCGACCGCGCAGGGCGCGCGCGGTTTGGTGCGTGGGCAGATGTTCGATCTTTCAGGCAAGCTGGTGGCGTCGAGCGCGCAAGAAGGGCTGTTGCGGCTGCGGGAAACGCGCGATCGCTGAACCGGCGGCAGCTGGGCAACGCAATGCTGGCGTTGGGCTTCGCTGCGCTCAGCACCCAACGTTCGCGGCCGCGTCGCTGGGCAAAACCGCTATCGCGCAAAAAGCTCGCTGCGACGGCGAAGCTGAATGCGCCGGCGAAATCCGCGAATCCCCGACCCGCCATTCCTGCGCAATCGGCGGGCCATTCCGCGCCACGTAAACTGTCGTAAACTTTCGGCATGCGCAGGATTTACAGCTCCCCCAGGATTGAAAACGTCGAGCGGCTGGTCGCGGTGATGGCCGAACACGGCATCGCCACCAAGGTGACCAACTTGCGCGTGTACGACGGCAAGAGTTACCGGCGGTTTTCCTATGCCCGCCCCGGCAGCAGCGACAACTGGCCATCGGTATGGGTGAAGCACGCCAGCGACCACACCCGCGCGCGCCAGTTGATGCGCGACATCGGCATCGAACCCGTGACCCGCTATGCGGAGGAACTGGCCGCGTACCGATTCCAGAAAACCGGTGGCGGCGCGCGCAGCCCCGCGCGCGTCGCCGCGCGCGTGCGGACCGCCGTGCTGGTCGCGGTGTGCATTGCCCTCGCCATCTACGGAGCGAAGCTGATTTCGGTCTGGTGACATGACCCTCCGCAGCGAACGCGTCCGGCTGTTCCAGACCCTCCCGCATCCGTGCGGCTATTTCGAGGGACGCACCGCGCAGAACCTGGTGTTGGACCCCGCCGCGCCGAATTTGCCCAAGCTCTACGCACTTTCCCTGGCCCGCGGCTTTCGCCGCGCCGGCGGCCACGTCTATCACCCGCATTGCCAGCGTTGCCACGCCTGCGAACCGTGCCGGATCGACGTGGCGGCGTTCTCGCCCGACCGCAGCCAGCGCCGCTGCCTCGCCGCGAACCGCGACATCGAACTGACCGAGTGCCCGCCCGGCCTCACCACCGAGCGCCAAAACTTGTACGCGCGCTATCTGCACGAGCGCCATCCGGGCGGCGGCATGGACGAAGCCAGTGACGAGGACTTCTCGCATTTCCTCGCCGCGCCATGGAGTCCGACGGTGTTCCTCGAATTTCGGTGCGAGGGGCGCCTGATCGCGGTTGCCGTCACCGACGTGTGCGAAACCGGATTGTCCGCGGTGTATACCTTCTTCGATCCGGACCTGCCCAAGCGCGGCCTCGGCACCTACGCAATCCTGCGCCAGATCGAACTGGCACGCCTGCGCGGCGTGCCGCACCTGTATCTCGGCTACTGGATCGCGCACCACCCCAAGATGGGCTACAAGGCCCGTTTCGACAATCTGCAGGTACTCGGCCCCGACGGCTGGGCACCGATCGCGCGGCCCTCCAGGATCAAGCCGTGACATGGTGCGGCATGATGGTCGGCGTGATCGTGGCGCTGCCAGCGTTGTCGAGCGCGGCCCCGCCTTCGCAAACCGCTTCGAAGGCGCCGAACGTGGCCCAGCGCGCCGTCGAGAAACTGGAACAACGCTGGATCGCCGACATTGCGCGTGGCGACCGCGACGATCTCGCCAATCTGCTCGCCGACGATTATCGCGACATCGACTGGAAGGGCGACATTCGCGACAAGTCGATGCTCTTGGCCGGCCTTCACGCATCCGCGGATACCACGCAGCACATCCCGCACCTGCAGGTGCGGGTGTGGGGCGACACCGCCGTTGCGATCGGCATCAACGAAGTGCATTCGCGCAGCAAGGGCTGGACCGTGGAAGTGTCCTTCACCGACGTGTTCGCGCGCATCGACGGCCGCTGGTTCGCGGTGTCGTCGCAGGAGACGCTGCGCAAGCCTTCCAAGCCCTGACCTGCGCATACATATACAGGGGCGCAGGGCGGGGGTCGCGAAGCGACAGTCGTCTGGCACGAATTTGGACGCCGCAGGCGCCCCGGGCAAGCTGGAGTTCCGGTTCACGCCGCGGCATGGCCGCGCGTAAGACGGCCGCCCCTCGTGCTCGAGGCGAGTTTTCCCTTGTGAGGGTAGATATCATTATGATATCGTCATGCCACTCAAGCGGAGACTCTCATGAACGAAACGCGTGCTTTCTCGCTGCCCGGCATTCCCTTCGCGATGCTGTTCACAATAGCCTTGCTCTTCTGTGTCGCAGGCTTCATCCACGGCGCGCTGCATCAGGCGATCGGCATCCTCGCGGGCTCGGTGATCCTGTTCGCGTTCTTTGCATTCCTGTGCAAGGGTTTCTTCCAGGTGCAGCCGAACCAGGGCGTGGTGCTGCTGTTGTTCGGCCGCTACGCCGGCACGGCGCGCGAAACCGGCCTGCGCTGGACCAACCCGTTTCTCACCAAGCGTGCGGTGTCGTTGCGCGTGCGCAACTTCGAATCTTCCAAGCTCAAGGTGAACGACGCCGACGGCAATCCGATCGAGATCGCCGCGGTGATCGTGTGGCAGGTGGTCGATACCGCCGAAGCCGTATTCCAGGTCGACGATTACGAAAACTACGTGCACATCCAGAGCGAGTCGGCGCTGCGCCAGATGGCGCAAAGCTATCCCTACGATGCGCACGACGACGGCAAGCCGAGCCTGCGCAGCCACGGCGACGAAATCACTGCGCATCTTCGCGACCAGATCCAGGAGCGCCTCGGCCGCGCCGGCGTGCAGGTGCTCGAAGCGCGGATCAGTCATCTCGCCTACGCGCAGGAAATCGCGCAGGCCATGCTGCAGCGCCAGCAGGCCGGTGCGATCATTGCCGCGCGCACGAAGATCGTGGAGGGCGCAGTCAGCATGGTGCAGATGGCGCTGGAACAATTGAGCCGGCAGCGCATCGTCGAACTCGACGAGGAACGTCGCGCGGCGATGGTCTCCAACCTGCTGGTGGTGCTGTGCGGCGAGCGCGGCACGCAACCTGTGTTGAATACAGGCACCTTGTATCAGTGATCATCCCGAACACGAGGATCAAAACCGGCCATCCATGCCCGGCTTTCCGCAACAGCGCGCGTCCTGATGCAAATGAGCACTGACAAGGACAAGAAGGCTTACCCGCTGCGCATCAACGCGGCGGTGCTGGATGCGATGCAGCGCTGGTCCAACGACGAGCTGCGCTCGCTCAATGCGCAGATCGAATACGTGTTGCGTGACGCGCTGCGCAAGGCCGGCCGCCTGAAGACCGCCAGGCACACCCCTCCCTCATCGAGATGAGAAGCACCATGAACCCCGACACGCGCTGGACTTACAAGGTCGTCCGCTTCAAATCCTCGAAGTTCTTCAAGCTGCATCCCGACCCGGAAGAGATCGCCGATCAGTTGAACCAGCTGGGCCGCGACGGCTGGGAACTGGTGCATGTGGTCGAAGGCTACGGTGTACCCTCACCGGTGTTCTATTTCAAAAGGCCGGCATGACGCCGCGCCCTCGCCACGGAAGTCGCCCATGCATCGCCAACTGATCCTCGCCACGCTCGCCGCCTTGGTCATGCCCACCCTGTCGTTGGCGGCTGGACAGCAGCATCCCGCCAACGCCGCGCGGGATCATCCGGCAGCCAGTGCGCACGCCAACGCGACAGCCGGCGAGGCCGGGGCGGCCCGCATCGAAACCTGCACCGCCACCGCCAATACGCTGATCGACAACCTCGAGAAGGACGATTTCGCGGGGGCGACATCAAACTTCGATGCCAACATGAAAGCCAACCTGAGTGCAGACAAGCTCGGGCAGTTCTGGCAGCAGGTGGCGAGTCACGTGGGCACATTGCAGAGCCGCGGTGCGCCACAAAACATGATGTACGAAGGCCACGCCGTCATCACCCTGCCCTTGCACTTCGAGAAGGGCAGCGCCAACGCGCAGGTTGCGTGCGACGCCGACGGAAAGGTGGCCGGATTCTTCCTGCGCCCCGCCTCGGCACCGGCGTCCAGTGGCTGAAGGCGCCGCCTCGCAGCCCCCACGGCGTTGCCGGGATGCCGGCGCGCGCGGCGAGCTGATCGAACGCGCACACGCACTCGGTGTACCGCGCGACTACGGACGCTCGCGCGGCCTGCGCATCCAGCGCGAGCCCTTGCAGCTTGTGCCGATCGGCGCCGACATCCACGACCGCGTGCAATGGCTGCAACCACCTGCGGCGAGGGCGCTCCTCCGGATGCGCGAAGCCGCCCAGCGCGACGGCGTGCCACTGCAAATCGTCTCAGCCTTCCGCTCGATCGAATACCAACTCGGCATCATCGAACGCAAGCTCGGGCGTGGATTGACGATGGCCGAGATCCTGCGCGTCAGCGCCGCACCCGGCTACAGCGAACACCACACCGGCCGCTGCGTGGACATCACCACGCCCGGCTTCACGCCCCTCGAAGAAGAATTCGAGCACTCACCCGCGTTCGCATGGCTGCAGCGGAACGCCGCGACGTACAGATTCGCCCTCTCCTACCCGCGCGGCAATCGGCACGGGATTGCGTACGAGCCCTGGCACTGGTGTTGGCGCGCGCGTTCACCTCGGCATTGACCCCGACCTGACGGCGGATCATCCGGGTACGCACGGTCCGGAATCGACCAACCCGGGGCATCACCGAGCGCAGGCGATCAGAGATGACCTGGTCGCGGCGATCGACGCGGTGATGAAGGATCCGTCCCGGTTCAGCCACACGGTCATGGAGATGCTGGCGCAACCCCGCCACCGGACGGCAGCGGCGCCAAGGCGGAATGGACCCCACTGACGCCGCGCAAGAAAGGACACCCTGGGCTGATCTGCAAGGGCCTCGGCGACGCCGAAATTGCCGCAACGCTGAAGCTTTCCCGCAACACCATGCGCAATCACATGGCCACGCTTGCCTCTGAGCCCAGTCATCAGGACGCCGCGAATGCGCAGGCGAGGCGGCACGCCTCGGCCGCTTTCTGGATCGCCTCGGCCTGCGTGTCGTAGGTGTGCACCACCCCGGCGAGTTTGCCGAGGCCGATGTTTGCGACCATCGCCAACGTGATTTCGTTGATCATGTCGCCGGCGTGGCGCGCCACGATCGTCGCGCCAAGGATCCGGTCGCTGCCTTCACGGACGTGGATTTTGACGAATCCCGCCTCCTCGCTGTCGGTGACTGCCCGATCGACTTCGTGCATCAGCACCGTGAACGTCTTGACCGGAATGCCCCGCCGATTCGCCTCACGGACGTAGAGGCCCACGTGGGCAATCTCGGGATCGGTGAAGGTGCACCACGGGATGACCAGCTTGCTCCAGCGCTCGCGGCCGTGAAACAGCGCATTGCGGACGGCCATCTGCGCCGAAGTGATCGCGGTGTGGCCATATTTTTGCTCGAGGCAAACGTCGCCGGCCGCATGGATGCGTCGATTGCTGGTGCGCAGGAAATCATCCACGCGGATTCCGTGCTCGCGGTCGTAGTCGACACCGGCCGATTCGAGGCCCAAGCCTTCGATGTTGGCAAGCCTGCCGGTTCCGGCCACGATCGTATCGACGGCAATCGTGTTGTGGTAGTCGTCACTCACGAGATCGACCAGCTTCTCGCCGTTCACCACGCGGACGCCGAGGACCCGTGTGTTCAGGCGAACCACCACGCCATCGCGCGCGAGTGCCGTCGACAGGATCTGCGCGGCGTCGCGTTCTTCCCTTTCCAGGAATAGCGGCTTGATCTGCACAATGGTGGTATGGGCGCCGAGTCGACAAAACGCCTGCGCCTGCTCGCAGCCGATCGGGCCGCCGCCGATCACCAACAGCCGACGCGGCAGTCGGGTAAGCTCGAACACGTTTTCGTTGGTCACATAGCCGGCTTCGGCCAGACCGGGAATGGGCGGCGTACTCGGTCGCGCACCGGTCGCGATCAGGGCCTTGTCGAACCGCAGCGTGGTTCCGTCCACCGAAAGGCCATCCGGGCCGGTGAAACGCGCATCGCCGAAGAAGACATCGATGCCGGCTGCGGCCAGGTGCCGAACAGAACTGGACCTGCCGAGGTGGGCGCGGATGCGGCGCACGCGGTCCATCGTGGCCGCGAAATCCACCTGGATGCCGGTGGGCACCTGCGCCCCGTAGCGTTCGGCGTCGCGCATCTCGGCGTACAGCCGGGAGGTACGGATGATCGTCTTGGACGGCACGCAACCCGTATTGACACAGGTCCCGCCCAGGAAGTCGCGTTCGACCAAGGCGACCTTGATGCCGCGTGCGGCCGCCAGCTCGGCGCCGGCAAGCCCCGCGAATCCGGCGCCGACAACCACCAGTGGATAGCGCCTTTCCGGTTCCGGATTCGTCCACGCCGCCGGGCGCAGCTCCGCGATGCGCTTGCGTTCGTGGTCGTCTTGCGGCGTGGCCGGATGGTCGTTCGAGCGCGGCATCAGCGGTCCTCCTCGTCGGCCGCGCGTCGCAGCCAGCCGCCGTCAAACCCGGCCCGCTCGAGACCCCGGCGGAGGTATGGACACGCGCGCATCCGTCGCCAGATCGATCCGTCGCGGTGGTTCTCGATCATCATCAGCACGATGCCCTGGTCGAGCCCGTAGTGCCCCGGCGACACCCAGGCGCGGCCGTGGATGTCCGCCCAGGTCGGGTTGATCCCGGTCGACAGGCGATGCTCCGATAGCACTTCCGGATAACGCGCGAGCAGATTGCGCAGCGCCGGCAGCACGACCTCCGGCGCGAACGGCAACGAGGCCAGCACCGCCGGCACGGAAAGCGTCCCGTCATCCGGACCGTAGGGAACCCCGCGCGCCGCGTAGCCGAAACCCTGCCACGCCGCGCCGGATGCACCGGCCGCCATACCCGCCGGCCCCTCGCACGCGGACAGGCCCCAGCCGTTCTCGTCGTAGCCTGCGAACTCGTGGGGATTGCGCCGGGCGTATTCACGCTGCATGTACACCGCCCGCCGGCTGTTTTCGAAATAGTCGGAATGCTTTTCGCGCATGAAGTGGTCGCGGATACTACGAAAGTCGATCCAGGCGTGCGAGAACTGGTGCTCGAACAAGGGACCTGCGTACAGAAAATCGCGTCCGTACAGGTTTTCCCATTGATAGGTGGAAGTCCAGGCCTGGTAGCAATCCTGCCTGATCGGATGCGTCGGTGAACCCAGCGCGAGCGCGTACATCACGACCGCCTCGGTATAGCCTTCCCAGCCATAGTGCAGGAATCCGCTTTCCGGTTTCCAACCCATCCTGATCGTCGCCGCCTGATCCTGGGCCCAACACCAGTCGATGCGGCGGTAGAGCGTTTCGGCCAATTCGCGCAGTTCGGTCTCGTCGGGCGATGGCGCGTCGAAATACATGCGCGCGGTGAGTGCGCCGGCAATCAGCAGCGCGGTGTCGACCATCGACAGCTCCGACCTCCATACGCGCGCGCCGGTCTGCATGTCGAGAAAGTGGTAGTAGAAACCCTTGAAGCCGGTTGCCAGTGTCCCGCCACTCTGGTCGGAATCGCGGAAAAAGCGGAGCGCGGCCAGGATGCGTTGCACGGCATCCGGCCGTTCGACCCATCCCCGCTCTGCCGCCACCGACCATGCGGCCAATGCAAATCCGACCACCGCGATGCTGCACGGCGAACTTTCACGCGAGGTATCAGCCACCAGGCCGTTGCCGGGATTGGTATTCAGCGGAAAGTATTCGAACGCGCCACGCGCAAGGCACTCCAGCAACGTTTCGTCGGACCAACCGGCAATCGCGTTTACGGCTGACCCTCGGTCGCCGGAGCATGCAGCCGACCCGTCGACGGGCATCGTGGGCTGGTTGGCGACGCCTTGCATGCGTCTTGCGGATTTGCGGTTCACAATTCCCATGTCACGGCTTCGTCGACAGCTGGCGTACCGCCATGGCGTTGATCTCACCGCGCCTGTCTCGGTGAAGCGACATGCAGGACGCGGACGCATTCATCGGGGAGCAGCGTACATCGCCAACGATCCCCGGCCCAGCGCGCGTTCACCTGGGCTGCCGATCGACCAGGACGGCCAGAGCCCGAGTTGAACGATTGACTGCCATCTCGTTAGCCGCTTCGGCGAAGCCACCGCGGGTGCGCCCGGCAGGTGGCTGTTGCGCGCGCCGATCTGCTGATGGAATGGGCCTAAACGGATGGAACCGGTGGGGGTTCGCTCTGGTGCTGCGCCACAAACGATTCCACTCGCTCGAACGGAATGCGGTCACCCGCGTCACGCCCATACCAGGAGTCCACGATGCGCCCTTCCTCGTCGATCAGGAAGTCGGCCGGCAGGAGATTGTTGGTATTCAACCCCGCCAACCCGACGATACGCAGGCCCCTGAACAACGTCGGAGTGCGCATGACCACGGCCTTGAGCTTTCGCCAGAACGAGCGCTGGATGCCGTAAGCATCGTGTGCGGCGGCGGTGGGGTCGGCAACAACGACGAACGGACGCGGCTTGCGCGCCGCGAAGTGCTTGACGCGCTCAGGCGTGGCGGCAAACACCGCAATGATCTCCAGACCTTGCCTCGCGAGCTGTTCATGGCGATTGGTCAGTTCGTAGATCCGGAAATTGCAGAACGGGCAACTCGCATCACGAAAGAAGCACAGCAAGGTACGACGGCCCGTGGCACCGCCGATCATGGTGATCTTCCCGTAGATGTCCGTGAACGCCAGTTGCGGCGCAATGGTGGGCGGCTTCAGTCGCATCCTTCGCCCTCGCTGCAGGCACGGCGAGAACGCCGCTGCCCGTGGAGATCAGGGCCGACGAGAGTCGTCATGGCAAGGGTGACGCAACCAGCTCGAACCGCGGCTCCGCAGGCTGTTGCCGGGAACGCAACACGCGCACGATCTCACTTGGCGGCAATGGCTGCGAATACAGATAGCCTTGCCCTTCGGCGCACCCCGCCTGCAGCAGGAATTTGCGCTCGGCTTCCGTTTCGACCCCCTCCGCGATGGTGACCAACCCAAGGTTGCTTGCCATCGCCACGATGGCGCGCGTAATCACGGCATTGTTGTTATCCGCCGGCAGCCCCGTGACGAAAGATCGATCGATCTTCAGGTAGGCCACCGCGGGCAGCTTCAGGTATGCCATCGACGCATAACCGGTGCCGAAATCGTCGACCGCAATCCCGATACCGAGTGCATCGAGCGCGCGCAACGTCCGATCCGTATCCTTGCCCATCCGCAGGATGGCGCCTTCGGTGATCTCGAGCACCAGCCGCGTCGGTGCGACGGCACTCTCCCGCAGCGCGGCCTGCACCGCTTCCACGAAATCGCCATGTCCGAACCAGCGGGCGGACACATTCAACGCCACCCGGATGGGCGGCAAGCCCAATCGGTCCCAAACATGGATCTGTGCACATACCGCGCGCATCACCCATTCGTCGATCTGCCGGATCAAACCCATTCCCTCCGCCACGGGAATGAAGTCGCCCGGCATCACCACACCGCGCTTCGGGTGATGCCAGCGCAAAAGCGCTTCGACCCCGGTGATGCGCCCTGATGCAATCTCGACACCCGGCTGGTACAGCAGTCGAAACTCCCCGCGCGCCAGCGCGCTGCGCAATTCCGTGGCCAGCATTCTTCGCCGGCTGGCACCGGCGTGCACGGCAGGGGTATAGAAGCGCCAGGTGTTCCGCTCCTCGGTCTTTGCCACGTACATCGCGGCATCTGCGTTGGCGACCAAGGTAGTAGCGTCACCCTTGCCGGGCGGCGCCACCGCGATACCGATACTGGCAGTCACGGCCATCTCATAGGTATCGATCTCGAACGGTTCGGCCAGTGCGGCGCACAACCGGCGGGCCAACGAAGCCGCTTCCTCGCGATGCACCAGCCGCGGCAGCAGCACTGTGAACTCGTCCCCGCCGATGCGACCCGCGACGTCGCCTTCGCGCAACTGGCCCAGGATACGCTCGCCGACGGGTATCAGCAGGCGATCGCCCATCGCATGGCCGTAGCTGTCGTTGACGACCTTGAAGCTGTCGAGATCGATGAACAGTACGGCCACGGCCGACCCGTTGATCTTTGTCTGTTCAATGGCCACCTGGCACAGGCGCTCGAATTCAACCCGGTTGACCAGCCCCGTGAGGGCGTCATGCGTGGCAACGTGCTCGAGCTTGCGGCGGCTGGCCTCGGCAACCGAGGTATCGCTGAACACCGCAACGAAATACCGCACGTGCTGATCGGCATCGCGGACGGCCGTGATGCCGAGTTTTTCGGTATACAGACTTCCGTCGGCACGCTGGCTTTGTACATCGCCAGACCAGTGCCCCGATTTTTCGATCCCCCGCCACAGCGCAGCCGGTAACGGTGCGCCGTCGGCGCCATGGCGCGTCTCGCCCAGGTACATGCCCACCAGCCTCTCCTGCGCAAACCCGGTCAATCTTGTCGCGGCCGGGTTGGACGACACCACGCGCCAATGCGTGTCGGTAATGATCACACCCTCCGCGATGCTGGCCAACGCCTCGGCGGCCGTGCGTATTTCGCGCTCGTGTTCCGCGCGTGCCGACATGTCATGAATGATGGCTTGGCGGATCATCCGCCCGTCGAGCGCAATGACGTGGCTCTGGATTTCGACTGGCCGGGTGCTTCCATCGCAATCGCACAGCTCATTGTCACCCCGCAGTCCCTCATGAGGAGCTTCACGGGCGAACAAGCTTGCATAGTGGCCGCCGCGCAGCTCCTGCGGGTCGAGCCCTGTCCATGCTCCGGCCGCAGGGTTGGCATCGATGATGCGGCCACTCGCTTCATCCACCATGACGATGGCATCCGCCGTGCCATCGAACAGCCTGCGGTAGCGCTCCTGGTCACCGCGGATGGCAGTGAGTACCCGGTGGGCGATCCACCCCCACACCAACAGCGCGGCGAATACGAAAAACGTGACGCCCGCGGACGCCACCCTCGCGAACACCACCGAACCGGTGGCAAGGGTCATGGAGAATTCGTTGGTCGTACGCTGCACGGACTTGTTGATTTCGCCGATGCGGCGGAGCTGGCCGGCGATCTTCGAAGGGTCAACGTGGTTTGTCGCATATTGACGATGCAGGTCGGCAGCGATCTTGCCAAGTTCGGCCACGTAGGCGTCGCTCGCATGCCACTGCTTCAGCGCGGTCGCCATGTACGGCGCGTGCGCAAAATGGCGGAACACGAAAATGATGTTCGGGATCGACACGGGCAGCATGTACGCGCCGTTCAACGTGGCGACGACATGGTCGTAATCGAAATGCCCGGAGACCACCTGGTCACGCGCCGAGTTGTAGGCCGTCACCACCGCGAAGTTGCGCTGGAAATCGGCGTAGTCGGCCTCGTTGCCGCTGCCCGCATAAGCCAGCAGATCGAAGGTCGCGCGATTCTGGGCCTTCGACCACATGCTCTCGCCATTGAGTACCCCGGCGAGTGCGGTCTGTCCCTGCAGGGCAGCCCACAGGAAAAACAGGATCACCGCCACGATGGCGGCAAGCGCATACCCAAGCGGCAACAGCCGCTTGAACTTGGAGTTCGGTCGGAGCTGGGGCAAGTTCCCGCGCACGGGCTGGGTTGCATCTCATAAGAATCGCATTACACCAAGCATGTTGTGTGCCAGCCCGGGCAGCCCGCGCGCGGCGGCGGACCTCGAACCCATTTGTCGGGAGGCGCCGGGGGCCATCATGGCCCCGGCGCGACAACTCGGGGCCGCGTTGTGCCCGATCCATCCTCAAGTGCTGCGAAGGGTTTGCGCTGACGTGCAGATCAGGCTGCTCGACGGCGGACCGTCGGCACCGACCGCTTCGGGTGGCGACCTGCCATCCGCCTCGCGTCAATCCTGCGACCGCTTCACCGGCTTCGCATTGGGCTTGGGTGGATTGGCGGCCTCCACGATCTTCCACAGATAAAAGCTGGCCAGCGTGCGATACGGCCCCCAGCGCTCGCCGAACTCCTGCAGTGCCAGCGGCGCGGGCAATTCCGCGAACCGGTGCACGATCTGTGCGCCCTTGCGGATGCCGAGGTCGTGGATGGGCAGTACGTCGGGCCGGCCGAGCCGGAACATCAGCAGCATTTCCACCGTCCAGCGGCCGATGCCGCGCACCTGGATCAGGTGATCGATCAGGTCCTGGTCGGGCATGCGCGCGAGTGTGGCCGGCGTCGGCACGACGCCAGCGTGCGATTTTTCCGCAAGGTCGCGCAGCGCCGCGATCTTGTTGCGCGACACGCCCGCTGCGCGCAATGCCGTGTCGTCCACCGCGTCGAGTCCACGTGCGGTGATGCGACCGCCGCGCGGCATTAGCGCTTCCACCCTGCCCGCGATCGTCGCCGCGGCCTTGCCGGAAAGTTGCTGGTAAAGAATCGAATGCGCCAGCGCATCGACTGGATCGAACCTCACCGAAAAATCGCGCTCGATCGGCCCGATCCGGCGCATCCACGTGGCGAGTTTGCGGTCGCGCTTTTCGAGGTGCGCGGCCGCCGCCTGCACGTCGAAGCCGCGTGCGATTGTCTTTTGTGTCATTGGAATTTGCTCAACGAAGTGATCACATGTTTCCCGCTGGTGCGACGAAAGACACTGGATTACGCGCCGCTCCTGCGGCGCGCCCTTCGGGCCATCGGCCTCGCCGATGTTTGCTTCGGCATCCTGCCTACGCAGTCCCGCTTTCGCGGGAATAACTAGCAAGAGGATTCATTCCTGCTGCCGATACAGCGCGACGCCCAGCGCGACCCATCCCGCCACGAATGCCAATCCACCCAGCGGCGTGATGGCGCCCACCATGCGCGGAGCACCCAGCGCGAGCGCATACAGGCTTCCGCAAAACAACACGATGCCCAGCGCGCACAGGATCGCGGCGAGGTGTGCGGCATGCGAACGCCTCGCCGACAGCGCGCAGATCGCCAGGGCCAGCGCATGCCAGAACTGGAAATGCACGGCCGTCTGCCAGACGTTGAGCATCGGCGCGGCAACGAACCGGTGCAATACGTGTGCGCCCAATGCACCCAGCAGCACCGCGCTCGCGCCGGCGGCGGCGGCCACCACGGCCGGCCAGTGCAGGCGCTGCGGAACTTTTGGTGCCGTCGAATTCAATGCCAAGCTCCTTCGCTTCGCCGCCGGCGCATCCGCAGCAGCCCGTACAGCAGCCCCGCCAGCGTCACCACGATCGGCATCAGCAGGATATCGATGAACTTCAGCAGCATCGACAAGCGTTCGATGTCGGCGTCGAGGCTGCGCTGCACCGCGCGCAATTCGGTGCGGATGGCCAACTTGCGCTGCATGAACTGCTCGACCGCGGTCTTTTGCGCCGCGGTGCGGTTGCGGCCGCGTGAGGCCTGCTTCAAATCAGCCAGCTGTTGCTCGGTGTCGTTCAACTCGGCCTGCAACTGAAGCTGCTTGGCCTTGAATTTCTCGTCGGCCTGCCGGCGCAGCGCGTCGACGCGGGTGAACTTGCGCACGTCGACGGCGCGGCCGCGGATCGCGATCAGGTCGGAGGGCCCGGCGAGGTCGTCGACCGCATTGACGAAGAAGTCGCCGTTGTTGGCGAACGGGCTTACCAGCATCTGCCCCTGCGACGGGCTTTGCTGCACCCAAAGCCGGTCGGACAGGAGATCGGTATCGCCCACCAGGATCACTTCGGGCTTGCGCGCGCCGATGGACGCGTCAGCCATAAATGCAGGCGCGAGATCGCCGCGCAGCCGCACCGCGATCGCATAGTGTTCGCCGTGCGGCTGGTAGCCCTCGTACAGCGTCGAGGGATCGAGCGCCTCGCGCACGCGGCTCGCGGGCACGGCCATCGCGTCTGTGGTGCTCTGGATCAATGGATCGAGCCGCACCGCCGCCTGCGGCAACAACTGGAAGAAACCGGTCGACGACACATCGATCACGTTGAGCACGCGGGTCACCGGATCGCGCCGGTTGAAATCGTCGCCGGTCAAGCCGAGCACGGCCGGATGCCGGACCGGCGCGCCGGTAACCGGCGATTGCACGCTCAACGCGCGCGAACGATCCAGCAACACGCGACCCGGATCGAACGCCACGCCCCAGGCGCGGAACAGCTTTGCCAGGTCGGACGGCTCGTCACCGCCCACTTCCGAATCGGGATCGACGAACGCGAGCAGGCGCCCGCCATGCTGCACGTAACGGTCGATCGCCATCACGTCGGCTTCCGACAAACCGATCGGCTGGATCAGCACCAGCACGCCCACGTCGGCGCCGACATTCGCCAGCGAAGCCGCCTCCAGCCGCTGCACGTCGAACAACTGTTGCACTTGCTGCAACGCCGTCCACGGCGGCGTGCTGTTGCCCTCTGCGTCGGCGTCGCCCCAGATCGGCAGGCCGCTGTAGATCGCGACGCGCGGCTTGTGCGCGGTGCTCAACTCGTACACCAACTTCGCGATGTCGTATTCGAGAAAGCGTTCCTTCGCCAGCATGAAGAACGGAATCACCGAAGTGCGGCCGCCGTTGGCAGCGTGCCCGGCCAATCCGAAAAAGATCGGTTGGCTGGTGCCTTCCGCGCGGGCCGAGGTCAGTCCCGCGGCGGTCGCGCGATCTTCCTCTTCCGAGAACGGCAGCGGATCGATCTGCGATAAGTGCACGCGCCCGTGCGATTGCCGCACGACCTCCTGCAACATGTTCACCACGCGCTGGTGGTAGGCGCGCAATTGCGGAAGGCTGTGGCTGGCGCGATCGGAAAAATACAGCGTGAGGTCGAGCGGTTGTTCGAGATGTCCCAGGATGTCGCGCGTGCCGGGCGACAGCGTGTAGAGATGATCCTGGGTCAGATCGACGCGCATGGTGCCGAGCCAGCGCGATGCGCCCAGCACCAGCAGCACGTACACCGCCGCCAACACCGGCAGCGTCAACCACAAGCTTCGACGCACCACCCCGCGCAAGCTCATCCGCCGCGCCTCGCATCGAGGATCAGCACGTTCGCCACCAGCCAGAACAAAATGGTCAGCACGAAATAGCCGACGTCACCCAGGTCGAGCACGCCGCGCGCGATCGCCTGGAAGTGCGCCAGCAGGCTCAAGTCGGCCAGGCCATCGGCGATCCGGCCGGAACCCAGCGCCAGCAAGGGGTGTTGCACCAGCGGATCACCCGCCAGCAGGAACAGGAAACACACCGCCAGCGCGGCGATGAACGCGATCACCTGGCTGCGCGTCAGCACCGACAGGCACTCGCTGATCGCAAGGAACGCGCCCGCCATCAAGAAGCTGCCGATGTAGCTGGCCAGGATCACTCCATTGTCGGGCTGGCCAAGATAGTTGACGGTCAGCCACATCGGAAACGTCAGGATGAGCGCACAGCCGAGGTACATCCACGCGGCGAGGAATTTCGCGACCACCGCTTCCCAGGACCGGATCGGCAGCGTCATCAGCAATTCCAGCGTGCCGCTGCGGCGTTCCTCGGCCCACAGCCGCATCGCCAGCGCCGGCACCAGCACCAGGTACAACCACGGATGGAACTGGAAGAACGGATCGAGATCGGCCTGTCCGCGCTCGAAGAACGCGCCGAGGTAGAACGTGAAAGCGCCCGCGAACAACAGGAAGATCACGCTGAACAGCCACGCCACCGGCGTGATCAGGTAACCGCGGAGCTCGCGCAGGAACATGCCGCGGAACGCCATCCCGCGCGGTTCGCTGGCGAGCTCGGCGCGCGCGTTCACGCTGCCGCCGCCATGTCGGCGGCCGTGTCCGACGTCACCTGCCGGAACACGTCTTCGAGCCGCCCGCGTTCGAGCTGCAGCTCGTCCACGCGCACACGCTGTTCGTCGAGCAGCTGCACCACCGCGTGGAAAATTTCCTGGCCGTCGCGCGGGAACACCGTGATGCGGCCATCCACGGGATCGACTTCCACTGCATCCACTTCGGGCAGCCGACCCAGCAGTTCGCGTGCGAGCGCGCTGGCGGGCGCGCGGAAACTGACCGCGTGGTGATAGCGCGACCGGCGTTCCAGTTCCGCGGGCGTGCCTTCCACGCGCAGGCGACCGCCCGCCAGGATTGCAACTCGATTGCACGCGGCGCGCACTTCGCCCAGCGTGTGGGTCGACACGATGATCGCGCGCTCGCGGGCCATGCCGCGGATCAGCGCGTGCACTTCGCGCTGCTGGTTGGGATCGAGTCCGTCGGTGGGTTCGTCCAGGATCAGTGCGGGCGGATCGTGCAGCAGCGCCTGTGCAAGGCACACGCGCCGACGGTAACCCTTGGAAAGCGTTTCGATGGTTTGCGAAAGCACCGTCTGCAACTGCAAGCGCTCGATCATCTCGTCCAGCCGCCGGCGTCCGGGAATGCCCGAAAGACCGCGCACGCGCGACGCGAATGCCAGGAATTCCGAAACCGAAAGTTCGCCATAGCTCGGCGCGCCCTCGGGCAGGTAACCCAGCGCGCGGCGTGCCTTGATCGGCTCCGCCACCACGTCATGTCCGCATACCCGTGCCCTGCCCGAACCCGGCATCAGGAAACCCGCGATCATGCGCATCGTGGTGGTCTTGCCCGCGCCGTTCGGACCCAGCAGCGCCAGCACCTGCCCCGGCGACACCTTCAGGTTCAGGTCGGCCACCGCGTCGATCCTGCCGTAGCGCTTGCCGAGGTGTTCGGTTTCGATCATCGCTCGCCGGAATCATTCGTCGAGCGCGAACTTTAGCAGGATGAGGGCAAGGTTCCGTGCGATGCGGGCGGGCCGCGATCAAGTCATCACGTTACGACATCACGGCAGATCAACCGCCGGTTTTTCGCCGATGCGCCAGGCAGGAAAACCAAAGCTGACACTCGTCACCGAGAGCCTACTCAAGCCGCCTGTAGATGCCATCAATGATCAGCGGTGCGTGTTACCGCATCCTGCCAACGAATCTTCAAGGCCTCTTCGAGAGCATCGAACAGGTTTTTACGCAAGTCCAAATCAAAAGGCCCGCACGCGGCGGGCCTTTGATCGACAGGCGACATCCATCAACGACGGTGGCGCTTCTTCGCTGGCGCCGAACGTTTGCGCGCCTCGGGCTTCTTCTCGTTTGCGGACTTGTCGGCGTTGTCCGCGCCCTTGGCCTCACCCGACCAGATGGCCGGGTCCAGCGCCTCCAGCGGCTTGGCGCGACCGCTGATCTGCTCCGGCGTCTGCGCGGGTGCATTCATCACCGGCAGGAACACGCGGTAGACCTGATCGGAATCCGGCACGGCGGCTGGCGAGGTCAACTGGTCGTACAAACGGTTGGCGTTTTCGTCGTACTGGTAGCCGTGCGTGCCGGCGTACGCCTTCAGCGCCATCCGCACCAGCGGAATGCCGGCCTCGCCCGTCCAGGTGGCCTGCAGTACTTCGCGCGCCGGGAACATCACCGCGCGCACGTTGGCGTTGACGATCAACTGGTTCTTCTTGTCGAGGCTGCCCGGCGCCGGACCGTTCTCTTCATTGCCGGCGGACGAACCCGAAGCCGGCGCACCCGCGCTCGATGCATCCGCTGCGCTGGACGTGCCCGCGGCACTGCCGGCGGATGCCGCGCTGGTCGACGCCGGCGCCGCCTGCTGGCCTGCCGTCGGCGGCGGCGGCAACTTGGTCAAGTCGTACGGCTTGCCGTCGATGGTCAGCGTGGTGCTGTCGATCGGCACCGCCAGATCGAACGTGTAAGTGGTGTCGCCCCACTCGGTGGTGATGGTGGTGGTCGGGCCGGCCGCCTTGACGCCCAGCTTGGCCATCGCGGCCTCGATCTGCTTCAACGCCGCGGTCTTGGCGGTGTCGATGTCGTCCAGCGTGCGGGTGGCCTTGGTCGAGACCAGCAGCATGGGCGTCGCATTGGTGCGATACAGGCCCGGCTCGAGCTTGCCGTAGTCCACGTTCGGGATGCCGGCCAGCATGTTCTGCAGCGAGTCGAGGCCGTACTGGATCATCGTGGCCGGATCGCCGTGGATCCACAACCGCGAGTAGCGGTCGATCAGGTTCCAGCCATAGTCGACGTCGTAGCCCCAGGTGACGGTGCTGACGCGCTGGCCGTGGCTCGGCGTGACGGTGAAGGTGAAGGTCTTGTTCTCGCCGTGCCAGTCGTTGGTGAGATCCCACGTGACCGTGCTGTTGCCGGCCAGGTCGATGTTGCCGGATTTGTTGACCAGCTTGCCATCGCCGATGGTGTCGTTGCCCTGCCACGTCAGGGTGGCGCCCGGACCATAGGCCGCGCCGGACATCGTGTACTTCACCTGCGGGTCCAGCGCCTGCAGCGCGCCGCCGCCGTAATCGCCGAAGCGCCTGAAGTTGTTCAGGACGTCATAGATGTGTTGCGGGTTGTGGCTGATTTCGATCGAGCGCTCGATGTGCGCGTGGCTGGGCAGGAACAGGCCCACGATCACGGCCAGGACGAAAACGATGATCAGGGCAACAACGAATTCGAGCACACGGGTCATGCCAGGAATCTCCGGACGGCTTGTTCACATGGCCGGCACGCGACGGCCGGCTCGGCTTCAATCGCGCGCCGCGTTGCAACGGCGGAAAGGCGGATGGTAGCGGCTTCGCGGCGGCTGCGCCATCGTATGTTTGTGCGATCGTCCCTACGGCCGTTTCGTTGGCGTGCAATGCAACGGTCCTGCGATCCGTTGCCGGCGGACGCCAGAACGGTCTTCCATGGCTGGGTTTTGGACAACAGCCGCCGCCTAGACAATCCCAAGCTCCAGCGCCTTGAGTACCGCCCGCGTGCGATCGCGGACCCCCAGCTTGGAAAGGATGTTGGAGACATGGTTTTTGACAGTGCCTTCGGCCACGCGCAGCGAGTTGGCGATCTCCTTGTTGCTGTAGCCGCCCGACATCAGGCGCAGGATTTCCGTCTCGCGATCGGTCAACGGATCGGGCTGCCCGAGGCTGGTGAACTGGTTGTGCATGCGGCCAACGCCCGCCAACAGGCGTTGCGTCACCACCGGCGCGATCAGCGAACCCCCGCTGGCGACGGTCTTCACCGCATCAACCAGTTGTTCCAGCGACACGTCCTTCAACAGATAGCCGCGCGCGCCGGCCTTCAGGCCCGCCAGCACCAGCTGGTCGTCGTCGAAAGTGGTGAGGATGATCGTCGGCGGCACCTTGCCCTGCGCCGCGAAGGTGTTCAATACATCGAGCCCGCTCTTGCCGGGCATGCGCATGTCCAGCAACACGACGTCCGGGTTGGTTTTCGGAATCACTTCCAGCGCCGAGGCGCCGTCCTGGCACTCGGCCACCACCTGGATTTCCGGCGAAAGCTCCAGCAGCGAACGGATGCCCTGCCGGACCAGCGTCTGGTCGTCCACGAGACACACGGAAATCATTCAATCCCCTCCCCAAAGCTCGACTTGCCAAAATCCGACAACAAAAACACCGAAACGCCCGCGCGCCGAAGGCAGATGGCTGCCCGATGTTTTCACACGACCCGCTCCATGGGCAACGACGCTTCCAGCGCGAAGCCCCGTTCGCGATCGGTCCGGATTGCCAATTGCCCGCCCACTTCGGCCAGCCGCTCGCGCATGCCCGTGAGGCCGTTGCCCGGGATCACTTCACCCGCACCGCGGCCGTCGTCGTGCGCCTTCAGCACCAGCATACCGCCTGCGCCTTCCTCGAAGCGCAGCCAAAGATGGCGCGCCCGCGCGTGCCGCACCGCATTGGTGATGATCTCCTGCGTGCAACGCAGCAACACCTGCGCACGGCGCGAATCGCCCACCGCGAAGCGCGGCGGCAATTCCAGGTGCACGGTGAGGCCCGGCACGCCTTCGGTCAGGTCGCGCAATGCGTCGGTGAGCTGGATGCCTTCGTCGTCGCGCAATTCGCTCACCACTTCGCGGACGTCGGCCAGCAATTGCTTGGCGGTCGAACGCGCGCGCGCGACGTGGGCGGAAGCGTCCTCGTTCACCACGAGATGCCCGGCGACTTCCAGGTTCAGGCTGAGCGCGGTGAGGTGATGGCCGACCAGGTCGTGCAGTTCCCGCGCGATGCGCATGCGTTCGGATATGCGGCTGGATTCGGCCAGCAGCGCACGGGTTGCACGCAGCTCCGAGTTGAGCCGGCGCTGTTCCTCGCGCGCGTCCACCTGCTGCCGCGCCACCTCGGACGCAATGAACACGATCACCGACGACCCAAGGTAGAGTCCCGACTGGATCACCGCAAAACCCAGCGTGACGTGCGGAAACATCGCATAGACGGGAATGATCGCCGCGTATTGCAGCACCAGCCACACGATCGCCACCGGCAACGGCAACAGCCACGGCAGCACCAGCGTGGCCACCGCCAGCAGCAACGCGCCCAGTCCACTCACGCTGAACCAGTTGATGGCGATGGCTGTGGCGGTCAGCACCAGCAAGCCGACCAGCTTCATGCTCCAGTGCCGGCGCGACGCCAGATTGCGCGTCAGCAGCCAGTACACCACGCCGAACACGACGTAGCTGGCCGCCCACATCAGCAGGACATCGTGACTTTCCGCATGCAGGGCGCGGGTGGCGTGGATCGCGGTGCGCTCGGCGCCGGTTTCGATCCAGTTGCGGCGAACCAGCGGCACGCCCGCGCTGGCGTACGTGATCAGGCCTGCATACCGCAGCAGGGAAATGGGGCTGAAGGACGAGCGCCGCATCGCGCCGATCATAACCGAGCCGGGGTCGCGCGGCGCCCCGCCATGACACGTCTTGGGCGGCAACCTGCGACCACGCACGGCGGGCATGCGATAATGAGCGGAGCCCCAGCCGTGACCGGTCCCGATCCGCACCCCGGAAATTCCCGAACGATGACGTCCACGCCCCACCTGACCCTTCGCGATGTGCGTGCGAGCGATCTCGCCGCCGTGATGGGGCTCAACAACACCGCGGGCGCCTCCATCCTGCCCATGGACGGCGCACAACTCGATCGCCTTTACCGCAATGCCGACTACTTTCGCGTGGCGGAGGTGGACGGCCATCTCGCCGGGTTCCTGGTCGCGCTGCGCGATTCGACCCCGCACGTCAGTTCCAACTTCCAGTGGTTTCGCAAGCACTGCGAAGAGTTCGTGTACATCGACCGCGTGGTGATCGGCGACCTGCATCGCGGCCATGGCTTGGGGCGCCTGTTCTACAGCGACGTGCAAAGCTTCGCCGAGGTGCGCTCGCCCCACCTCGCGTGCGAAGTGTTCCTGGAGCCGCGCGACGACGTGTCGCTGTTGTTCCATGGCGTATTCGGCTTCAGCGAAGCCGGCCAGCAGGTGATGCCGGAATCCGGCCGTCGCGTCAGCCTGCTGCTGAAGAAACTCGACTGCTACCCGTTCGTGCGCGAAAGCTACGCCGACGGCCTGCCCGACGTGCCGTGGCTGGCGCAGCGCACGCTGCCGGCCGGCGAAGCGCAGCTGCGCGCGGCGGGCCAGGCATGAGCGCAAGGCCCGTGGCGGCATCCGCCGAAATCCTGGAAGCTGCCGACCTGCGTTTCGGCCAGGTCGGCATCGCCAACGTCCGCGTGCGCAATGCCGATCCGGAGGCGCTGCGCGCATCGCTGGAAGTGCGGGTGCACGAAGCCCCGTCCCTGTTCGAACGCGCGCCGGTGGTGGTGGATCTTTCCTTTCTGTCCGCGCAACCGGCCGATGCCGAAGTCGCGGCGCTGCTCGATGCCGTGCGCACCGCCGGCATGATGCCGGTGGGCCTCGCCTACGGCGACAGCGCCACCGACGAACTGTCGCGGCGCCTCGGACTGCCACTGATCGCGAAATTCCGCGCCGCCTACGAGCGGCAGGACCCGCGCGAAGCCCCCGCCGGTAAAAGGACGAGTGCACCCGCCGCCCCCGAACCCGGGACCCCGGCCGCTTCATCCAGCGCGGCACCGACCGTCGCGCTGCAGCACCGACAGCCTGTGCGCACCGGCCAGCAGGTGTATGCGCAAGGTTCCGACCTTGTGGTCACCGGCACGGTCGCCAACGGCGCCGAAGTGCTGGCCGACGGCAACATCCACATCTACGGAAGCTTGCGCGGGCGCGCTTTCGCGGGCGCGCTGGGCGACACCGACACACGCATCTTCTGCTCGGAATTTCGCGCCGAGATCGTGTCCATCGCGGGCCACTACCGCGTGTTCGAGGAACTGCCGAAGGAGTTCGCCGGTCGCGCCGTGCAGATCTGGCTCGCACACGAAGATTCAAAACCGGGCAAACTGCAGATCGCGACGTTGTGACATCGCGCATTCATTCTCGACCCGAATAATGGCGCCTTTGCGCCACCCTCCACTGCAACCCGAAGATCATCGGAGAATCCCTTGACCGAAACCATCGTCATCACGTCCGGCAAGGGCGGCGTCGGCAAGACCACCACGTCCGCCTCGCTCGC
>Ga0207486_1000004_pt1 | contig 40458 bp, 42 predicted proteins | sample NitcycUWRG01A310_FD_188045 | JGI IMG/M metagenome (GOLD analysis project Ga0207486, IMG submission 188045) | Soil microbial communities from Arlington Agricultural Research Station in Wisconsin, USA - Nitrogen cycling UWRJ-G01A3-10 (SPAdes) | ecosystem: Environmental > Terrestrial > Soil >... | reverse complement strand
CCTGCCGATGGTGGCGCAGGATTACGTGCACCGCATCGGCCGCACCGGCCGCGCCGGCGCAGAGGGCCTGGCGCTGTCGCTGGTCAGCCGCGAAGAGGAAGGCCTGTTGCGCGACATCCGCCGCCTGCTGAAGCAGGATCTCGCGATCGAGCCGATCGACGGCTTCGAGCCGGCGTGGACCCTGCGCCCGGACGGCCCCGCGCAAGCCGTGCGCACGCACGGCCGCAACAACGGCAACGCTGGCCGCAACGCTGCCAAGCCCGGCAAGCCGTCACACGCGCGGCGTCCGCACGCGCCACGCGGCAAGAGCGGCGAACACACCGCCGCCAAGAAGCAGCGTCGCTCGTGGCGTGACAAGGTCAATTCGCGCAAGGCTTAGCGTCGGAAAGTGGTAGGGCGGGAGGAGCGAAGCGCATCCCGCCAGCATGTAATCGGCGGGATGCGCCGCTGCGCGGCTTCTCCCGCCCTACAAGATTAGATCCATTCGCGCGGCTTTAGGTACTCCGCAAGCCGCGCTTCGGCGCTTCCCGTCTCGGGCTCGTAGCCGTATTCATAGCGCACGCGCGGCGGCAGCGACATCAGGATGGATTCGGTGCGGCCGCCGGACTGCAGGCCAAACAGGGTGCCGCGGTCGTACACCAGGTTGAATTCGACGTAGCGGCCGCGGCGGTATAACTGGAATTCACGCTCGCGTTCGCCGCAGGCCATGTCCTTGCGGCGTTCGACGATCGGCAGATAGGCATCGAGGTAACCGTTGCCGACGGCCTGCATGAAGGCGAAGGATTTTTCGAAATCCCATTCGCTCAAGTCATCGAAGAAAAGACCGCCGATACCACGGGTTTCATCGCGATGCTTGAGGTAAAAATATTCGTCGCACCATTTCTTGTATTTCGCGTACACGGCGTCGCCAAACGGCGCGCACAGGTCGCGCGCGACCCTGTGCCAGTGGACGCAATCCTCGTCGAATGGATAGAACGGCGTCAGGTCGAAGCCGCCGCCGAACCACCACACAGGTTCCTCGCCTGACCGGTCGGCCTCGAAATAGCGCACGTTGGCGTGCGAAGTCGGGACGTAGGGATTGTTCGGATGGATCACCAGCGACACGCCGGTCGCGGTCCATTGGCGGCCCGCGAGTTGCGGGCGGTGCGCGGTCGCAGACGGCGGCAGCTTGTCACCGGTGACACGTGAGTAATTGACGCCGCCCTGCTCGAACACCGTACCGTTTTTCAGTACACGGGTCCGACCACCGCCGCCTGCCGGGCGCGTCCATGCGTCTTCGACGAAGCGCGCGCCGCCGTCGGCCTTTTCCAGCGCTGCACAGATGCGATCCTGCAAATCGCGCAGGAAGGCATCCACTGTTTCCACGTTCGGTTGCATCACACCATCCCGAAACGACGGGCGGCAATGCGCCGCCCGTCTCGCAAATCACTTCGCCATCATCAAGCCGTTCTGGATATCGGTGACCAGGTTCTTGATCCAGCTTTCGTAGTTCTTGTGGATGTAGCGCACACCGTTCTTCTCCTCGTAGCGGAGATCGCTGCTGGTGACGTAGTTGATCTGGATCTTCTGCGAATCGTAATGCACGGCGATCGTGACGCTGAACGCACGCGGGTCGTAGACCGCATCGATTTCGCCCGGCACGTGCTTGACGATGCGCCAGTTGCGCGCGGTCAATGCCGAACCGATGATCTGCTCCGCCTTGGCCGAATCGACGCCAGCCGGCAGCGGGATGGGTGCCGGGTCGGTCAAAGGCACCTGCCGGAACGCCATCAACAGCAGCAACGCCGGCACCAGCAGCAGCGGCAGCCCCCATTTCGTGATACGCCTGCGCAACATGGTGTTTCCTCCCTGGGAATGCGGCGATCTCGCCGCGCCGGCGAGTGTAACCGCGCATCCGCGACGGGCAGGCTTGGCACGTATACTGACCCACCAGCAACGAGGGACAAAGGGTGCCGGAAAGGATCGAACCGCTCGCCGTCGCGGCCTGCAGCGCGACCTCCGCGCTGGGCCACGGACTCGCGGCGCAATTCGAAGCATTGCGCAGCGGACGCGGCGGCCTGCGCGCCAACGATTTTTCCTCGGCATCGCTGGAATGCCGGATCGGACGCGTCGCCGGCGTGGAAGACGCGGCCCTGCCCGCGCCGCTCGCGCATTGGGACTGCCGCAACAACCGCCTCGCCTGGCTGGGGCTGCAGCAGGATGGATTGATGGACGCGATTGCCGGCGCGGTCGCACGCCACGGCGCGACCCGCGTCGCGCTGATCCTCGGCACGTCCACCGCCAGCATCGGCGCCACTGAAGATGCGTACCGGCGGCTGGACCGTGGCCGCTTTCCGGAAGACCTGCAACGACCGGAAATCCACACCCCGCACTCGCTCGTCGCGTTCGTCGCCGATGCGACCGGCATCACGGGCCCGGCGCTCACGATTTCGACCGCGTGTTCCTCGTCGGCCAAGGTGTTCGCATCCGCGGAGCGCCTGATCCGGCTGGGCCTGGTCGACGCCGCACTGGTCGGCGGCGTCGACACGTTGTGCGACAGCGTGCTGTTCGGCTTCCATTCGCTGGAACTGGTGTCGAAGCAAGCCTGCCGCCCGTTCGACACGCAACGCGACGGCATTTCGATCGGCGAAGCCGCGGCGTTCGCGTTGCTCGAACGCATCGATGCCGCGCCGCATGCGCCGCGCCTGCTGGGCTACGGCGAATCCTCGGACGCACACCACATGTCGACGCCGCATCCCGAAGGTCGTGGCGCGCAAGCCGCGCTGGACGATGCGCTGGCGCGCGCCGGCATCGATGCGTCCGCCGTCGATTACGTCAACCTGCACGGCACCGCCACGCCCAAGAACGACGAGGTGGAGGCCAAATTGCTGCCGCGTTTTGCGCAGCGCACCCGCGCGAGTTCCACCAAGGGCTTCACCGGCCATACGCTCGGCGCGGCCGGTGCGCTGGAAGCGGTGTTCGCACTGCTGGCGATCGAACATGGCATCGTGCCGCCCAATCTCGGTTGCGGCGAGCCCATGCCGGAAGCCGCGCCATGGCTGGCTTTGCAGCCTTCGGAACGACGCATCGATGTGGCGCTCAGCAATTCATTCGGCTTCGGCGGCAACAATGCGTGCCTGGTATTCGGGCACGGGGGCGCCGAATGAGCGTGCCTCTTGCGCTTCGTATCATGGGCATCGGCGCATGGGCGCCCGGCGCACCCGACTGGCAATGCCTGCAAGCCATCCTCCGCGGCGAAGCTGCAGCGATGGACGGTGCGCCCGCACGTCCTGCCGGCATGATCCTGCCCGCCGCCGAACGCCGCCGCGCGCCCGACGGCGTGCGACTCGCCGCGGAGGTCGCCGCGCAGGCAACCGGCATGGCCGGCATCGACCCCGCTACGGTTCCGTGCGTATTCGCGTCCACCCAGGGCGAACTGGCGATCACCGATTACGTGTGCGAAACGCTGGCCCGGTCCCCGCTGGAATTGTCGCCCACCAAGTTCCACAACTCGGTGTTGAATGCGCCCGCGGGTTACTGGACGATCGCGACCGGCTGCACCGGTGCGTCCAGCGCCGTGACCGCGCACCACCGGAGTTTCGCGGCCGGACTGCTGGAAGCCGCAGCCTTCGCCTGCGCCGAAGACACACCGGTGTTGTTCGCAGCGTGTGACGTCGCCTCCACCGGCCCGCTCGCGGAAATGACGCGCACCACACTGGCGTTCGGCATGGCGCTGTTGCTGCAGCCGGGTGCGGGCGATGGCGTGCGGCTGAACCTAGCGCTGCATCGCGGCGAGGCGGAACCGGTTCCGGCCGTGACATGGCCGGTCGTGGCGCGCGACAATCCGGCCAACGCCGACGCCCTGGCGCTGCTGTCGTTGCTCGCCGGGGCGAACGCTTCGAACCTGCGCCTGCCGTTGTCATCGGGATTGTCACTGGATATGGAGATCGAACCTTGACGGATGCATCCGCCCGCCCATTCGTGGTGGTGCCCTGCCTCAACGAGGCACTCGCGATACGGAAGTTGCTGGACGGCGTGCTGGCGCACTGCCGCGACGTGATCGTGATCGACGATGGCTCGACCGACGACACCGCGAACATCGTCGCGCAGTTGCCGGTGACGTTGATTCGCCATCCCGAGCGCCGCGGCAAGGGCGAAGCCTTGCGGGCCGGCTTCCGCGAAGCCTTGCGACGCGGCGCCAGTGGTGTCTTGACGATGGATGGCGACGGCCAGCACGATCCGGCCGATATTCCGCGCATCCTCGCCGCCGCGCGCCGGTTTCCCGGCGCAATGATCATCGGCGCGCGGATGCTGGAACGCCATCGCCAGCCGAACGCGCGCCGGCGCGCCAACGATTTCGCCGACTGGGGCATCAGTTGGGGCTGTGGCCAGCCTGTCGCCGACACCCAGAGCGGCCAGCGCTGGTATCCACTCGCGGCAGTCGAATTGGTGGACCTGCCGGCCGAGGATTTCGTGTTCGAAGCCGCGATCCTGATTGCCGCGTCGCGCGACCTCGACATGCCCGTCGTGTCCATTCCGATCGCCTGCCGCTACGACGCCGGCGCGCGCCACAGCCATTTCCGGCCGGTGCGCGACGTGGCGCGGATCACCTGGTTCACGATCCGGCGCGTGGCGCATTACGGTCATCTCTTGCGAAGCTATCGGGCCTCGCACGACAGCGCGCCGCAGGTCTACGATCCCAAACACCTGCTCGATGCGCCACCGGCCGCACCACTGGCCGGCGCGGGCGGTCCCCCCGGGGAATGAGGGCCGTGGCCGATACGACGCCCATGGATGTCCTGATCATCGGTGGCGGTCTGGCCGGACTTACCCTTGCCCTGCAACTGCGCGACCGCTGCCCGGGGCTCGCGATCCGGGTGCTGGAGCGGCGTCGGCACCCGGTGCCGGCCGCCGCGCACAAGGTCGGCGAATCGACCGTGGAAATCGGCGCGCATTATTTCGCCGACACGCTCGGGCTGCGCGAACACCTCGACGCCGAACAGGTGCGCAAGTTCGGCTTCCGGTTCTTTTTCAGCGAGGGTTGCGCGGAACTGGACCGCTGCGCCGAACTCGGCATCAGCCGCGTGTTCCCCACGCCGACCTGGCAACTCGAACGCGGCACGTTCGAAAACTTCCTCGGCCGCGAAGCCGGGCGTCGCGGCATCGAATTCGTGCAGGGCGTCAGCGTGCGCGCGATCGAAACCGGCGCGCCGCACGTGGTGCACGCCACGCATGGCGACGAGACCCGGACTCATCGCGCGCGTTGGTTGGTCGATGCCTCCGGTCGCGCCGGCCTGCTGCGTCGGCAGTTCGGTCTGGACGAGGACAACGGCCACCGCATCGGCGCGGCGTGGATGCGCATCGATGCGCGGCTGCATGTCGACCAATGGTGCGACAATCCGGCGTGGCGCGGGTTGTGCAACCCGCAGGAACGCTGGCGATCCACCAACCACCTGTGTGGCCCCGGTTACTGGGTGTGGCTGATCCCGCTGGCGTCAGGCGCGCACTCGGTCGGGATCGTGGCGGATTCCGAGATCCACCCCGTCGATTCGTTCAACAGTTTCGACCGCATGCTCGCCTGGATGCAGGTCCACCAGCCCGCGCTGGCGAGGGAACTCGGAACACGCCGCGATGCCCTGCTCGACTTCGGCTTCCTGCGCAACGTCTCATACGGGTGCCGGCAAGTCTTCAGCGCCGAGCGCTGGGCACTCACCGGCGAAGCTGCGATGTTCCTCGACCCGTTCTATTCGCCAGGCTCGGATTTCATCGCGATCGGCAATACCTACATCACGGAACTGGTCGCCCGCGACTTCGCCGGCCGCGCCGACGCGCGGACCACGCGCCACTTCCAGCAACTTTTTTTTTCGTTCCAGCGCAACACGCTCAACCTCTATCGCGGGCAGTACGCGCTGTTCGGCAACCCGCGCGTGCTGACCGCCAAGGTGCTGTGGGACTACGCCTACTACTGGGGCGTGCTGTGTCCGCTCGCGATCGGCGACCGGCTCACCGACCTTGCGCTGTTCGGCGATCTGGCCCCGCAATTGGTGGCCGCGGAAGACCTCAACCAGCGGGTGCAGGCGATGTTTCGCGACTGGCATGCACGCGGCCGCGCACGCGCCACGCCGTCATGGATGGATCAGCAGGAACTCGCCTGGTTCGCTGGCCTCAACGCGCGCCTGCACGAGCGTCTCGACGATGCCGGCATTCGTGCGCGCCTGCGCGAAAACGTTGAACTGCTGCACGCGCTGGCCGCCGCATTGGCGGAAGACGCCGCGCGCGACACACCCGGACTGGCGATCGAATCACTTTGCCGCGCCGCCGGAACGCGAGCGCGGCCGGTGCTTTTCCGCGCGGCGGCATGAGTTCGCCGCCGCGCCGGAATTTCAGTGCGCGAGTTCGAGTTTGCTCGAGACCACCCAGCCGATGTTGCCCAGTTCGTCCGATACCTTCCACCAGATTCCCACCTTGTCGCCGGTGGGATACAGCATCATGCCGGGCTTGAGGCTGCGCACGATCGACGAATGCAGGTTTGCATCCGAGTAGAGCTTGGTGCCCTCCGTCAGCCGTACTGCTTGCTGCACGTTGTCTGCCTGCGCGTTGGGGGCGTTTTGCTGCAATTCGGCGACCATCTTGGTGTAAGCATCCAGATAGGCCATCGCGACCACCTGGCCGATTTCGGTGTTGGCGTAGCCGCTGGCGCCGCCCGCCGCAAAGCCACCCCAGAACCCGCTGCCACCGCCGCCCGACCAGCCCACGTCGGTCTTGTCGGCGTGCCCCTGCTCCAGCGCAACTTGTTCGGTCGAACGAATATCGGTGAGGGTCAACACGACGTCGGCGGTTTTCTTCGACAGGCTGACGCCGCCAAGCACCGCGCCTGCGCCATGCCCGATCAAACCGCCGAGGATGCCGCCGATGTTGGTGCGCTGGGCATTGCCGTTGCTGTTGGCGATGTCGGGCACCAGCACGTAATCGGCCGCCTTCATCTGGCCCTTGCCGATGTTCGAGCCCACGCGCATTTCGCCCTCGCCGGCGAGGTCGCGTTCGGCGCGCGCGGCGGCCATGCCCTTGCCACGATCCACGAGCGTGAAACACCCCGATTGAGAGACGTAGACCTTGATCAGCGCGGCCGGCGATTCGAGATTCATCGATGTCCACCACCGATTGCCGTTCTCCGGTTCCTGCACCGCCAGTGTGCCAATCCTGCTGCTGCAACGCGGCATCTGCGGCTGCGCGTCGGGGCCGGCAAAACTCGTCGACGCGACGAGCATGCCCCCGGCGATGGTCAGCAAGCAGAGCAACGGTTTGGCTCCTTGAACTTTGATGCCCATACCACCCTCCCTTTCAGCCTGCGGAAAAGCCCGTGATGGACGGCGGGTCTCATCCGGGAATCGTCGAATTGCCCGATCCGGCCGCCGCCGGATTTCGTGACGCAGATCACACTTTATTGCGCGTGTATACGCCCGCAATGTTCGGGTGTCAATCAAGGTTTCCCGTCTGCCCGGAGCTGCTTCGGGCACGGCCAACGCCATCCGATATCGCGGGGTCGGAGGTGGCGAGATTCGGCAGCCTGTCAGGCCATGCCGCCGTTGACGCCGATCACCTGGCCATTGACGTAAGACGCGGCATCCGAGCACAGGAACGCCACCACGCCCGCGACTTCCGCAGGCGTGCCGGTGCGCGCGGCGGGAATCATCGCTTTCACCTGGTCCGGTGAAAACAGTGCATGGGTCAGGTGTCCTTCGATGATCCCCGGTGCGACCACGTTGACGGTGATGTTGCGGGACGCCATCTCGCGCGCCAGCGACTTCGCCGCACCGTGCAGCGCGGACTTGGCCGCGGCGTAATTGACCTGCCCGCGGTTGCCGAGCGTCGCCGCCACCGACGACACCGCGACGATGCGGCCGAAGCGCGCGCGCGCCATCGGCAGCAGCAACGGTTGGGTCGCGTGGAAGAATCCATGCAGCGACACGTCGATCACGCGCCGCCACTGGTCCTCGCCCATCCCCGCCAGCGGCGCGTCGTCATGGATGCCGGCGTTGTGGACCAGCGCCTGGACGGGTGCCGCTTGCAACAGTTCCTCGATCGCCGCACGTGTCGTGGCGGCATCGGTGAGATCGAACGCCGCGACCTCGGCACTGCCGCCTGTTTCACGAATGCCGGCCGCCACTGCACCGGCGCGCGCGGGATTCGCGTTCGCGTGCACGACCACCTGCCAGCCATCGCGCGCCAGCGCGGCGCAAATCGCACCACCGATGTCGCCGCTGCCACCCGTGACCAGCACCCGCTTCGCGTTCATGCCTGCGTCCACGTTACCCTGCATTCGAAACAGCGCGCAACATCACCGCCGCGCGACCGGTCGCGAGCACGCTGCCCCGGTGCTCGACGCGAAAGGCATATTGCAGGCTGTCCGCCATCGCGATCAAGCACTCGACATGCACCTGCAATCTGCCTTCGAGATCGTCCAGGCGCTCGACGTGCAAGCTCACGTCGCGCAGCGCGACCAGCAATCCCGGGCGCGCGGCGCCGCCTTGTTCGCGTTCACGCAACGCGCCGTGCACCGCCATCGCCTGCGCCGCGTACTCGCACAGGTTCACCGCGTGCAACATGTCGTCCGCGCGCAATGGATTGTCGGGGCGCTGGTGCGAGGCACTGCGCGCGTGCAAGCGCATCGCATCCCATTCGACCACTTCGTCCAGCAGGCACATCGTGCCCGTGTGCGGGATCAGGTGCCCCCAATCGGACTTCGGCAGCATTACGAGCCCTTGTCGCCTCGGGGGAGGGGTTGGGGTGAGGGTGCGACAAGCACGCAGCATCCGCTCATGACCGAACCCTCACCCGGCGCGGCGCGCTCGCGCTACGCGCGCGTTCGCCTTGCTCCGCCTCTTCCGGTGGGAGAGGGTTCCCAACGTGCGGCGCCATCAGCACCGACAAGGTGAAGTGGAACGCGACACCCAGCGCGACCGTCAGGCCGATCGCACGCAGCACCGGCACGCGGGACAATGCCAGCACGCCGAATACCAGCAGCGCGGAAGCCACGCACACGAGCGTCGCGTGCAGCGTGCGCAGATCTTCGCGCGCGTCGCCCGTGCGGCGTTCGAAGAACAGGGCGTAGTGCAGGCCCAACCCCGCCGCCAGCGTCAACGACACCAGATGGAACAGGGACAGCGGAATCCCGCACGCACGCAGCACCACCAGTACCAGTAGCGTCGCGAGCGCCATCGGCCCCAGCACGTGCAGCGCGCGGCGCGGACTGCGCAGTGCCAGCGTCACGGCCGCGCACAACAGCAGCGCGGCGATACCGAGCGCGATCAGGATGCGATGCCGGTACGCCATCACCAGCGATTCGGTGGAAGCCTTGAGATCCAGCAGGTGCACCGTACCACCCGTTGCCTTGGTGAGAGCGTCGAACGCGACTGGATCGTTGACGCCACTCAGCGTGCCCAATCCCACCCAGCCGTCGCCTTGCTGCACCAGCATGGATTCCAGCCGCGCACCCAGCGGTGACTGTTCGAACGCTTCCGGTGTCAACGGCGGCAGCTTGCGCGCGGTTTCCACGTCGGCCACGAACGTTGCGAACACGCCCCCGCGGAACGGCAGTCCTTCCATCGCCTGCTGCAGTGCGGCCTGCAACTGTGCGACGTCGGGCAGCTTCGCCTGCCGCGCTTTCTGGGTCGCCGCGCTCGGCAGGAATCGCGACGGCAACTCGAAGCCGTCCACCGCATGGCTTGCGACGAGTCGTTGCACGCGTGGCGCGATACGTTCGGATAGCGCCAGCACGCCTTCCGCGCTCGGCGCGCGCAGCACCAGCAGATAACGCACGTCCGGTGCGCCGAGTTCCGCGCGCAGACGCGCGTCGCGCTGCAATTCGGCCCTCGGGATCGGCGTCAGCGCAGACAGATCGTTCTGCCAGAACCTTCCCGGTGCGAACGCGACGACGAGCACGCCAGCCACGGCGACCAGCCACGGCACCCAGCGCGGACGCGGCAGGCGCGCGAGAAAACGCCATGCTTGCGCAAGTCCCGGCGTCGCGGCCATGTCGCGTCGCGCCGGCGGCACGATCAACGGCAGCAACCAGCGCGTGCACAGGCCCGCCGCGACCAGACCGCCGATCGTGAACACCGCGAGTTGCTGCAGACCCGCAACCCCCGACGCGAAGAAAGCGAGATAGGCGATGCACACCGACACGATCGCCGTCGCCAGCAACGGCCACAGTTCGCGCACGGATTGCGAGGTCGCGATGCCGATCCGGCGGTGGCTGAACACGCGCAGCGGGTATTCCTGCGCCACGCCCAGCAACGTGAAACCGAACGCGACGGTGATGCCATGTGCATGGCCGAAGATCAGCGCCAGCAACGCGAAGCCGACCACCGCCCCCGACAACAGCGGCAAGGCGGTCACCACGACGGGCACCGCGCTGCGGTAGGCCAGCAGCAGCATCACAATGAAACCGATCGTGGTGATCGCACCGAATCGATCGGCCTCGGAGCGCGTGTTGCGGCTGGCCTCGACCCCGAACCAGCCCGGGCCGCTGATCACGAGCTTCGCTTGCGCCGCACCCGGCAATGCCGCAAAGTGTTTCTGCAATGATGCGATCGCCGTCGCCTGCGCGCCCGGATCGAAACCTGCCGCTTTCGTCTCCGTGACCAGCAGCGCCTCGCCACGATCCGAAAACCACACGCCGTCGATCAGTTTCGGCTGGCGTGCCGGGACCCACGATTGCGCGAGCTTCAGGGTTTCGAGGGTGGGATCGCGCTTCAACCATGGTTCCAGCATCGACGCCGCGGGCGAACTCAGATCCTCGACGCGCTGCTGCAATTGCGCGTGCAAATACGTGGCGTCCAGGCGGTGGGCATCCAGCGTGGACGACAGCAGATAACGATATGGCAACAGGTCCGGCGCGATCTCCGCGAGGTCGTTGCCGCCGTTGGCGACCTGCGCGAAGGCGGGATCGTGCGACAGCGCATCCTGCAAGCCGCGCGAAAGCGCCGCCAGCCGATCCTGCGGCGCGCCGGAAATCGCCAGCAGCAGCAGGCGCGAACCCGGCCCCTTGCCGATCTCGTCCAGCAGCAGTTTCTGATCGGCGGTACGGGCCGGCGGCACGAAATCGCGCAGGTCCGAACTGATTTGCAGGTGCCGCGCGACGCCCCAGCCGACCGCAGCAATCAGCACGAGCCACGCGAACCAGATCGCGACCCGGGCGCCGCGCGTCATGGGCTGTTGCGACAACGCGCCGCCAGTGCCGACTGCAGCGGCGCCGCGCTGCGCAGGCCCGCTTCCGCCATCGCGCCGACCAGCGTGATGCTGCTGTCGCCGTTGGCGTCCGTCACGGTCAGGCAACGCGGTTCGTGCGCGCGTCCGTCGATCACGATCGACGCGAGCTGGCGTTTGAGCTGATTGGTGCGCGGCGCCAGCGTGATCACCCAACGCGCCGCACCGCCTTGTGCAGACAGCGTGAAATCCTGCTGCAGCGCCGACACGTCGCCGCCCAGCAGCGCGCGGAATCCGGCCAGCATCGCGCCCGCCTGCGGCGCGCGCGCGAGCGGCACCCGATGCACTTCGCCGCTGCCGCGCTGCACCGACAATTCGCCGTCGCCGATTTTCGCGGTTTCGTTGAACGGCTTTTCAATGTCGCGTTGCATCCGGTCACCCCCCAGCCAGCGCAACGTGCCGGACACCACCAGCGGGCGATCCAGCATGCCGCGATAGCTCACCTGCACGAACGGCGTCGACACCGGCGGCGTCTTGGCGATGCCGGACAGCAGCGATTCGGCCAGACCGGAGTCCGCGGCCCAGGCACCGCACGACGCCAGAAGCGCGAACGCGATCAGCGCGTCACGAAGAGTGCGCCTGCTGCAGATTCGGCTGGATCGCATGATGCGCGGCAAGGGTCGTGGGCGGCTGCCAGAAATCATAGAAATTGAACCAGTTGCAAGGCGCTTCGCGCAGGTGATGTTCCAGCCGCTCGGCATAACGGCGGATGTACGCGTCGAGCGCGGCGTTGCGATCGGTGCGCGGCAATTCCACCTGTTCGGCCAGCGTTTCGAAAACCAGATCGTAGCGGTTGCCACCGCGATACATGCCGAGGCACAGCACCACCGGCACCTTGAGCAGGGCGGCGATCTGCCACGGCGCCGCGGGAAACGCCGCATCCGTGCCGAGGAACGGCACTTCGCGCATCAATTCGTGCGGGCGGCCGCGATCGCCGAGCAAGGTGATCATCGCGCCTTCGCGCGCGGCTTCGGAGAGCGCGAGCACGATGTCCGTTCCGCCGCGTGCGGTGTCGATGATGCTTTCGGACAACTCCGGCGCCAACGCTTCCAGCAACTTGGTCAATGCCGGCGTCTTGCTCTTGTCCATCACCAGCTTGAGCTTGCAATCGGGCCGGCCGGCCGCGAGCACGCGCAGCACTTCGAAGCTGCCCACGTGCGCGCCCAGCAGCATCACGCCGTTGCCGTGATCGAGGCGGCGGTGCAGTTCCTCGACGCCGCGGGTGCTGACGCGGAAGCTGTCGATCCCGCGTGCCAGCAGGAACACGCGATCGAGGATCGTGGATGCGAACGCGTGGATCAGGCGCATCACCTGCCACGCGGTGCCCGGCTTGCCGGTGAGGCGGCGGAAATAATCGCGCGAGGCACGGCGTTCGGGGCCGCGCCGGAAATAGAAATACACCGTGATCGGGTACAGGATCAGCCGCGCGAACGTGCGCCCGAAATGCAGCCCGATGAAACGGATCAGCCAGATCGCGAACCAGCCGCCGGCTTCCGGACGATCGAGCCAGTGCTCGCTCGTGCCCTGATGTTCCCCTTGCATGATTTCCCCTGTTCGATCCATTGCCATTGCCACGAACATCACCCCTGCGCGGCGTGCAGCGTGCCACGTGCCAGTGGCACCCCGTCCACGCGTCTGACCGCAAAGCGGACGCATGCAGCCTCGGCCCGCAGTTCGATCATCGCATCCTCGCCCGGCAGCAATGGTTGCACGAATTTCGCATCCAGTTTTTCGACGCGCCCCCCGCGCCACGCGCGCAATGCCGCGGCCACGCGTTCCAGCACTACCACGCCGGGAACGATCGGGTTGCCCGGGAAATGCCCGGCCAACGCCGGGTGCGCCGGATCGATCCGCAATGTGGTCTGGAGTGAATCGTTCATGCCGCGCCGTCTTCCCCGCGCACCAGCGCCGGCCAGCGCTGCACGATCTGTGCCACGAACCGCCGAACGGGCGGATGCGGAATGTGCCGAAGGTGCCAGCGCCGGAACGCGTACTCGCCCGCGAACGCGACGAGCAACACGACCCAGCAACCCGCTTGCGGATACCACGCGAGCAATGACCCGGGCAGTGCGAACGGGACGGTGACGCCGAACGTCGCCAGCCATCCGCCGGGCACCGCAAACAACGCGATCAGCAGCGACAGCAACGCCATCGCGCCGAGCAGGCAGGCCCAGAACCAGGTGACGCCGCGCGTGTAGTTGCGCACGCCCGGCAGGTTCACGCGCGCCTCACCTTCGATCAGCCGCACGAAGCGCGTGACCAGCGGTTCCGCGCCGGGCTTCAGCGTGCGCGCAAACAGCCAACCGATGGCAGCCAGGAACACCACCGGCAAAGCCATCAACGCAAGCAACGGCCTGCCCGCCAGCGCGGGCACCAGCAGCAACGCCGCGAGCACCACCCACACTGCGAGTGCGGTCACGCTGCGTCGCCGCCACACCGACGGCAACCATGCCAGCAACAGCAGCGCCGCCGCGGCCACGCTCAACGCGTGCCGGTGCGACAAGCCTCCCGCCAGCGCTAGCAACCCGCATCCCAGCAACACCAGCGGCAGCCAAGGCACGCGCGATGCGGCGGATGGACGTTGGGCGGCGCGCGTGGACATGCGGACGGGGCGGAATGGGTCGGCGGCGGAGTCTATATGATAGGCGGACCACACCTGAATCCGGGGAAATCGAGAAGATGGATGGCGGCAAGGCGCCCGAATTCGATTGCGACGTGCTGGTGGTGGGCGGCGGCCCTGGCGGCTCGACCATTTCGACGCTGCTCGCGCGGCGCGGCTGGCGCGTCATGATGCTGGAACGCGATCGCCATCCGCGCTTCCACATCGGCGAGTCGCTGCTGCCGGCGAACATGCCGATCTTCGAAGAAATCGGCGCGCTGGAAAAACTGCGCGCGCTGGGCCGCCTGAAACTCGGCGCGGACTTCCCGCGCGACGACGGCAGCTACTACACGTTCCGGTTCGACCGAGCCCTGGGCGACACCCGCCCCTACGCGTTCCAGGTCAAGCGCGAAGACATGGACCGGATGCTGTTCGAGCACGCGCGCGAGAACGGCGTCGACGCACGCGAGCAGGTCAAGGTCGAACGCGTGGCATTTGATGCCGAGGCCGTGACCTCGTACATCGACTCCGCGGGCACGAAGTCCATGCTGCGCGCGCGCTATGTCGTGGATGCATCGGGCCGCGACACTTTCCTCGGCAAGCAACTGAAGCTGGTGCAGCGCAGCGAAAAACACCAGAGCGCGGCGATGTTCGCGCACTACGAGGGCATCGGCTACAACCCCGACGATCCGGATGGCAACATCATCAGCGTCAATCGTTTCGCGCACGGCTGGGCATGGTTCATTCCGCTGCCGGGCGGCATCACCAGCGTGGGTTGCGTATGCAAGCCCGGATATCTCAAGACGCGACAGGGTGCAAGCAATGATGATTTCATGACGAAGACGCTCGCGATCGTGCCGGGCGCCGACCGCCGCATCGCGAACGCCAGGCGCGTGTCGCCGGTGCGCTTCACGGGCAATTATTCGTACGCGTGCAGCGCGATGGCGGGGCACCGCTGGATCCTGATCGGCGACGCGTGGGCGTTCCTCGATCCGGTGTTTTCATCGGGCGTGTTCCTTTCCATGTATTCCGCGCAGAAGGCGTGCGAAGTCGTCGAAGGGAGCTTGCGCGAACCTGCGCGGGAAGCCGCATTGCAGAAGCGCTACGCGAAACATTTGCGGAAAGGTTACGCACGCTTCGCATGGTTCATCTATCGCTTCAACTCGCCGGTGATGAAGGCGCTGTTCGCCGATCCGCGCAACGTGATGCAGGTGGAACAGGGCGTGATCTCGATGCTGGCGGGCGACGTGTTCGACAACAAACTGGTGCTGTCGAAGCTGCGCATCTTCAAGACCATCTACGCGATCTTCTCGGTAATCAACGTGCGCCGCTGGGCTGCCGACCGCATCGACCGGCGGCGCCAGAACCGGATGCGGGTCGCCGCAAACGCCGCGGAATGACCATCGCGTGACCGAACCGATCGAACTTCGGGCCGCCACGCCCTTCGGCGACCTCGCCGCGCTGCAATGGGGCAATGCCCACGCGCCGCCGCTGCTGGCGTTGCACGGCTGGCTGGACAACGCCGCGAGTTTCGCGCGGCTGGCGCCGTTGCTCGCCGCGCACCGGCGGGTGATCGCGCTGGACCTGCCGGGCCACGGTCATTCCGCGCATCTGCCAACGAGCGTCCATCGCTACAACAATCTCGATCAGGTCGATCACGTACTCGACTTTGCCGATGCGTTGAAACTCGACCGGTTCGACTTGCTGGGACATTCGCTGGGCGCTGGCATTGCATCGCTCACCGCTGCCGCCGCACCCGCGCGTATCGGCAAGCTGCTCCTGATCGAAGGCCTGGGTCCCCTCGCCGACGACGGCTCACAAACCCTTTCACGCTGGCGCGATGCCCACGCGCAACGCGAAACCCTGCGGCGGCCACCGCGCGTGTTCGCATCCGCCGACATCGCGGTGAGGGCGCGCGTCGCGGCGGGCGGCCTCGATGCGGACGAAGCCCGTCCGATCGTCGAACGCAACTTGCGCAAGGTCGACGCTGCATTCACGTGGCGCAGCGACCCTCGCCTGCGGCTCTCTACGCCGCTGCGCATCGAGGAACACCAGTTGCGGCGCCTGCTTGCCGGCATCGATGCTCCCACCTTGCTGTTGTTGGCCGAGCCCGCTACGCCGTATCTGCCGCCGACATTGATGGAAGCGCGCGCCGCCTGCGTCGCCCGGATCCGCATCGCGCACATTGCCGGGCCGCATCATCTGCACATCCGGCACCCGCACGAAACCGCCGATCACGCCGGCGAATTCCTGCAGCAGTAGACCCGAAGAAGCGGCGCGGATTCAGCGCCCGTAACGCCGCTTGCGGCGCTGGTACGTGCGTACGGCGCGCAGGAAGTCGATGCGGCGGAACGCGGGCCACAGCACGTCGCAGAAATAGAATTCGCTGTAGGCCGCCTGCCAGATCAGAAATCCCGACAACCGCTGCTCGCCGCTGGTACGGATGATGAAGTCCGGGTCGGGCACGCCGCCGGTGTAGAGGTAACGCTCGATGTCGCCGGCTTTCAAATCCGTAACCACCGATTCCAGCGAGCGGCCTTCGGCAGCCGCGGCGTTGAGCAGGCCTTTCACCGCGTCGGTGATTTCCTCGCGTCCGCTGTAAGCCAGTGCGATGGTCAGCAGCATGCCGTCGTGGCCGGCGGTGGAAAGTTCCAGCGCTTCGCTGGCCGCGACCACGCGTTCGGGCAGGCGATCGCGCTGGCCGATGATCTTCACGCGCACGCGCCCGGATTTCAGGCGCGGTTCTTCCAACAAGCGCGCGCTTTCACGCACGAACAGGTCCAGCAGGCACTCGACTTCCGCGGGTGAGCGGCCGAAATTCTCGGTGCTGAACACGTACAAGGTCACGTGGCGCACGTCGAGTTCGAGACACCACTCCAACACCTCGCGCAGCTTGTTCACGCCGTACTGGTGCCCGATCGTGGCTTCGAGGCCGATGCCGCGCGCAAAGCGCCGATTGCCATCGAGGATCAACCCGATGTGCGCCGGCACCTTCTCGGTCGCGACCTGGCGGGCGAGCACGCGCTCGTACCAGCGATAGAGCGGGTACAAGAGCGGTTTGAAGATGCGCCACGGGCGACGACGCAGGTCTGCATACGCGATGCGCAGCCAGCCGGGAGCGGTCACCCGCGCGGTTTCCGTCGCGAGCGGCTCGGAGATATTGGAATTCATGGCGGGGCATTGTATGCCGGTCCGAACGAAGCGGAGCACGACGCCTGCCGCGCTTTGCCGCCTGGGACGCCGCGGTTCACATTCCGGTCTTCGCGAGACGCGTGGCGCGCAACGTCGACGCCGCGAACGCGGCGCACCCTTGAGGACGCGCGGGTTCGGCCTCACACATGGCTGGAATGGCCCGCGGCACTTCGTCGAAGCGAACCGCGCTGGCCGTCCACCGAGGCCAGCGGACCGGCCACCCTGCGGAGTCGAGGATGAGCGGGTTCGACTGGCTGCCCTGGCGACGACCACCGCCGCCGATCGACGACGCGCTGTGGCGTGATGCGTTGGCCGTGTGCCCGCTTGCGCAACGGCTGGCGCCGGACGAGCGCCAGCGATTGCGGGCGTTCGCGGCGCGCTTCCTGCAACGCAAGCGATTCTTTCCGATCGATACGGAACTGGATCCGATGCAGCGGCTGCTGATCGCGATGCAGGCCTGCGTGCCGATCCTGAACTCGGGATTCCGGATGCTGCGCGGCTGGCAAAGCGTGATCGTGTATCCGGGCGAATTCAAGGTACGCCATCGCCACCACGACGCCGGCACCGGCGTGGTGACCGAACGCGACGAGGTGCGCAGCGGCGAAGCATGGCAGGCTGGACCGCTGGTGCTGTCATGGGCCGCGGTGCAACAGGACCTGCTGCAGCCGTGGGACGGATTCAATGTCGTCGTGCACGAAATCGCGCACAAGCTCGACATGCTGGATGGCCCGCCCGACGGCGTCCCGCCGCTGCCGCGCGCGATCGACTGGCGAAAATGGATCGACACGTTCCAGCGTGCCTACGATCGTCTTTCCGACGACGTCCATCTGGGTCATGCCACCCTGATCGATCCGTATGCTGCCACCAATCCCGGCGAATATTTCGCGGTGGTGAGCGAGCTGCATTTCTCAGATCCGCGCCGGCTTATGCAAGCCGAGCCTGACGTCGGGGCGCTCCTGCACGCGTACTACGGCCCCTCGCCGGCGCCGTAACCTCGCCGGCGGAATGGCTACACCAGCCGTGCCCACGCGCGTACCGGGAACGCACCCATGCCGGCCGCGCGCATAGGTACCGCCGAAAAGCGCAACCCCTTCGCCGGCAACGCGACAAGCGACGCCAGGTTCTCGACGATCGGGATGCCTGCTGCCAGCAAGATGGAATGCGCGGGGCGTTCGGCATCGGACGTATCGTCGATGTTGAGCGCATCGATGCCGACCAATCGTGCGCCCTGGTCGCGAAGATGGATCGCGGCATCGCGACCCAGGAACGGCCAGCCTTCGGCGTAAGCCGCCGTGCCCCAATGCACGCTCCAACCCGTGTCCAGCAACACCGCACGGCCGGCCACATCGACGGCGCCGAGCGCATGGCGATCGATGCGGCGTCCGCGCATGCCTTGCAGGTGCACCACCACGGCATCGACGTCCGCGATGGCCGCCAGCGGCAATGCCGACACATCGGGCTTGTCGGGATAGCGATGGAACGGTGCGTCGATGGCGGTGCCGGAGTTCGCCACCATGTCGATGCGCCCGATCTGGAAACTGACGCCGTCGGCGTAACGCGCACGGCTTGCGGCATGGCTCAAATGGTCACTGATGCGCGGCGCCGGCAGGCCGGGGTAGACCGGCTCGCCGTCGTGCACGACGTGCGAAAGGTCGATCAGGTCGGTGCGATCAATGGCTTGTCCAGCCACCCGCTCCACCTCGACCGGACGCTTGTGCGGCTCGGCAACGATGCGCTTGTTGAGGATGCGCACGCTGCCGACCATCAGCAACCGCAGGTCGCGCACGACGTAATCGGCGAGTGCCTGATCGTCGATGTCGTCGCCGTCGATGTCGAGACGAAATCCCTGACCCTGGATGCCGCCGCCATTGGAAAATTCGACTTCGAAGTCGAAACAAGCCCGCCGGTCGTTGCTGGTGTCGCGCATGGAACGATTCCACCTGAATGGATGCGCCCACTTTGCCTGCCCGCTAGGATTCAGGAAAACGAATTTTTCTTTTATCTGCCATAAGAAAAACGATGATCAGTGACCTGGATCTGGTGCGCACGTTCCTTGCCGTCGTCGAGGCCGGGTCTTTCACCGCGGCGGCATCCGGCGTCTACCGCTCGCAGGCGGCCGTCAGCCAGCAGATTCGCCGACTGGAGACCCAGGTCGGTGCACGTCTGTTCGAACGCGGCCGGCGGGAGGTGACGCTGAGCCACGCGGGCCGGCGACTGCTGCCGCATGCGCGGCACCTTCTGACCGCGAGCGAGCAGGCGCGCCTGGCGGCGCATGGCAGCGATCGGCGCAGAATCCGGATCGGCATCCCCGACGATCTCGCCGGGCTGGTGATACCGGCGCTCGCGGACGTGGTCGGGCATGACGAAATGTTCGTGTTCGAGATCGTGACCGGCGCCACCCGCGAGCTGCACGCGTCGATGCCCGCGCGATTGGAGATCGTGGTCGGACTGGCGATCCCTCGCCTGCGGGACGGCGTTGAACTGGCGCGTTTGCGCATCCGCTGGTTTGGCCGCTGGAACGGCGGCGGCAGCATTCCCCTGGCGCTGTGCACCGAGGGCTGCCTGCTGCGGCGCCAGGCACTGGCCGCGCTCGATCGCGCAGGCATGGCGTGGCATTTGTGCGTCGCCGCGAACAGCGTAGGCGTGGTGGAAGCCGCCATCGCCAGCGGCATGGCGGTGGGGCCACTGTTGGAGGCTGCGGCCTCCGAGGCCCTCCCTCACGCCGAAGCGCTGCCACCGCCGGGCGAGATCGGCATCCGCATGTATGCCGACAGCCATGTCGAACGGCCACTGCTGGACGAGCTAGCGGACGCGATTCGACAACGGGTCGCCGCGTGCACGCCGGCCAATACAGTCGCTCGAACGTCCATATCGTCTGACCGGGGCTTACGCGGACAAAATCGGACGCCCGGTACCCGCCGGCGTGCGGAACGGTGAACACGAACCGGCGTTGACCGCTCAGCCTTCTTTCAACCAGCGCGCCGCATCCAGCGCGTAGTACGTCAGGATCGCGTCGGCACCGGCGCGCTTGATCGAGAGCAGGGCTTCCATTGCGCAGGCACGCTCGTCGATCCAGCCATTGGCCCCGGCCGCCTTCAGCATCGCGTATTCGCCGCTGACCTGATACACGAACGTCGGCGCGCCGAAACGATCCTTCACGCGCCGCACGATGTCGAGGTAAGGCAGGCCCGGCTTCACCATCACCGCGTCGGCGCCTTCTTCGAGATCAAGTTGCACTTCGCGCAGGGCTTCGTCGGAATTGCCCACGTCCATCTGGTAGGTGTGCTTGGAACCTTTGCCCAGACTCGCCGCCGAACCCACGGCATCGCGAAACGGGCCATAGAAACTCGACGCGTACTTGGCCGAATACGCGAGGATCCGGGTGTGGATCAGGCCTGCACTTTCCAATGCCTGCCGGATCGCGCCAACGCGGCCGTCCATCATGTCGCTCGGTGCCACGAAATCCGCGCCCGCCCGCGCCTGCGACAACGCCTGCCGGACCAGCGCGGCGACGGTTTCGTCGTTCAGGATGTAACCGGTGTCGTCGATCAGGCCGTCCTGGCCATGCGTGGTGAACGGGTCCAGCGCGTCGTCGCAAATCACGCCCAGTTCCGGGAAACGTGATTTCAACGCGCGCACCGCGCGCTGGACCAGACCATCGTCGTTGAAGGCCTCGCGCCCGTCGGCGGTCTTGCGGTCATCTTCCAGGTGTGGAAACAGCGCCAGCGCCGGCACGCCGAGTTCCTGCGCCTGTTCGGCCACCTTCAACAAGGCGTCGATCGACAGGCGGGCCACCCCCGGCATGGACGCCACGGCGTCACGTTTGTCGCCACTACCTTCCTGCACGAACACCGGCAGGATCAAATCAGACGGACCCATCACGGTTTCGCGCATCAGGGCGCGGGAAAATGCATCACGGCGCATGCGCCGCATGCGGATGGCGGGGTAACTCATCAGGCAGGTCCGGATGGCTTCGAACGTCGCATTGTAGCGAGCCGCGTCCCGCAGAGGACCGGGGGCGAGCAGGGAACGCCCTCCCGCGAGACTGGATTTGTCGGGCAACGTGACGCTGGTCTCGGCAGTCGCCCTCTCTCTGGCACGAATCCTGCTGCCTCAAGTCCTGCCACCGGCAGGCCGATAGAAGACCACGAGCGGGTGGTCATGTTCAGCTCAGGTAGTTGCAGTTAAATTACAGTTAATGCACAATCCGCTCCGTGCGATGTGAAACGTTTCGAAGGCCAAAACTCCAAATCGATTGCAATCCACTGAAATGCCATGATTTCCTCACTGACCATTGCCGTGATCCTGATGCTGACAGCCGCTACGGCCGCGCTCAGCATCAAGCGCATTCCGGAGGGCCAGGTTTATACGCTGCGGCGACTGGGCAAGCCGGCCGGCATCCTCACCGCCGGTACCCACGTGGTGGTGCCGCTGGTCGAACGCATTGCCCACAAGATCAGCATCACCGGTTACACGCTTGCCGTGGACGAACGGATGGAACCTCCCCATCCCGCCGTGCAGACGCTGCGCGGACGGATCTGGTGGCAGGTATTGGACCCGGAGCGCGCCGACACCGTGATCGACCGCGCCGACGACTTGATCCGGTTGCGCCTGCGCGACGCAGTGCAGGGCGCTGATGCGACCGATTCCGACTTGCGTTCGCGCAACCTGCGCATCAAGCAGACGTTGAATGGCAGCCTCCGCGACCGCGGAGTGCTGGTGACGCGGGTCGAACTCGACCTCGCCGCCTGAAAGCCGGCCAGCCAGGGAGAAACGGTGAGCCCGCCCTTTGGAGCGGGCTCCTGTTTTTTCGAGGAAGGTGCTGGTAGACACCATCCCATGGAACTCGCGCAAAAACTCGCCGATGGCCTCGCCGGCTTGCAACTCGAACTACCGGAAGGCGCGCAAGGCAAACTGCTGGCGTACCTGCATTTGCTGGCGCACTGGAACCGCGCCTACAACCTCACGGCCGTGCGCGACCGCGGGGAAATGGTTCCGCGGCACCTGCTGGATTCGCTGGCCGTGCTGCCATTCGTGCGGGGCGAGTCGCTGGTCGACATCGGCAGTGGCGCGGGCCTGCCCGGGATTCCCTTGGCGATTGCCCGGCCCGGTCTTGCCGTGACCTTGATCGAAAGCAACGGCAAGAAGGCACGCTTCTTGCGCGAGGCCGTGCGCGCCCTGGCCCTTCCGAACGTAGTGGTGGAACAAGTACGGGTGCAGGATGCCGCCGGCAGCTTCGACACCGTCACCGCGCGGGCGTTTTCCAGCCTTGCCGACATGCTGGCGTGGGGCGGACACCTGCTGGCCGACGAAGGGCGCTGGCTGGCGCTGAAGGGACGGGCCGATCAGGATGAAATCGCGGGGGTTCCCGATGAATTTCGCGTGGCCGCGGTGCGTCAGGTCCGGGTTCCGGGCACGGAAGCCAACCGCTGTGTGATCGAGCTGGCACGAAGCTCGTCCCGCAACGGCTAGCCCGGCGATGGTAGGCTACCCGTTTCATCGCTCCAGCCGTTGCGACCCATGACGCGCATCATCGCCATCGCCAACCAGAAGGGCGGCGTCGGCAAGACCACCACCGCCGTGAACCTGGCTGCCGCGCTGGCGGAGACCAGGCGACGCGTGTTGCTGGTGGACCTCGATCCGCAGGGCAACGCGACTTCGTCGGCGGGCATTGACAAACGTGCCACCAAGCCCAACGGCTGCGAAGTATTGCTGGAAGAGGCGTCGATCGAAGACGCGATCATCGCCACCGAAGCCGGCTTCGACCTGTTGCCCGGCAATCGCGACCTCACCGCGGCGGAGATCAAACTGGCCGACGCGATCGCGCGCGAACAGCGGCTCAAGGAACAACTGGCCAAGCTGGGCGACCGCTACCAGATCATCCTGATCGACTGTCCGCCCTCGCTGCACCTGCTCACGCTGAACGCCTTGGCCGCCGCGGACAGCGTGCTGATTCCGGTGCAGTGCGAATCGATGGCACTGGAGGGCCTGACCGATCTGCTCGACACCGTCAAGGCCGTGCGCAAGCGGCTCAATCCGCAACTCGAAGTCGAGGGCTTGTTGCGCACCATGTTCGATGTGCGCACCGCGCTCGGCAACGACGTGTCGGCCGAACTCACCAAGCATTTCGGCGACAAGGTGCTGCATTCGGTGGTGCCGCGCAACGTGCGCCTCGCCGAAGCGCCCAGCCACGGCAAGCCCATCAATCTTTACGATCGCGAATCGCGCGGCGCGATCGCGTATCTCGGCCTCGCCGGTGAAATGATCCGTCGCGTCGGCCTCGCACCCGCGCGCAGCAACGGCGACGCGCCGCCGCCCGAAAACGCACCGGCCAAACCCAATCCGCCCCCGCCGAACCCGCCGCGTCCACCAATCATGAAGGTCTCCGCATGAGCCCCGCCAAACGCAGGGGACTGGGTTCCCGCGACCTCGACGTGTTGCTGGGCAACCCGGATGGCGAGACGGCCAACGACGTGCCCGCGGGCGAAACGTTGAGCAATCTTCCGGTCGCATCGATCCGCTCCGGCCAATACCAGCCGCGCCACCACTTCGATGAAGCCGCGCTGGACGAGCTGGCCGCCTCGATCAAGTCGCAGGGCTTGATCCAGCCGATCGTGGTGCGCGACATCGGGCGCGGCCAATACGAACTGATTGCAGGCGAGCGCCGCTGGCGCGCGGCGAAGAAGGCTGGCCTCGAAGAAATCCCGGCCGTGGTGCGCGACATTCCCGCGCAGTCCGTGCTGGCAGTCGCGTTGATCGAAAACATCCAGCGCGAGGAACTCACGGCGCTGGAAGAAGCCCAGGCACTACGAAGGTTGATCGACGAATTCAAGTTGAGCCAGCAGCAGGCGGCCGACGCGGTCGGCCGCTCGCGCGCGGCGGTCGCCAATCTTTTGCGCCTGCTGGAACTGCCCGAAGCCATCCGCGACCTGCTGGACGACGGCCGCATCGAGATGGGCCACGCGCGCGCGTTGTTGACTCTGCCCGCGCCGCGCGCGATCGCGCTGGCCGAAAAAGCCGCCGACCAAGGCTGGTCGGTGCGCGAACTGGAACAGGCGGTGCGGCTGGCGCAATTGCCGAAGTCATCGGGCAAAAGCAGGTCACGCGATGTCGATCCCGACGTTGCCGCGTTGGAGCGCGAACTATCCGAAAACCTCGGCACCCGGGTCGAGATCGCGCACGGCCGCGGCGGAAAAGGCAAGCTGACGATCCGCTACCACAGCGCGGACGAGCTGGAAGGCATCCTCGAAAAGCTGCGCTGATTCGAATCCGCGTTGACTGCGCGTAAGCCGCGCGTGGTGGAAACGGTCTACTCCGCGTGAACCTGAGGCAACGCCAATTCGATGCACTGGTACGCGCCCACGCCGGCGACTTGTACCGCTTTGGGTATTGGTTGTGCGGTGACCCGTCGCGCGCCGAAGACCTGGTGCAGGAAACCATGCTGCGCGCCTGGCGCGCACTCGATTCGCTGCAGGACGCGGCCGCAGCCAAGCCGTGGCTGCTCACGATCCTGAGGCGCGAACACGCGCGCGGATTCGAGCGCAAGACGCTCGATCTCACCATCCTGGATGACGGCCTGAAGGACAGCATTCCCGACGAGACGGCAGGCGCCGATCCCGAGCGGGCCGGCAGCGATGCCGAATTGCGCGAAGCCATCATGAAACTCGAACCCAAATACCGCGAGCCGCTGCTGATGCAGGTGCTGGGCGGATTTTCCTGCGAAGAGATCGCGGCGGAACTTGGCGTCAAGCCCGGCGCGGTCATGACGCAGTTGTTCCGCGCCCGCCACAAACTGCGCAAATCGTTGTCCGGCGATGCTGCCGGCCGGGAGTCAGCACATGGAATGCCTTGAGTTTCGCCGCCGGCTTTCCGCGGATCCGGGATCGCGCGATCCGGAATTTCTCGCACATCGCGATAGCTGTCATGCCGGCTGCACCGAAAGCTGGTGGCGCGCGCAGCGCTTCGAACGGCAGCTTCGGAACGTCCTGCAATCGCCCGGCGCGCCGGGCGACCTGGACGAGCGCGTGCTGCTGGCGCAAGCAACCTCGCTGCGCGGGCGTGTGCGGCATCGCTGGCAAATCGGATTGGCGCTCGCGGCGTCGCTGCTGGTCGCGCTGGTCGTGGCCGGTTATGCGTGGAACTTGCGCGCGGCCGATGGCGGTCCGCTGGCCGGCTTGGCGATCGCGCACGTGCGCAGCGAAGCCTTCTCGCTCACGATGACCCGCCCGATCGACGCCACGCAAATTCGTCCGGTGTTCGCGAACCGCGGTGTCACCCTGCACGACGTGCCGACCCACGCCGTCTTCGCGGCCGACTGCAGAGTCGGCCCGTACCGCGCAGTCCACCTCGTGCTGCGTGAAAACGCCAATCCGATCACCGCGTTGTACGTCGTCGGCCACCGCATCGCCGGCGCCCGGGATTTCAGTCGCGCCGGCTGGCACGGCCGCGAGGTGCCGATCGGCAATGGCACGCTGGTATTGCTCGGCAATGGCAGTGCAGGTTTTGCCGCCGCCGAACGCGCGCTTTCCAGCGCGGTGCTCGGGCCGCTCCGGCAAGCGGTCGCGCCGACGTGAGCGTGCATGATTCCATCAGCAGGCTGGCGCGGCATCGGCGATAATCGCCACCTGTCCCATGCAAGGCGCCGCCGATGCCCGAGCTTTCCGTGGTCGTGCCCGTGTTCAACGAGCGCGACAACATCCCGCCGTTGCTTGCCGAGATCGCCGCGGCGCTTCGGGGGCGCGTCGACTACGAAGTGGTGTACGTGGACGATGCCAGTTCCGACGACTCGCTCGACGTGCTGAAGGCCGAGCGCGCACGGCATCCGGAGCTGCGGATCGTGCGACACGTCAGGCAAAGTGGCCAGAGCACGGCGATCCGGAATGGGGTGCGCGCAGCGCGCGGTGCATGGATCGCGACGTTGGACGGCGACGGGCAGAACGATCCCGCCGATATTCCGAAACTCCTTGAAGCCCGCAAGACCGCCGATGAAACGGTGAAGCTGTTCGCCGGCTGGCGCACCACCCGCCGTGACAGCTTCAACAAACGCATCTCCTCGAAGATCGCCAACGGCGTCCGTTCGCGAATGTTGCGCGACGCCACCCCCGACACCGGTTGCGGCCTGAAACTGTTCGAGCGCGAAACCTTTCTCGCCTTGCCCTACTTCGACCATATGCACCGCTACCTGCCGGCGCTGGTGAAACGCGCGGGTTCCGAGAGCGTCAGCATTCCGGTCGGCCACCGCCCGCGCACACGCGGCGTGTCCAAGTACGGGATGCTGGACCGGCTTTGGGTGGGCCTGGCCGACCTGCGCGGCGTCGCATGGCTGATGCGCCGCGCGAAGGTTACCGACGTCGAGGAACTGTGACCGTCGCGGTGCCGGACCTGGCCGCGCAGGCGCGATCGGTGCTGCGCGATGTGTTCGGGTACGACGCGTTCCGCGACCGCCAGCAGGCCATCATCGAACACCTTCTGGCGGGCGGCGACGCGCTGGTGTTGATGCCGACCGGCGGCGGCAAATCGCTGTGCTACCAGATTCCCGCGTTGCTGCGGGACGGCACCGCCATCGTGGTCTCGCCGCTGATCGCCCTGATGCAGGACCAGGTGGAAGCATTGCGCCAGCTCGGCGTGGCCGCGGCATTCCTCAATTCCAGCCTCGATGCGCCGGCGCAACACGACGTGGAGCGGCGCTTCCTCGGCGGCGGGTTGAAGCTCCTGTACGTGGCGCCCGAGCGATTGCTCACCGGGCGTTTCCTGGATTTGCTCGAACGTGCAAGGGTGTCGCTGTTCGCGATCGACGAAGCCCACTGCGTGTCGCAATGGGGCCACGATTTTCGTCCCGAGTACCGCGAACTTACGGTGTTGCACGAGCGCTTTCCGGACGTGCCGCGCATCGCGCTGACCGCGACGGCCGACGCCCCGACCCGGCGCGAGATCATCGAACGGCTGGCGCTCGGCCATGCGCGGCAGTTCATCTCCAGCTTCGACCGGCCCAACATCCGCTATCGCGTCGCGCAGCGCGACCAGCCACGCGCGCAATTGAAGGCGTTGCTGGCCGGGCACCGCGGCGAATCGGGAATCGTCTATTGCCTGTCGCGGCGCAAGACCGAGGACACCGCGGCGTGGCTCGTCGAACAGGGCATCGAGGCGCTGCCCTACCATGCCGGCCTCGACGCGTCCACGCGCACCGCCAACCAGCAGCGCTTCCTGCGCGAGGACGGCATCGTGGTGTGCGCGACCATCGCGTTCGGCATGGGTATCGACAAACCGGACGTGCGTTTCGTCGCGCACATGGACTTGCCGAAAAGCCTCGAAGGCTATTACCAGGAAACCGGGCGCGCCGGCCGAGACGGGCTTCCCGCCGACGCGTGGATGATTTACGGCTTGAGCGATCTCGTGACGCTCGCGCAATTCATCCAGCAGTCCGACGCCGACGAAGCGCGCAAGCGGCTGGAACGCGCCAAGCTCGACGCGCTGCTGGCGTTCGCCGAATCCACCCGCTGCCGCCGCCAGCAACTGCTGGCGTACTTCGGCGAGACGCTCGAACGACCGTGTGGCAACTGCGACAACTGTCTCGACCCGCCGCCCACGTGGGACGCGACCGAGGCCGCGCAAAAAGCGCTGTCGTGCGTGTACCGCACCGGCCAGCGGTTCGGCGTCGGCTATCTGATCGACGTATTGCTGGGCAAGGAAAACGAACGCATCCAGGCGCAGCGCCACGACCATCTTTCCGTGCACGGCATCGGTACGGAGCTCGACGCCCGCCAATGGCGCGGCGTATTCCGGCAACTGGTGGCGCGCGGCCTGCTGAGTCCCGATCTCGAAGGCTACGGAACCTTGCGCCTGACCGCGGCCGCGCACCCGGTCCTGCGCGGCCAAGAAATCGTGCACCTGCGCCGGGAACCGGACCGCGCGCAACGCCGCGCCAGTCGTCACGCCGATGCCTCGGGCAACCGCCGCAGCCTCGACATCGCCCCGCACGAGGAACCGCTGTGGAATGCGCTGCGCGATATGCGCGCGAAACTGGCCAGGGAACAGGGCGTGCCGGCCTACGTGATCTTCCACGACGCCACCCTGTACGCGATGCTGCGCGAGCGTCCGAAAGACCGCGAGGCGCTGGCCACCATCAGTGGCGTCGGTGCACTCAAGCTGGAACGCTACGGCGCACGATTCCTGACAGTGCTGCAAAACGCCTGACCGGACGGACGTTTCACCGGTCCGGCGACGCCGCGATGACGGGCGACAGGCAAGCTTACTTCTTGCCCTTCGCCAACGGCAGATCCGCGCGCCGCCACGCATCCAGCCCACCGGCCAGCGTCGCGACATGGGTGAAGCCGGCCTTGACCAGCCGCCTGGCGGCCTTGCCCGATTCCATGCCGTTCTTGCACACGGTGACCACCTGCAGATCCCTGGCCTTGGCGAGGTCCTTGTTCTCGGGATCGAACTGGCTGGGTGCGACGTGCTTCGAACCCGTGATGTGGCCCTTCTCGAAATCCGCGATCGCGGACAAGTCGATCACCAGCGGCTCGCCCCGGTTGATCATCTGCACCAGCGCGCCCGGCGTCAGCTCGCGGTAGCCGCGGAACTGGCGCGACACTTCCAGCGCGATCAGCGCGAGGATGATCACGATGAACGCCGCCACCAGCAGGAGGTGGTTGGCGACGAATTGCGGGATACGCGTCAGGATGTCATTCATGGCATGGGAACGTGCAAGGAGAACCGCGCATTATCGATGATGTCCATCGTCCAGGTCGCAAAGAATTCAGCCGATGCAGGATAGAGTGCGCTTTCGTCCACGGAAAGGACCTTCGATGAAAACGATGACATGCAAGGAACTCGGCGGCGCGTGCGACCAGGCGTTGTCGGCTGGAACCTGGGGCGGGATGGTCGAGGCCATGACCCGCCACGTGATGGAAAAGCATCCGGACGTTGCGAAGAAAATGGAACGCATGCACAACGAGGACCCCGAGCAATGGGGCCGGGAAATGAAGCCGAAATGGGAAGCCGCGCGCGAACCATAGCCGGCCCAATCCGCTGCCGGCGCAACACTGGTGGCGAATGCCTCACTGCTGCGGCGAAATGTCCGGCAATCCCGACTCCAGCCACCAGCGCTTGGCTTGCGCGTCCCAATGCCAGGTCTGGTGATCCATCACGCTGTAGACGCGCTGGCTGGACTTGACGATCAAGCCGATCGTGGCGGTCTGCTCGATGGTGTCGGGGCCCGTGGCCATGGGACCGGAGGCATCGTATTCGGCCACCCGCACGGTGTTGTAGAGCGCCTTCTGCTGGTCGGTCAGCGGATGCGCGGCGCGCACCGCCGGATCGACGTACTGCCACGCACTCTGGAAATCGCCCCAGCGCAGCGCGGCGCCATAACCTTCCAGCGTCTGATCGCGCAGGCTGTCTTTTTTCTGCAGCGTGCCGCAACCGGCCAGCAACAGCAGCGCGGCACCCACGAGCACGATTCGACGCATCACGATCTCCCGGCAACGATCCGTCGCCGATTGTGCCGGAACGTGCCTAGGCGCGCAGCTTGGCGAAGAAGCGCGCGGTCAGCAGCGTCGCCGGGCGCTGTTCACCCACGATTTCGCACACCACGTCGATGTGCCCCTTGCCACGCGCACGCAACGCATCGGCCAGGCGCGCCAGCGCACCGGGTTCCGTGAATCGCGCGACGCCGCGCAATTCGCTCCATACCGGTTCCTGATAGCGCAATTCCGAATTGCCCACGTAGATGTCGCAGGCGAGCGCCTGTGCGCGCAGGCCCAATTCGACCAGACCCCAGCCCGCGAGCGTCAGCAGCGAAGCCATGCTGCCGCCAAACGCACAGCCCTTGTCGTTGACGTTGGGCGCGAGCGGCGCGGTCATTTCGAGCAGGTCGCCGGTGTAGCGGCGCACCTTCAAGTCAATGGCATCGGCCAGCGGAATGGTTCCGCGGATGTGGGATTCGAGTGCCGCGGCGGCGTCGCAATCGTTCATCGCGCAAGTGTGTCGTGATACGCGTGGCGCGACAAGACTCTTCCATGCTCGCCTATCATCGCCGCATGCTTCGACACCGCCCGTTCGCCGGCATTCGCGTCGCGATCACCCGTCCAGCCGGGACCGGTGCGGTGTGGGCGCGACGCGTCCGCGAACTAGGTGGGACGCCGCTGCTGCTGCCGGGCGCCAGTCTTCGCCCCGCACCCGATGCGGCCGCCGCACGCAAGGCGTTGCGGTCCGCATTGGCGTGCGAGATCGCGATCTTCACCAGCCCCGCGGCGGTGCGTTTTGCGCACGCATTCGGCCTGCCCCGAACGCGAGCGCACGTCCTGGTGCCCGGTGCGGGCACGCTGCGCGCGCTCCAGCGCTCCGGTTTCGCGCACGCCGAAGCGCCTGCGCGCGAAGACAGCGAAGGCATCCTGGCGCTGCCGGTGCTGCAACACGTCGACGGACTGCGCGTTGGCATCGTCGGCGCGGCCGGCGGGCGCGGCTTGCTGGATCGCGAACTCGCAGCACGCGGGGCGACGGTGGTGCGCGCATACGTCTATCAGCGCCTCCCGGCGCGGCTCGACCGTCGTCACGTCGAAGCCCTGCAGCGGAACCGGCGCAAGCCACTGTACGTCTTGCTGTCCAGCGCGGAAGCACTCGCCAACATCCTGGCTGCCTTGCCCGAAGGCGCGCGCGACGCACTGTGCGCCGGCAGCGCGGTCGCCAGCAGTGCGCGACTGGCCAACGTGGCGCGCAAGGCAGGCTTCGCGCGCGTGTTGCGCGCCACGTCGACGCGCGCCGATGCGATGCTCGCTGCGATCGCCGACGATGCCGCGCCGGGCGCTGCTAGCATGCCCCCATGATTGAAGATCCTGCCAAAGAAACCACCACCGAACCCGCACTGCGCAAACCACGCGGACGCGTGCCCGGCCTTGCCGCGCTCGCGGTGATCGTCGCGATCGTGGCGCTGGCCGTGGCGGCGTGGAGCGTCTGGCGGCTGCAACAATTCGCGCATTCGGAGGAAGCCGCGCGCAAACAGGACGCGGCCACCATCGCCAGCCTGCAGAGTCAACTCGCGGCGGGAAACCAGCAGGCGCAAGCGGGCACCCACCGCATCGCAACCCTGGAAACGGGTGTCGACGACCTCCGTGCCACCGCGCAAGGTCTCGGCCGCCGCGTCGCGAACCTCGAAACGGCATTCACGAATTTGAATGGCCAGCAGCAGTCGGGCCGCGACACCCTGCTGCTCAACGACGCGGAAATGCTGCTGCGCACCGGCCAGCAGCGCTACGACCTGTTCCACGACAGCGTCAGCGCACTGAAGGCCTATTCCCAGGCAATCGAAGTCCTGGCCCAGGTGCAGAACCCGGCTTATGCGCCGGTGCGCGCCAGCGCCACCACGGAGCGCGATGCCTTGGCGGCCGCCGCGCCGCCCTCGCGCCAGGCGGCGCTGGATACCCTCTCGCGCCTGCGCAGCAAATCCGCGGCGCTGGTGCTGGCAAACAGCGCCCCCGTCTCCGCATCCTCCACCGCCAAGCCGGGTTTCTGGTCGCGCGTCGGCCACACCTTCAGCGGCATCGTCAGGGTCAGCCGCGACAACGACAGCGCGGCGCCGCTTGCCGATCCGCGGCTCGCGCCGCAGGCGCTGGCGCTGGACCTCGCGCAGGCACAGGAGGCGCTGCTGGCGTTCGATGAAACCGATTATCGCGACGCCCTGCAACGCGCGGATGCCTTGCTGGCCGCGCAGTACGACCCGAAAGATGCCGACGTGAAGGATGCGCGCGCACAGATCGCGAGTCTGCTGGCGCAGCGCGCATCAGGTCCGGCGCCGCAACTCGGCGGTGCGCTGGCGCAACTGCAAAGTCTGCGCGCCGCCCAGACACCGGTGGCGCCGGCGCCGTCCGCATCCACGGGCAGCGGAGTCAAGCCATGAAAGGCAAGCGCTGGCTGGCACTCGCGATCATCATCATCGCGCTGGCCGCGATTGCATTCGTGTGGCTGGCGTCCGACCCCGGCTACGTGTTGATCCGCTTCCGCGGCTGGCGCATCGAAGCCACCGTCGTGGGGGCAGCGGCGATCCTGGTGGCCGCCTGGATCGCGATCGGGATCGTGTGGTGGCTGCTGCGCTGGCCGTTCGGCGCATTGTCGCGGCGGCATCGTCGCCTCAGTCAGGAACGCCTGCGCGACGGGCTGGTCGCGATGGCCGAAGGCCGCCACGTGGAAGCCAACCGCACCCTGCAGCGCGCCGCCCAGTATGCCTCGCTGCGATCGCCCGCGTTGTTGTCCGCCGCCGACGCCGCGCACCGTCACGGTGACACCCAGCGTGCGCTGGAAGCGCTGGACGAAGCCGCGCAACATTCGCCCGATGCTGCACGGATCCTGCGTGCGCGCATCCTGCGCGAAAGTGGTCGCGCGGACGAGGCCCTGCAACTGCTCGCCCCCGGCGCCGACGCCGGCAAGCTGCCGCCGGCCGGTTGGCACGAATACGCGCTGGCGGCACTCGACCTGGACCAGCCGGACAAAGCACGTGCGGCGCTGGAGCCCTTGCGCAAGTCCGACATGCTGGGCGCAGCGGGCTTCGCCGACCTGGTCGACCGGGTGCTGGGCGCGTTGCTGCGCAGCGCGGCCGATGCCGCGGCCCTGCAGGCACTGTGGAAACGCGCGACCCGCCAGCAGCGCCAGATGTCCGCGCTCCTCGCCACGTATGCCCGCCGCGCCTTCGCGTTGAACGTGTCGCACGACGCGCTCGACGCGATCGAGGACACCTTGAAGCGCGAATGGAATGCGGAACTCGTCGCCGCCTATGGTGATGCCACGCCGCCCGCGGAAGCCGCCGCACGCTTGCGCGTTGCGCAACGCTGGGCGGACACGCACGCCGGCGACGATGCCTTGCTGCGCACGCTCGGCGTGCTGTCGATGCGCGCCGCCGATCCGCGCGATGCGCGCGATTACGTGGTGCGCGCGCTGGCATTGAAACCCACCGCCGCGAGCTGGGCGGCGCTGGGCGACATCCAGTCGGCGTCGGGCGAAGCCGAGGATGCGATCCGCTGCTACGCCAACGCGTGGAAGTGCGAACAGGGCGAAGCCATCGCGCCGGGCCCGCACGAGGCCGGCATCGACACCGCACACGTCACCCTCGAAGAGCGTGACGAACACGGGATGCCGCGCCTGCCGGGCGAGCAGTCTTCACCCGTGCGGTAGCCATGGCCATCTGGAAACAACGCGTCGATCTGGACACCGTGAACGCCTGGAGCGCGCGCACCCTGATGCGGGCGCTCGGCATCCGCATCACCGAAATCGGCGACGATTTCCTGCGCGGCAGCATGCCCGTGGACGATCGCACCCGCCAGCCCTACGGCATCCTGCACGGCGGCGCCTCGGTGGCGCTCGCCGAAACGCTGGGCTCGACCGCGGCAATGTTGTGCTGCGAAGATGGCCGCGCCACGGTCGGCCTCGAGATCAACGCCAATCATCTTCGTGCGGTGCGCGAAGGCACCGTCACCGGCACCGCGCGTCCGATCCACGTCGGCCGCAGCACGCAGGTCTGGGAAATCCGGATCGAGAACGAAGCCGGCGAACTGACCTGCATCGCGCGCCTCACGATGGCGGTGGTGCCGGGCAGCGCGTTTGCGCTGCGGGAGTAGCACCATCTCGCCCGCTGCGACACTGCAGGCCTAACCTCGGCGGCATGCCCACTCCTACAATCGCATCATGGAAACGACCCTGCTGATCGTGCTCGTCACGCTGACCGTGCTGACTGTCGTCCTGGCGTCGGTGTCGTTGCTGCGACCGCGCGGCGACGCCGCGCTGCGCGAAAAACTCGACGCTTTGCGCGGCGACAGCGAACGTGTCGAGCGCGTGCTGCGCGACGAACAACGCGCCGGGCGCGCTGAACTTGCGCAGTCGTTCGAACAGTTTCGCGGCCACGTGCAAACGCAACTGAACACGGTCAGCAGCCAGCAGCGGCAGCGCATCGAGGAGTTCTCGACGCGGCTGTCGCAATTGATCGAGCGCACCGACCGCGGCGGCGAAGCGCTGCGCAACCAGTTGATCGACGATGCCCGCACGGCGCGCGCCGAAGGCCAGGCATCCCTGAAGCAATTCAGCGAACAACTGCAGGCGTCTCTGAAAGCCCTGACCGCCGACAACGAGAAACGCCTCGCCGAGGTGCGCGGCACGCTCGACGCGCAACTGAAGTCGCTGCAAACCGACAACGCCGTCCAGCTCGACAGGATGCGCGAAGTGGTCGACGAAAAGTTGCAGAAGACGCTGGAAACCCGCCTCGGCCAGTCATTCGGCGTGATCGCCAAGCAACTGGAAGCCGTGCAGCGGGGCCTGGGCGAAATGCAGACGCTGGCGGTCGGCGTCGGCGACCTGAAACGGGTGCTCTCCAACGTCAAGACCCGCGGCACCTTCGGCGAAGTGCAACTGGGCGCACTGCTGGAACAAGTGCTGACCGCCGACCAGTACGCCTCCAACGTCGCGGTGGTCCCGCATTCCGGCGAGCGCGTCGAATACGCGATCCGCCTGCCGGGGCAGGATGGCGGCGCGCCGGTATGGCTGCCCATCGACTGCAAGTTCCCGATCGAGGATTACCAGCGCCTGCTGGACGCGCAGGAACGCGCAGATGCGGAAGCGGCATCCGCTGCCGCGCAGGCGTTGGAGCGGCGCGTGCGCGATGAGGCGAAAACGATCCACGGCAAGTACGTCGCGCCGCCGCACACCACGGATTTCGCGATCCTGTTCCTGCCAGCCGAAGGCCTGTACGCGGAAGTGATCCGGCGCCCCGGACTGTTCGAGGTGCTGCAACGCGACCATCGGGTCACCGTGGCGGGGCCGACCACGCTGACCGCGATCCTCAACGCGCTGCAGATGGGATTCCGCACGCTGGCGATCGAGCAGCGCAGCAGCGAAGTATGGCGGCTGCTGGGCGAGGTCAAGACCGAATTCGGCAAGTTCGGTGGCATCCTGGAAAAAGCCGAAAAGCAGTTGAACACCGTCAGCAAGAGCATTGGCGAGGCCGGCCGCAAGACCCGCACGATCAGCCGCGCATTGCGCGACGTCGAATCGCTGCCGGCGGCGGAAGTGCAATCGCTGTTGCAGGATGCGTCGCTGCAGGACTTCGATGACGACGAAGCGCCGGAACAGGCGAAAACCGGTCCGGACCAACCTTGACACAGCGACTCCTGATGCGCGGTGCCGATGGCGCTAGACTGCGCAGTTCGATATCCACAGGGCAAATCGATGACCGAACCCCGCAAACCTTCACAGTGCGCCGCCGCCCGGCCGACCACCCCGGAAGTCACGCGCGATCAGGCCATGGACGCGGTGCGCACGCTCCTGCGTTGGGCCGGTGACGAACCGACCCGCGAAGGCCTGCTCGACACGCCCAAGCGCGTCGTCAGTGCCTACGAGGAATGGTTCTCGGGGTATCGCGAAGACCCGCAGGAATACCTTGCGCGCACCTTCGAGGAAGTCGGGGGCTACGACGAAATGATCGTGCTGCGCGGCATCCAGTTCGAATCGTTCTGCGAACATCACCTCGCGCCTATCATCGGGCGCGCGCACGTCGGCTATCTGCCGGACGGGAAAGTCGTCGGGATCTCCAAGCTCGCGCGCGTGGTGGACGCCTTCGCGCACCGTTTCCAGGTGCAGGAAAAACTCACCGCACAGATCGCGACCTGCATCAGCGCAGTGCTGCAGCCGCGCGGCGTCGGCGTCGTGATCGACGCGACACACCAGTGCATGACCACGCGCGGCGTGCACAAGCGCGGCGTGTCGATGATTACCAGCCAGATGCTGGGCCTGTTCCGCGAAGACGCGCGGACCCGCGCCGAGTTCCTGAACTTCATCGACATCGACGGCGGCCACTAGCGCCTTTTCCCGTCATTCGGGGCTGCCCGCGCCGCTTGCAGGCAGAACATGACTGCGCTTGCAAAGCCTGTCCCGGACTCGATCCGGGAATTGCGAACGCGAACGCCGCGGGCGGCGTGCCGGGACTGATCGATCGAAGCCCATTCCGGACCGCGCTGCACGTCCGGAATGAGCACCGGGGACGCGCAGGGCCATTGCAGGACCGGCGCGATACGCGCCGCTGGTTGTGGCCAGCGTGCCGGAACCGCGTCACGTTAAACTTGTCCGCTTGTCCGCCCGCGCGCATCACGCCGCATGACCGATCCCACGCACCTCGAACATCCGCGCCGACGCGCGGCCGTGATTTTCATTTTCGTCACGGTGGCGATCGACATGCTGGCGTTCGGGATCATCATTCCGGTGTTGCCGCACCTGATCGTCGAGCTGATTGGCGGCAGCATCGCCAAGGCCGCGGTATGGTCCAGCGGCTTCAGCACGCTGTTCATGCTGATGCAGTTCGTGTGCTCGCCGATCCAGGGCGCGCTGTCGGATCGCTTCGGCCGACGCACAGTGATCCTGATTTCCAGCTTCGGCCTCGGCGTCGATTTCATCGTGATGGCGTTGGCGCCATTCCTGTGGCTGCTGTTCGTCGGACGCGCGGTGTCGGGCGTGTGCGCGGCCAGTTTTTCCACCGCGAATGCCTACATCGCCGACATCACCCCGCGCGAAAAGCGCGCGGCCGCGTTCGGGATGCTGGGTGGCGCTTTCGCGATCGGTTTCATCGTGGGTCCGGCGCTGGGCGGCTTCCTCGGACACTTGTGGATTCGGCTGCCGTTCTGGGTGGCCGCTGCGCTGTGCCTCGTCAACTTCTGCTACGGATTTTTCGTGCTGCCGGAATCATTGCCGAAGGAACGCCGCGCGCCGAGATTCGACTGGCGCCACGCCAATCCGCTGGGCTCGGTGCTGCTGCTGAAGCGCTATCCGCAGGTGCTGGCGCTGGCCGCGGTGTTTTTTCTTCTCGCACTGGCGCAGTTCTCGATCAACTCCACGTACGTGCTGTACACCGACTTCCGCTACGGCTGGGGTCCACAGACGGTCGGCTACACGCTTGCGCTGGTGGGCGTGTTGACCGGCGTGGTACAGGCGCTGCTGGTGCGGCGGCTGATACCGAAGCTGGGCGAACGCCGGATGATTCTTGCAGGCCTGGTGTTCGTGGCCATCGGCTACGTCGTGTTCGGCTTCGCGCCGGAGGCGTGGATCTTCCTATCGGGGATTCCGTTCCTGTGCCTCGGCGGCCTGGCGGGACCACCCGCCCAGTCACTGATCACGCACCAGGTCGATCCCTCCGAACAGGGTCGCTTACAAGGCGCGCTGACCAGCCTGCAAAGCCTGGCCGGCATCTTCGGCCCCGCATTGTTCGCCAACCTGTTCGCGCTGTTCATCAGCAATCATGCGCCGACGCCGCACCTGCCCGGCGTCGCCTACGTGCTGGCGGCGGTGCTGGTGCTGGCGGCATTGATCCTGACCGTGCGCGCGACCCGCGACATGCCGCAACACATCCCGGCGGCGGAGCCGAAAACGACTTGAGCTCGATCCGCCACGGCCCCATGTGAAACTCTCGTGCACGCACCTGTGAGGATGTCGTAGTGATGACTTTCCTGTTGTGGTTGCTGCTGCTGATCTTCTGCTGGCCGCTGGCGCTGCTCGCGCTGGTGCTGTGGCCGCTGGTCTGGCTGATCGCGCTACCGTTCCGCCTGCTCGGCATCGCCGTCGACGGGGTGTTCGACCTGCTGCGTGCGTTGTTGACCTTGCCCGCCCGCATCCTGCGCGGCCCCGGCTGATTTGCGCGATCGCTGATCGCCCACGCAGCGAAAAGTCGGTACGACTGCAATCCCTTCGCTTCCGCAACACCAGAACGGGCATCCTGCCCCGACGGTTCACAACGACGGCTTCGAACAGAACATTGTCCGGGCCGCTTCTTACATGCCACCCACTTTCAACTGGAGTTCCAACATGACCATCTCGATGTATCAGGCTTCCGTTCCCGTATTCGTGCGCGCGCTGACCAACCTTTCCCAGGTGCTGAAGAAGGGCGAGGCGCACGCGAAGGCGAAGGGCGTCGAACCCGACAACCTGCTGCAGCAGCGATTGATCTTCGACATGCTGCCGCTGATCAAGCAGATCCAGATCGCCTGCGACACTGCTGCGCGCGGCGCCGCGCGGCTGGCGGGCGTCGAGCCGCAATCGTTCCCGGACAACGAAACCACCCTCGCGCAAGCGCAGGACCGCATCGCACGCGCCATCGCGTACGTGAAATCCTTCAAGCCGGAACAGATCGACGGCAGCGAGGCGCGCAAGGTGGTGATGAAGACACGCCACGGCGACGTGGAATTCGTCGGCCTCGCGTACCTCACCGAATACACGTTGCCAAACATGTTCTTCCACTGCACCACCGCCTACGACATCCTGCGCGTGGCCGGCACCGAGATCGGCAAGAAGGATTTCCTGGGCGACCGGTGAGGTTCCGGCCAAGCGGTAGCCCCCCGAGACGCGAACGGTCCCTTGCGAAAATCCGCGCCTCATTGTCTTCAAAATGAACCAAACGCCCCGCTTGCGAAAGCGGGGCGTTTCTGTTCGCGGGTACGCACGGGTTACCATGCCGGACGGCGCGAAGGCACCACGCCGTCGTGAAAGGGGAACCCCGCATGTCCAGCGTGCTGATCCAGCACTACCTCGCGGAACTGGCGAAGTTGCGCCAGGTCGGCGGCACGCATCGCGAAAGCGTGGTGCGCGAGGCTTTCAAGGATCTGCTGAAGGGTTGGGGCCGCACGCTCGATCTCACCTTTGTGCCCGAATACGAAATCGAAACACCCGCGAAGGAGCGCCGCTACGTCGATGGCGCACTGCTGTACGGCTTGCGCCTGCCGTTTGGCTACTGGGAAGCTAAGGACGAAAAGGACGACCTGGACGCGGAGATCGAGCTGAAGTTCCGCCGCGGCTACCCGCAGGACAACATCGTCTTCGAGGATTCGCGCGAGGCGGTCCTGATCCAGAATAGGCGCGAGGTGATTCGCGCGCCGGTTGACGACGTGGACCGCCTGCGGCGCCTGCTGGACCTGTTCTTCGGCTACGAGCGCCCGGAGATCGCCGAATTCCGCAAGGCGGTCGAGCAATTCAAGGCCGACCTGCCGGCGGTGTGCGACGCGCTGCGCGGCATGATCGAACGCGCATATTCGGACAACGCGACGTTCCGCGCCGCCGCCGACAAGTTCCTCAAAACAGCGCGCGAAACCATCAACCCGTCGCTCGCCGAGGCGGATGTCCGCGAAATCCTGATCCAGCACATCCTGACCGAGGAAATCTTCGCCCTGGTGTTCCCGGGTTCCAACTACCACGAAGACAACAACATCGCGCGCGAGCTGTACAAGCTGGAGCATACCTTCTTCACCGGCAACACCAAGCACCAGACCCTGAAGGCGCTTGAACCCTACTACGCCGCGATCCGCCGCAGTGCCGGCCAGATCGCCAGCCACCACGAAAAGCAGGCGTTCCTGAAAACCGTCTACGAGAACTTCTACAAGGTCTACAACCCGAAAGCCGCCGACCGGCTGGGCGTGGTCTACACGCCCAACGAAATCGTGCGCTTCATGATCGAATCCACCGACTGGCTTTGCGAAAAGCACTTCGGCCGCAACCTGATCGACAAGGACGTCGAAATCCTCGATCCCGCCGCCGGCACCGGCACCTTCATCAGTGAACTTCTGGAACACTTCCGCGGCCAGCCGGCCAAGCTGAAGCACAAATACGTGGAAGAGCTGCACGCCAACGAGGTCGCGATCCTTCCCTACTACGTCGCCAACCTCAACATCGAGGCCACCTACGCCGCGATCAGCGGCGAATACCTGGAATATCCCAACCTCTGTTTCGTCGACACGCTGGACAACGTCGCCGGCCTGCGCCGCTACACCGGCCAGCAGATCGCCGATCTGTTCGGCATGGGCGAGGAAAACGTCGAGCGCATCAAGCGCCAGAACCGCCGCAAGATTTCCGTGGTGATCGGCAATCCGCCCTACAACGCCAACCAGGCCAATGAGAACGACAACAACAAGAACCGCGAATACCCGGACATCGACAAGCGCATCAAGGACACCTACATCAAGGCGTCCACCGCGCAGAAGACCAAGCTGTACGACATGTACGCGCGCTTCTTCCGCTGGGCCAGCGACCGGATTGCCGAGAACGGCGTGGTGGCGTTCATTAGCAATCGCAGCTATGTCGATTCGCGCACTTTCGACGGTTTCCGCGACGTGGTGGCGAAGGAGTTCAACGAAATCCATATCGTCGACCTCGGTGCCGACATTCGCTCCAACCCGAAACTTTCCGGCACCAAGCACAACGTGTTCGGCATCCAGACCGGCGTCGCAATCGGCTTTCTGGTCAAGCGCGCCAAAGCTCAAGGCTGCCGCATCTTCTACTCGCGCCGGCCGGAGTTCGAGACCGCTGAGGAAAAGCTCGCATGGTTGTCGAAGGCGCGGCTTTCGGAAATCGAGCGAAGCGAAATCCGTCCGGACGCCAGGCACAACTGGTTGAACCTTACCGACAAC
>Ga0207486_1000002_pt1 | contig 59672 bp, 51 predicted proteins | sample NitcycUWRG01A310_FD_188045 | JGI IMG/M metagenome (GOLD analysis project Ga0207486, IMG submission 188045) | Soil microbial communities from Arlington Agricultural Research Station in Wisconsin, USA - Nitrogen cycling UWRJ-G01A3-10 (SPAdes) | ecosystem: Environmental > Terrestrial > Soil >... | reverse complement strand
CGGCGGCCTTCGTTGACGAGTTCGGCGTTCTTGATCAGCCAGTCGGCCATTCAGTGTTCTCCATGGGGGTGTCGGCAGCGCCGCAGCGTGAAGTGTTCGGGCACCGGATCGTCGCCGCCTTCGCACAGCGGCTGGCAGCGCAGGATACGCCATGCCGCAAGGACGCTGCCCCGCAGCGGCCCGTGGCGCGCGATCGCGATGCGCGCGTACGTCGAGCACGTCGGGTAAAACCGGCAACGCGCGCCCAGCAGCGGACTCAACAGGCGCTTGTACGCGGCAATCAGGAACAACAGGAGGCGTGTCACGGGCGGATGCCGTCCGCATGGCAGAAAAGGGCGCGGGCGGGGCTTTTGAAATCGGTTGCCCGACCGCATTGACTACGCTATAACACGCGGTCGCATCTCCACAACTTCGAGTGCAAGGACATGGCAAAACCGAAGCACGGCGCAGCCAAGCGCAGCGACAAGCAAGCGAAGTCCTCGGCCAAGCAGGCCAAGGCCCGCCCCGCGAAGAAGGCGGCCGCAAGGCCGGCGCGCAAGTCCGCGGCCAGGACCGTGCACAAGGCGCCCGCAAAAGTCGCCAAGGCGGTGAAAAAGCCGGGCAAAACCGCCACCAAGGCGGTGAAGAAGGCGAGCGCAAAGAAGGTCGCCCCGATCTCCACCATCAAAAACAAATCCAAGATTCCCACCGTGAAGAAAGCCGCTGCTGCGAAAAAATACAAGGACACACCCGCGTCGAAAAAACCGGCGCCTGCCCATGCCTCCGCGACGGAACACGATGCGTCGCGTGCGGCACACCAGCCGGTGCGCAAGCAGCACGCGAGACCCGTTGGTGGTGTCGCCGCGCGGCTGAGCGTTGGCGCGGCCGTCGAACAGACCATCACCCGCGAGGATGGACGCTACGCGCTGCCGGCCAGCGTCAACATCGAGTTGCCGAAGGGTTATCGTCCTTCGCCCAAAGAGGAATACATGAACCCGAAGCATCTGGCGTATTTCCGCCAGAAGCTGAAGGACTGGCGCGACCAGTTGGTCGAGGAGTCGCGCCAGACTATGGAAAACCTCCGTGAAGAAGTGCGTGACGTGGGCGACGACGCCGAACGTGCCACCCGCGAGACCGAGAACTCGCTGGAACTTCGCACCCGCGATCGCTACCGCAAGCTGATTTCGAAGATCGAAAAAGCGCTGCGCAAGATCGAGGAAGGCCGCTACGGCTATTGCGAGGAAACCGACGAGGAAATCGGCCTCGAGCGTCTCGAGGCGCGTCCGATCGCGACGCTGTCGCTGGATGCGCAGGAACGTCGCGAGCATCTGCAGAAGCAGATGGGCGATTAGCCGAGCGGTTCTGCTCGCTTGGCGAGCTGATGTGCGCGCAGGCGCGTCTCCGTAGGTTGGGCTGACAGCAGCTTCATCGCTGGAAGCCCAACGTGCTTGCATGGCGTTATGTGTCTGTTGGGCTTTTTTCGGGCTGCGCCCGGAATCAGCCCTACCTGCGCCCTTCGCTCCATTCCTGCGTTCAAGCCCGCGCGATGATCGTTTTGTTGACCGTGCTCCGCGCGGCTTTCTCTTTCGGCGCGCAAAACTGCGTATCCGGTGCTTGATCGAGCGCCGCGCCGCCTCCATCCTCAAGGGAACGCCCGCATTCGCGGGTTTGAAGCATTGCGAACCCTGAATCCGACATGGCAACTGAAACCAACGAATCCCCCGTGACCGCCGCCATCGAGCTGCCGGTGCTGCCGCTGCGCGACGTGGTGGTGTATCCGCACATGGTGATCCCGCTTTTCGTCGGGCGCGAAAAATCGATGAAGGCGCTGGAAGCGGCGATGGAAGGTGATCGCCGCATCCTGCTGCTGGCGCAGAAGCAACCCGAAACCGACGATCCCACCGAAGCCGACCTGCACACGGTCGGCACCATCGGCAATCTGCTGCAACTGGTGAAGCTGCCGGATGGGACCGTGAAGGTGCTGGTCGAAGGCCAGTCGCGCGCGCAGTTGCAAAGCTGCTTCGAATCCGATGGCATGCTGCGCGCCCACGCGGTGGCGCTGCAGCCGCTGTTCGACCGCCCGACGGTGGAACTCGAAACCGCCGCGCGGATGCTGGTGAGCCTGTTCGAGCAACTGGTGCGCCAGAGCCGCAAGCTGCCGCCGGAAGTGTTGACCAGCTTGTCCGGCATCGATGACTTGTCGCGTCTCGCCGACTCGATCGCCGCGCATCTTTCCGTGCGCCTCGCCGACAAGCAGAAGGTGCTTGACACGCTGGCCGTCGGCGCGCGCACCGAAATGCTGATCGGCCTGGTCGAGAGCGAACTGGACCTGCAGCAAGTCGAGAAACGCATCCGCGGGCGCATCAAGACCCAGATGGAGAAGAGCCAGCGCGAGTACTACCTCAACGAGCAGATGAAGGCGATCCAGAAGGAGCTGGGCGACATCGAGGAGGGTGGTAACGAAATCGACGCGCTGTCGAAGAAGATCGAGCAGGCCGGGATGCCCAAGCCGGTGCTGGCCAAGGCCAGGGCCGAGTTCAACAAGCTGAAGCAGATGCCGCCAATGTCGGCCGAGGCCACGGTGGTGCGCAACTACCTCGACTGGCTGACTTCGGTGCCGTGGAAGAAGCACAGCAAGGTTCGCAAGGACCTGCGGATCGCCGAGCAGGTACTCGACGAGGATCATTACGGGCTGGAGAAGGTCAAGGAGCGCATCCTCGAATACCTCGCCGTGCAGCAGCGCGTGAACAAGATCAAGGGACCGATCCTGTGTTTGGTCGGCCCGCCCGGCGTCGGCAAGACCTCGCTGGGCCACTCGATCGCGCGCGCGACCAACCGCAAGTTCGTGCGCCAGAGCCTGGGCGGCGTGCGCGACGAGGCCGAGATCCGCGGCCATCGCCGCACCTACATCGGTTCGCTGCCCGGCCGGATCATCCAGAACATGGCCAAGGTCGGGACCAAGAACCCGATGTTCATGCTGGACGAAATCGACAAGATGGCGATGGATTTCCGCGGCGATCCGTCGGCCGCACTGCTGGAGGTGCTGGATCCCGAGCAGAACCATGCCTTCAACGATCACTACCTCGAGGTCGATTTCGATTTGTCCGAGGTGATGTGGATCGCGACGGCCAACTCCATGAACATCCCGGCGCCGCTGCTGGACCGCATGGAGGTGATCCGCATCCCGGGTTACACCGAGGACGAGAAGGTCGCGATCGCCACCAGGTACCTGCTGCCCAAGCAGAAGAAGGCGGCCGGTTTGAAGGACGAAGAACTTGCGGTCACCGAGGGCGCGTTGCGCGACATCATCCGCTACTACACGCGTGAATCGGGCGTGCGCAATCTGGAGCGCGAGCTGGCCAAGATCTGCCGCAAAGTGGTCAAGGAGCTGACCCTGAAGGAAGGCGGCAAGCCTGCGGCGGAAAAGGAAGCTGCGTCCGCCAGGGCCAGGCCTGCCGCGAAGAAGCGTGCGCCATCCGCGATCAAAGTCGAGTCGAAGAACCTCGACAAGTACCTCGGCGTGCGCCGCCACGACTTCGGCCGCAAGGAGCAGCAGAACGAAGTGGGCCTGGTCACCGGCCTCGCGTGGACGTCGGTGGGCGGCGATCTCCTGAGCATCGAAGCCACCGTGGTGCCGGGCAAAGGCAAGCTGATCCTCACCGGGCAATTGGGCGACGTGATGAAGGAATCGATCCAGGCCGCGCAGTCGGTGGTGCGCGCGCGCAGCCAGCGGCTGGGCATCGAGCAGGATTTCCACGACAAATATGACATCCACGTGCACGTGCCCGAGGGCGCGACACCCAAGGACGGCCCGAGCGCGGGCATCGCGATGTGCACGGCGCTGGTCTCGGCGCTGACGAAGAATCCGGTGCATGCGGAAATCGCCATGACCGGCGAAATCACCCTGCGTGGCCGGGTACTGCCGATCGGCGGCCTGAAGGAGAAGCTGTTGGCCGCGCATCGCGGCGGGATCACCACGGTGATCATCCCGGAAGAGAACAAGAAGGACCTTGCCGAGATTCCAAAGAACATTACCGATGCGCTCACTATCCATCCCGTACGCTGGATCGATCAGGTGCTGGACATCGCGCTGGAACATCCGCTGACGCCGCTTCCGGCGGAGGTGGCGACGCCCCAGGTGAAAGAGCTTCCGGTCGAAACCACGCACGAGCAGGCCGACGACAACGCGGCCACGCGCACGCACTGAAGATCACGCGGGTGGACCGGCGGCACGCGCGATGCATGGTGCGTCGCCGTACGGCACTTGCGTTTTTGCGTGGCCCATGATGGTGATGAACGCGGGTTGCATTCCGGTGATCGACACGCTGAAATTCAAGCCCTGCCTTTATTGCGAGCCTTGTGGGCCGCTGGTATAAAGGCCGGGCCGTGCGACGCAGACGCTCATGCCGCGCATCGCTACGGGAATCGCAACACGACCGGACAGACGTGATCTTGGCGACACAGGGAAAACGTCCTTCCACCGAACAATCCACGGGCTGCTCGAAACCCAAGAGGGAGTCTCCATGAACAAAGCTGAGTTGATCAACGCAATCGCCGATCATGCCGATCTGTCCAAGGCCGATGCCGGCCGTGCGCTCGACGCCGTCACCGATCAGATCAAGCGCGCGCTGAAGAAGGGCGATGATGTGTCGCTGGTCGGTTTCGGAACCTTCGTGGTGCGCAAGCGCGCCGCACGTTCCGGCCGCAACCCGCGCACCGGCCAGACCATCAAGATCAAGGCGTCAAAGGTGCCGGCGTTCAAGGCCGGCAAGGCGCTGAAGGACGCGCTGAACTGAGGCTCCCGGTGCGACCGGCGTTGCCGGCCGCGCACGGATTTGGCGGCCGACGCACACTGCGTCGGCCGCAGCTTTTCGTGGGGGCAGGATTCTTGCGACGGGTGTGCCGGCCCCGAACGCGTTATCTTCGATCTTGTGGAAATTGCGGCACAAGGATATGTCGCGGAACGCGTGGCGCGGCTTGGCCGCGACCGTTTTGGTGAGGGCCGTGGCAGGATGCCCGGTCCCGAACACGTGGCATTCCAATCTCGCGGAATTTGCGGTACATGGATGTACCGCGCGCGGAAGCTGCTTTGCGGCTGACGCGGAAAACGTGGCGCGGCTTGGCCGCGACCGTTTTGGTGAGGGCCGTGGCAGGATGCCCGGTCACGAACAACAACATGGGCGCTTAGCTCAGCGGTAGAGCGTCTCCTTTACACGGAGAGGGTCGGGGGTTCGAAACCCTCAGCGCCCACCACTTTTCATCGCGGCGCGGCGAGCGCCGCCTTGCCCTACAATACCCGGCTGATCTGGCCATCGTCACGGCGGAAACCATGCTGCAAGCCATTCGCAACCTGTTCAAGAGCTGGATCGTCATCGCGATATTCGGCGTGCTGGTGGTCGTCGCGTTCCTGTTCTTCGGCATCGAAGGTTATTTCAGCCAGAGCAATGCGACCTGGGTGGCCAAAGTCGACGGCCACGAAATTTCGCAGCAGGATTTCACCACCGCCTTGAACAACGCCCGGCAGCAGCAGTTGAACCAGCCTGGCAGCACGATCGATCCGTCAGAGTTCGAAAAGCCTGCATTCAAGGAGGATGTGTTGAAACGGGTGATCAACCGGCAGTTGCTGATCAACGCGAACGACGAGTACGGGATCAAGGTGCCCGATGCCGAGGTGCGCGACCAGATCGCGTCGTACCCGATCTTCCAGGTCAACGGCAAATTCGATTCGTCGAGCTATCTTGCGTGGCTCGCACAACAGGGCAAGACCGCGCCGCAGTTCCAGGACGAGATCCGTTCCGACCTCGCGACCCAGCAGGTGCCGCAGGCCATCGTCGCCACGGCATTTGCCACCAAGGCCGAGGCTGACGCCTTCCTGCGCCTGCAACTGCAGACCCGCGATTTCAGCTACGTCGAATTGCCTGCGCCTGCGCCGACCGAGCAGGAACAACAGGTCACCGATGCGCAGGTGGCGGACTACTACAAGCAGCACCAGGCGGATTTCATGACGCCGGAAGAAGTGTCGGTGGACTACATCGATCTCGACGCGGCCACCATGAAGGCAACGCCCGACCTCAGCGACAAGGCCTTGCAGGCGCGCTACGACAAGGAGAAATCGCGCTTCGTCAGCCCGCCGCAATGGGACGTTTCGCACATCCTGATCAAACTGCCGGCCAAGCCGACCGACGCCCAGAAGCAGGAGGCGCTGGCCAAGGCGCAGAAGGTCGAAGCGCTGGCCAAGGCACCGGGTGCGGATTTCGCCAAGCTCGCCGAGCAGTATTCCGACGACCTGGGTTCCAAGCGGCAAGGCGGCGACCTGGGCTGGTTGTCGAAGGGCGATGCCGGCCCCGAGTTCCAGGCGGCGTTGGACAAGATGAAGAAGGGCGATGTTTCCGACCCGGTGCTGACTTCGGACGGTTATCACGTCATCGACGTGCGCGACATGCGCGAAGGTCACACCGAAACGTTCGCGCAGGTGCGCGATCAGTTGGTGCAGGAGGCTACCAAGGACGCACGCCAGGACCACTATCGCGATGTCGGCAACAAGCTCACCGACATGATCTACAACGATCCGACGTCATTGAAACCGGCGGCGGAAAAACTCGGTCTGACCATCCAGACCACGCCGCTGTTCGGGCGCGACGGTGCCAAGACCGGACTGGCCGCCGATCCAAAAGTAGTGAAGGCCGCGTTCTCCGACCTGGTGCTGGTGCAGGGCAACACGTCCGATCCGATCGACCTCGGCAACGACCACATGGTGGTGATCCACATCGCCAAGCACGTGGCCGCGGCGGTCAAGCCGCTGGCGCAGGTGAGCGATACGATCAAGCAGGCCGTGGTCCAGCAGCGCGTGGACGCCGCCGCCAAGAAACTTGCCGATGCGGCGTTCGCCAAGCTGCAGGGCGGCGAGAAGCTGGATGCGCTGGCACAGGCCGCCGGCCAGACGGTGCAGGAGAAAACCGGGGTGATGCGCAATGCTGCCGATCTCGATCCGGATCTGTTGAAGGCGGTGTTCGAAATGGAGCATCCGGCCCAGGCCGCCGAGACGCGCGCATTGGTGCCGATGCAAAAAGGCCGCTATGCGCTGGTGGTGCTGGGTGCTGTCACGCCGGGCGATCCATCCAAGGTGCCTGCGGAAGCCCAGGGCTTTCTGCGCGAGCAGATGGCGCGCGCTTACGGCGCGGCCGATATCGAGGCGTTCCTCGACGTGCTGCGCAGCAAGGCCAAGATCGAAACGGCGCCGCAGCGGCTTTGACGTCCGGTTGAGCTGGCGGGGCGGTTTGCGAGCCACCTCCGAACGCAAGCGCGCTGGACTCGTTTGCGGTAATCCTTGTGAACGCGCGCCACCGAACGGAATTTCTCAACCGGCTGATCGTCGGACCTGCCCCCGCGGGCGCTGACGAATCGTGATGCGTTCGGCGCTGTGGTCGGAGTCGCCCGATGGCGGCGGCGCGGCTGCGCCGATGGACTGCATCGCACGACCGGGGTGCAAGGTTCCCGGCCGCGCGCCGTTTTTGTCAGAGATACTTCACCACGATTTCGCTGCGGCCGTCCGCGTCGCCCAGCGACTGGATGGTGACCACGCGCGGTGGATCGTCGAAGCGCCCGATTTGCGCGGCGGCAGGCGCCGTGGATCGGCTGGAAGACGGGGTGACCATCGGCACATTGGGGGCGGTCGGCGTTGCGACGGTGCCAGCAAACGTGACGTGTCCACCTGCACCTGCAACTGCAAAAGCAATCAAAAACGGCACGGGTGCCATTTGTCCCTCCCTCCTTGGGAATGTCGACAATGGTTCCCTCCCACACGCGCCCTTTGTACAAGGTGCGACACACTGCAGTCTGGATGTCCGTCACACTCTCGACAGCGCAAACTTTGTTTACATTCCGGTTGCCCAAGGTGCGGAAGCAATTCGGGCCGCCGGCGACGGCACGAACGGGCGTTGCGATCGTCGTCGGTGCCGCCCGCGAATCGACGCGGCAATCACCAGCCCATGTAGTGGCCGCCGTTGATCGCGAGATTCGCGCCGGTGATCCATGCGGCCTTTTCGTCGAGGAAGAACGCCACCGCGTAGGCGATTTCATCCGGTTCGCCCAACCGGCCGACCGGAATCTGCGCGACGATCTTGGCGCGCACGTCTTCGGGCACCGCCATCACCATGTCGGTGCCGATATAGCCGGGCGAAACCGTGTTGACGGTGATGCCGAACCTCGCGTTTTCCTGTGCCAGCGAAATCGTGAATCCGTGCATGCCGGCTTTCGACGCGGCGTAGTTGGCCTGGCCGTACTGGCCCTTCTGGCCGTTGATCGAGCTGATCTGCACGATGCGCCCCCACTTGCGCGCGCGCATGCCCTCGATCACCGGACGCGTGACGTTGAAGCAGGCATTCAAATTGGTGTTCACCACGTCCACCCACTGCTGGTAACTCATCTTGTGGAACGTGGTGTCGCGGGTGATGCCGGCGTTGTTGATCAGGATGTCGATCGGACCCGCCTGTTCCTCGATCGCACGCACCATCCGCTCGCACGATTGCGGATCGGAGACGTCGCCCTTGACGGTGATGACGTCGATGCCTTCAGCCGCCAGCTTGTCGCGCCAGGCGCTGGTTTTTTCCTCGTTGCGATAATTGGTCGCGACCTTGTGCCCCATCTTTGCCAACTGATGGACGATTGCGGTACCGATGCCGCCGGTACCCCCCGTTACCAGTGCCACGCGTGCGCTCATGACGCCTCCTTCGGGTGGTGGTGCGGCCATCCTAGCGCTTGCCTGCGGCGTCGGCGAGCCGTCGGAAATCGCGTTGCAATTGGCTACGCTCCCGGGCTTGCGCAACCAGCGCCCGCGGCGAATTCGGCGCTGCGTCGGGGCGCGTCGACGTTGCGTGCGAGGACGCCGCGCAACGCGACGAGCTGGAATCGTTCCGCCGCCATCCGCAGCATCGTGGTCACGTCGGAAGCTTCGGGGACATGCTGATCGAGGAAGCGCAGTGCACGCGCAAGCGTTGTCCGCGTATCGTGCAGATCCACCGGCGGCGCATCGCTGGTTTTCGAGAGCTTGCGGCCTTCGCCATCCACCGCCAGCGCCAGGTGCAAGTAGGTGGGTGTGGGCAAACCGAGCAGACGCTGCAGCAGGATCTGGCGCGGCGTGGAATCGAGCAGATCGCAGCCCCGCACGACCTCGCTGACGCGCTGGTGCGCGTCGTCCACCACGCAGGCGAGCTGGTAGCTCCACAACCCGTCGGCACGCTTCAGCACGAAATCACCGACCGCCTCGCGCGCATTCTGCACCTGCGGACCCTGCAAGCCATCCTCGAAGGCGATGGTGTGATCGGGCACGCGCAAGCGCCATGACGGTTCGCGATCGTCGCGCGGCGGACTGATGCAGCAACCGTCGCGGTGGACGATACCCGCGCTCTCCAGGTCGGCGCGGCTGCACCAGCATGGGAAGGCATGGCCTGTTGCACGCAAGGCTTGCAGGGCTTCCGCATAGGCTTCGCCGCGCTGCGACTGGAACAACGGCGGTTCGTCTGCAACCAATCCGAGTTGTTCCAGCACGGCGAGGATCACCTGCGTGGCACCCGGTACCTCGCGCGGCGGGTCGATGTCCTCGATCCGAAGCAGCCATTGCCCCTGTTGCTGGTGCGCGCGCAACCAGCTCGCCAGCGCCGCGACCAGCGATCCGAAATGCAGTTCGCCGGTGGGCGAGGGCGCGAATCTTCCGCGGTAGGGCAAGCGGGCTCCTTTGACTGACGGTGCGCCGCGGCTAGTATGCGGCAGCTGGGTCCAAAGACGGGGAAACCGATGAGCGCCATCACAGCAACACCATCGCGTCGCGAGTTGACGATCCGGGGCGTCGTCATCGGCATCGTCATCACCGTCGTGTTCACCGCCGCGAACGTCTATTTCGGCCTGAAGGCGGGCCTGACCTTTTCGACCTCGATCCCGGCCGCGGTGATTTCGATGGCGATCCTGAAGACGCTGCGCGACGCCACCATCCAGGAAAACAACATCGTCCAGACGGTGGCTTCGGCCGCCGGCACGCTGTCGTCGATCATCTTTGTGCTGCCGGGCCTGGTGATCGTCGGGTACTGGAGCGGCTTTCCGTTCTGGATTTCGGCCGGCATCTGCGCGACCGGCGGCATCCTCGGCGTGATGTACACCATTCCGTTGCGGCGCGCGCTGGTCACCGATTCCGATTTGCCCTACCCGGAGGGTGTCGCCTGCGCCGAGGTGCTGAAGGTCGGCAGCGGATCCGATCAGCGGATCGGCCGCATGGCCGAAGTGGAATCGGTGCCCGCCGCAAGCGGCGCGCGCGGAATCGAGGCGGCTGCCCCCGCGGCGGCTGCGGAAGCGAGTGCCGCCGGCTTGAAGGCGGTGCTGTGGGGGGCAATCGTTTCGGCGATCTTCTACGTCATCGTGCAGACGCGGATCTTCGCGGCCGCTGTCACCGACTATTTCCGCGTCGGCGGCGAGCGCGGTGGCGCCAGTGGTTTCGATTTCGGCCTCTCGTTCGCCCTGTTCGCGATCGGTCACCTGGTCGGCTTGTGGGTGGGCGTGGCGATGCTGGTCGGCGCGCTGATCGGCTGGGCGTGGGCGGTGCCGTACTTCACGCACCTGCATTGGGCCGCCGGTCCGGCCGCGGAAGTGGCGCAAGCCGGCTGGAGCAACTACGTGCGTTTCATCGGTGCCGGCGCCATCGGGGTGGCCGCGATCTGGACGCTCGCGAAACTGGTGAAGCCGTTGGCCGGCGGCCTCGCCGGCGCGTTTCGCGCATCACGTGCGCGCAAGGCCGGGACCTTGAACGAATTGCCGCGCACCGAGCACGACATGCCGATCGGCATGGTCGGCCTGGTTTCGCTGATCTGCATGATCCCGATCGCGTACCTGCTGTGGCACTTCAGTGTCAACAATGGGCTGGGAGCCGCGACCTGGACGCTGGTGATCGGCGGCGTCGCGTTCGTGATCCTGCTGAGCTTCCTGGTGTCGGCGGTGTGCGGCTACATGGCTGGCCTGATCGGGTCATCCAACAGCCCATTGTCCGGCGTGGGCATCCTGGTGGTGGTGATCGCGGCGCTGCTGCTGGTGGTCGGCGTGAAGCCGTTCCTGCCGCCGGGTGCGGACAAGGCCCTGGTCGGGTTCGCACTCTTCATCACCGCGATCGTGTTCGCGGTGGCATCGATCGCCAACAACAACCTGCAGGATCTGAAGACCGGCCAACTGGTGGACGCCACGCCGTCGATGCAGCAATGGGCGCTGGTGATCGGGGTGCTGGCCGGGGCGGTGGTGATCCCGCCGGTGCTGGATCTCCTGCAAAGCACTTACGGGTTTCTGGGTGCGCCCGGCGCCGATCCTGCACACGCGCTGCCGGCGCCACAGGCAGGCCTGATTTCGGCACTGGCCAATGGCGTGATCACCGGCGAGGTGCCGTGGGACATGATCGGGCTCGGCGCCGGCATCGGCGTGGCCATCATCATCCTCGACGAATTGTTGGGACTCTCGAAGAAAAAACACGGCCCGCGGCTGCCCCCGCTCGCGGTGGGCCTGGGCATCTACCTGCCCACCTCGACCACGCTGATGGTGGTCGTGGGTGCGCTGGTGGGCGCGTGGTTCGAGCGCCGCGCGGATCGGCATGCCGGGGCCGAGCCAACCAAGCAACTCGGCGTGCTGCTGGCGTCGGGCCTCATCGTGGGCGAAAGCCTGCTGGCGGTGGTTTTCGCCGCCATCGTGGGGCTGAGCGGCAAGCAGGGCCCGATTGCGCTGGCGGGCGCGGATTTCCAGACGCCTTCGATCATCATCGGCGGGGTGGTGTTCGCGGCACTGGTGATCCTGCTTTACCGCTGGATCATCCGGATGGGTCGCGCGACGGCTTGAGAAAACGCCGCGTCGCCACCAATCAGACGGTTTGCCGCCGCATCCGGCCGGGTGCGGTTCGGCCATGCCCAACACCCTGACTTTTCACGGATCGACCATGAACACTGCCACCGAAACCCGCCCATTCGAAGCCGAAGTCGCGCAGGTGCTGCGACTGGTCACCCACTCGCTGTATTCGCACAAGGAAATTTTCCTGCGCGAACTGGTTTCCAATGCCTCGGATGCCTGCGACAAGCTGCGTTTCGAAGCGATCGGCAAACCCGAATTGCTGGATGGCGACGGCGAGCTGCACATCGACATCGACTACGACAAGGACGCGAAAACCGTCACGGTGCGCGACAACGGCATCGGCATGAGCCGCGACGAAGTGGTCGCCAACCTCGGCTCGATCGCGAGTTCCGGTACGCGGCGATTCCTGGAATCGCTGTCCGGCGAACAGCAGGCCGATGCGCGCCTGATCGGCCAGTTCGGCGTGGGCTTCTATTCCGCGTTCGTGGTGGCCGACAAGGTGACGGTGCTGACGCGCCGCGCGGACGCGGCGGCGGCGGACGGTGTGCGCTGGGAGAGCGATGGCAAGGGCGAGTATTCGCTCGCGGCCGAGGAGATCGCCGCGCGCGGCACGGCCGTGGTCCTGCACCTCAAGGACGACGAATCCGAATTCCTCGATCACTGGAAGCTGCGTGACCTGATCCGGAAATACTCCGACCACGTCGCGTTTCCGATCCGGATGAAGAAATACAAGGACGGCAAGCCCACGGACGAGTGGGAAACCGTCAACGATGCCTCGGCGCTGTGGGCCAAGAACAAGTCCGGAATCTCGGACGACGAATACAAGGCTTTCTACAAGTCACTGGGTCACGACTTCAACGATCCGCTGGCGTGGTCGCACAATCGTGTCGAGGGCAGCCAGCGCTTCACCACACTGCTCTACATGCCGGCGCAGCCGCCGTTCGACCTGATGATGGGCGGCCGCGACGAACGCAAGGGCGTCAAGCTGTACATCAAACGCGTCTTCATCATGGACGCGGCCGAGGAACTGCTGCCGAACTACCTCCGTTTCGTGCGTGGCGTGGTCGACGCCGACGACCTTCCGCTCAACGTCAGCCGCGAGATCCTGCAGCACAACCGCCAGATCGAGCGGATCAAGGCGTCGTGCGTCAAGCGCGCGCTGGACCTGATCGAGAAGCTGGCGAAGGACGAGCCCGCGAAGTTCGAAACCTTCCGCAAGGCCTTCGGCAACACCCTGAAGGAAGGCATCGTCGAGGATCCATCGAATCGCGAGCGCATCGCGAAGCTGCTGCGCTTTGCATCGACGAAAGGTGAGGGCGCCGAGCAGAACGTGTCGCTCGACGACTACCTCGCGCGGATGCAGCCCGGCCAGGAGGCTATCTGGTTCGTCACCGCCGACAGCTACAAGGCGGCCGCCGGCAGCCCGCAGCTCGAGGCCTTCCGGGCCAAGGGCGTCGAGGTGCTGCTGATGTACGATCGCGTCGACGAATGGATCATGGGCCAGTTCGGCGAGTACGAGGGCAAATCGTTCCGCAACGTCGCCAAGGGCGAGCTGCCCCTGGACGAAGCCGACAAGCAGAAGCAGGAAGCGGTGGCGAAGGAAGCCGAGCCGCTGGTGAAGAAGCTGAAGGATCTCCTGGACGATCGCGTCGGCGACGTGCGCGTTTCCGCGCGGCTCACGGATTCGCCATCGTGCCTGGCGCTGTCCGATTACGAATTGGCGCCTCACCTTGCCCGCTTGTTGCGCGAAGCGGGGCAGGAAGTGCCCGATTCCAAACCCACGCTGGAAATCAATCCCGCCCATGCGCTGGTCAAGCGCGTCGAATCGGAAGCCGACGAGGCGAAAGCGAAAGACCTGGCGCTGCTGTTGCTGGAACAGGCCGAGATCACCGCTGGCGCGCAGTTGCCCGATCCGGCGGCGTTCGTGCAACGGATGAATCGAGCCCTGCTCGGCGCGTAGTCGCCGTCAGGGACCTCCTGGCCCCCTTTCGCCGATCCCGCGTTGATTTCATCCACGGCGGTTTTCAGGCCGTAGCCGCATTTCTGCCGGCACAGTTGGATGACTTCGACCTTGTGGCCCATCCGCAGTTCGACGCCGATTTCCGCGTTGCTGATGTCCGTTCGCGGAGATGTCGGCTTGGGTTGCCCGCCGCGGCGAAGCAGATGACCGGCAACAGCCGCGGCTGGGCGAAAATGCATCGCAGCCAGAGGAGCCGGGCGCCATTCTGGCCTTGGGAGGCAACCGGATGACCGCAAATGATCAAGTCCGAATCGACGCCTGGTTGTGGGCCGCGCGGTTCTTCAAGACCCGTTCGGTGGCCAAGCAGGCGGTCGAGCGCGGACGCGTGGCGATCGGTGGCGTCGCCTGCAAACCCTCGCACACCGTGAAGATAGGCGAGACGTTGCGCATCGCGCGCGGCGAGGAAACCTTCGAAGTCGAAGTCACGGGGTTGGCGCACAAGCGCGGCTCGGCCGCGCTGGCGCAGACGCTTTACCGCGAATCCGACGCTTCAGTCGCGGCACGGGAACAAATACGCGAGCAACGCCGCGCCGAACGCGCAGGCTACCAGCCGCCATCGAAGCGGCCGGACAAACGCGCGCGGCGCCTGATCCGCGCCCTGGGCGACATCGACAGCCTGTAAGGATCACGCGACCGGTTCCGTGGTGGCGTCGCCCTTGCCGCGTCGCGCCAGCAGGACGTACAGCGGAATGCCGGCGACCAGCAGGATGAAATTCCAGTACACCGCTTCGGCGCCCGCACCGATCACCGCCAACAACGAAAACGCGAAGCCCCCGCAGGCGAGGGCGAGGTTTCGCCATGGCACCGCGTTCGCGGAGCGGCGGGCGAGCACAATATCGGCCATCGCGCAGAACAGATAGCCGATCACGCAGCCCAGGGTCGACAGCAGCACGATGAAGGTGAACATCGCCACCAGGCCGTGGGTGTAATTCGCCAGCACCAATAGGCTGCTGAAGGTGGCCGCGAACAACAGCGCCGGCACCGGCGTGCCACGCCGGGATTCGCCCGCAAGGAATCGCGGCAGCAGGCCGTCGCGCGCGACCGCGTGCGGGTATTGCCCGGCGATCATGATCCAGCCGTTGAGTGCGCCGAAACAGGAGATCACGGCGACGCCGGCGATCAGCCATGCGGCCCAGTCGCCCCACAACAGGCGGCCAGCGTCGGCGAAGGGCGCGTTCGACGTCGCCAGTTGCGCGGCCGGGATCAGGCCCAGGACCGCGGCCGTGCAGGCGATGTACACCAGGGCGGCGATCAGGGCACCGAGCAGCGTGGCCCGCGGGATGGTCTTTTCGGGGTCGCGTACGTGGTTGGCCGGGATCGTCGCGCACTCCACGCCGAGGAAGGCGAACAGGGTCGCCGCGACGCACAGGTTGATCGCATGCAGCGGCGGCCCGGCCTGCGGCCCGGGTGCCAACAACACCGGGTTGAAGTGCGCGAGGCCGAACACGGCCAGTACCAGCAGCGGCAATACCTTCAGGATCGTCGTGGTCACCTGCACGACCCCCGCATTGCGGACACCGGCAATGTTCACGGCGGTCAGCGTCCAGATGGCCGCCAGCGCGGTCAGCGCGCCGAGCAGCGGAAACGATCCGATGGGCGGGATGTAGGTCGAGAGGTAACTCGCGAAGGCAACGGCGATGGCTGCGTTGGCGCCGACGATCGAGATCCAGTAGCACCACGCCACAAGGAAGCCGATGCAATCGCCGAACGCCTCGCGGCTGTAGGCGTAGGGACCGCCCGCGCGTGCGCTGCGTCCGGCGAGACGGTAGAACACGCCGGCCATCAGCAAGGCACCGATCGCGCTGATGGCCCAGCCGACCAGGCTGTAACCGCCGTAGGGAGCGAGCGACGCTGGCAGCAGGAACACCCCCGAGCCGATCATGTTGCCCAGCACCAGCGCGGTCGCGGTAACGAGGCCGATCTGGCGTTTCGACGCTTGCATGGAGGCCCTCGGGCTGTCAGCCGGTGATCGGGGGATTGTATGCGCGCGGTGCGTGGCCATGCGCCATGCCCGGCAGCTATGCTGGCGGCCGGAACAGTTTTTGCGGGTAAACCACCATCACACGCATCGCCATTACCCGCGCGGTCAGCCGCGCCCTCGAACACTGCGAACTCAGCCACCTGCCTCGGCGTGCCATCGACGTCGCGCTGGCGCGGCGCCAGCACGCCGTATACGAACAGGCTTTGCGCGACGCCGGATGTGAGGTGCGACAACTCGTCGAGCAGCCGGAGCAACCGGATTCTGTGTTCGTCGAGGACACCGTGATCGCACTCGACGAAGTGGCCGTGCTCACGCGCCCGGGCGCGCCATCGCGGCGCGGCGAAGTGGCGTCCATGGCCGCAGCGCTGAAAGGCGTGCGCAAACTGTTCCGCATCGAGGCGCCCGGCACGCTGGATGGCGGCGACGTGTTGCGACTGGACCGCGTGCTGTACGTGGGTGCCTCGGCGCGCAGCAATGCCGAGGGCATTGCCCAACTCGGGCGGATGCTGGCACCGTTCGGCTATCGCGTAGAAGCGGTGCGGTTGCGGGACTGCCTGCACCTCAAGACCGCGGTCACGCAGGTGGCGTCCGGCCGCCTGTTGTTGAACCCCGCATGGGTGGACGCCGGCGCTTTCCCGGGTTGGGAAGCCGTGGCCGTCGATCCGGCCGAGCCGCATGCCGCCAATGCCGTGCTGGTCGGCGAGGCGGTGATCTATCCGGCCTCGTGTCCGCGCACAGCGGAACGCCTGCGCCGACTCTGTATTGACGTCCGCAGCGTGGACATGTCGGAAACCGAAAAAGCCGAGGGCGGCGTGACCTGCTGCAGCGTGATCCTCGACGCCTGATCGCTGCGCCGACCCGGAACAAGCATGCGTGGGTCCGGTCGATCGCCCTTGCGCCGATCGGGCGCACCGCCGAAACTAGCGCGGGGACTGGGGACTGGGGACTGGGGACGGCCATGGCGGTATTCGACATCTTCAAGCGGTTCAGGGCTCAGGTGGCGGTTCCGGTCGAGCGTCGCGAGGACGAACGCCTGCGCGCCTCGCTCGGCGCGCGCGTGCTGGTGGTGGACGACTCCGCCACCATTCGCGCGGTGCTGGGCAAGATGCTGATGCAGGATGGCTACGAAGTGCTGAAGGCCGCGGATGGCGAAGGCGCGATCGAGATGGCGCAATCGCAGCTTCCCGACCTGATCTTCCTGGACATCGTGCTGCCCGGGATGTCCGGATTCGCGGTGTTGCGGGCGCTTCGGCGTGAAGGTGCCACCCGCACCACGCCCATCATCATGATGAGCGGCAACCAGCAGGCGACCGAACAGTTCTACGTGCAGCGTTTCGGCGCCGACGGTTTCGTCAAGAAGCCGTTCGGGCGCGCGGAAGTGTTCCACGCGATCCGTTCTTTGGTGCAGGCCGGACGCGTGTCCGCGCGCGTCGAAACGATGCCGGTGAATGCGATCCCCGAAGGCATCTCGCCGGAAGAGTGGAACGCGATTCCCGATGTAGCGATGCCGGACGCGGCGCACCTGGCCGCTTTGCCGGCGGCTGCCGTTGGGCCAAGCGCCACGGACGGCGTCGCATCGAACGGTTCACGTCCACACCCGTTGCCAGGAACGCCAGCTGTGCCGATGCACGCCGGCCAACCGGCTATTCAAAGCGCATCGGGTTCCGTGGTCAGCACGGCAATACGACCCACGCTCGGCAGCCGTGCGCAAACGGCTGTGGTTTCGTCGACGGTGGGGCAGGGTCGTACATCCACGGTAGACGATGCGGAAACGGCACTGGGGTTGCCGAACGAGAACAAGGCCTGATCACGAGCGTTGTCTGCGGCGCTGCAAATCCCCGCGGCTGGCTTTGCGGATCCTATGACTTTCGACGCAACCGGTAGACGGCTTCCAGCGCTTCGCGGGGCGAAGCCGTCGCGCTTACGTGATGCCGGTGGCATCGCGTGCATCGCCTGGGCGTGAGGCAGGGATCCCGATCGGAAGGCGCCTCACGGATGGTTATTCGATCAACACCTTCATGCGGTAGAGTGCCTCCAGCGCGTCGCGCGGGGTGAGCGCATCAGGATCGATTTCGCGTATTGTCTCGACCAGCTTCGCCAAACGGGGATTGGCCGGAAGTGCGGCGAACAGGTCGGGCTGCGGAGATGCGGAACCGCTCGCGTGCGCAGGCTTCGTGGCCGCGCGGTGCTGGCTGCGCTCGAGTTCGGCCAGCGTCTGCTTTGCGTCCGCGATCACGGCTTTGGGTAAACCGGCGAGCGCCGCAACCTGCAGCCCGAAGCTGCGGTTGGCGGGGCCCTCCTTGACCGCGTGCATGAAAACGAGTTGGTCGCCCTGTTTGGCATCGTGGTATTCGACGGCGTCCAGGTGCACGTTGGCGATGGTGTCGTAGTGCGATGCGAGTTCGGTCAGCTCGAAATAATGCGTGGCGAACAGGGTGAACGCGCGATTCGCGGTGGCGAGATGCACTGCCGCGGCGCGTGCAAGTGCAAGGCCATCGTAAGTGCTGGTGCCGCGCCCGACTTCGTCCATCAGCACCAATGACCGGGCCGTCGCGTTGTGCAGGATGTTGGCGGTTTCGCTCATCTCGACCATGAAGGTCGATTGCCCGCGCGCAAGGTCGTCGCCCGCGCCGATGCGGGTGAAGATCCGGTCGACCGCTCCGATCGTTGCGCTGGCCGCGGGCACATAGCTTCCGATGTGCGCTAACAGCACGATCAGCGCGTTCTGGCGCATGTACGTCGATTTGCCGCCCATGTTGGGGCCGGTGATCACCAGCATCCGGCGTGCGTCGTCGAGTGCCAAGTCGTTGGGCTCGAATGGTTCCGCGCGCACGGCTTCCAACACCGGATGCCGGCCACGTTCGATCGCGATGCAGGCGTCGTCAACCAGTTGCGGGCGCGTCCAGTCGAGCGCGTCCGCGCGTTCGGCCAGCGCGGCCAGCACGTCGAGTTCGGCGAGGGCCTGCGCGGCCTGCTTCAGTGGTGCGAGCCTTTCGGTCAACGCATCCAGCACGCCGTCATACAGCGCGCGTTCGCGCATCAGCGAGCGTTCCTTCGCCGACAGCACCTTGTCTTCGAACGCCTTCAGTTCCTCGGTGATGTAGCGCTCGGCGTTCTTGGTGGTCTGGCGGCGGGTGTAGTGCGCGGGTGCCTTGTCGGCGTGGGCCTTGCCGAATTCGATGTAGTAGCCGTGCACGCGGTTGTAGCCGACCTTGAGTGTCGCGATGCCGGTCGCGATACGTTCGCGTGTTTCGAGTTCGACGAGATATCGATCGGCGTGTGTGGAAAGCTGGCGCAATTCGTCGAGTTCGGCGTCGTAGCCGTCGGCGATCGCGCCGCCATCGCGCAGCAGCGCGGGCGGCCGTTCCACGACGGCCGCTTGCAACAGGTGAACCGTGCCCTGGTGCTCACCAAGGCGTTCGATCAGTTCGTGCAGCAGCGGCGAATCGAGGTTCGCTATGGTTTCGCGCAGCCTCGGCGCCGCCGCCAATCCATCGCGCAGCGTGGCGAGGTCCCGCGGACGCGCCGAGCGCAGCGCGACGCGCGAAAGAATGCGTTCGAGATCCCCGATTGCGCGCAGTTGCTCGCGCAACGCGGCCAGCACGCCGGATTCGATCAGTGCCGCGAGTGACTGGTGGCGCCGCCGCAGCGTCGCCTGATCGCGCAAGGGCCGGTGCAGCCAGCGCCGCAGCGCGCGTGCGCCCATGGGCGTGATGGTGGAGTCCAGCACGCCGAGCAAGGTATAGCGCGTGTCGCCGCTTGGATGCGTGTCGAGTTCGAGGTTGCGACGGGTGGCCGCATCCATCGCCACGGTGTTGTCCGCGGATTCGACCGCAAGTCCGATCAAGTGCGGCAATGCGGCTTTCTGGGTGTCTTGCAGGTAACCGAGCAGGCAGCCCGCCGCGGCGATGGCCAGCGGCACGCCATCGGCCCCGAATCCGGAAAGATCGCGCGTGCCGAAGAATCGCGTCAGTTCGCGTCGCGCACTGGTTTCATCGAAATGCCACGGCGGCCGCTTGCGCAAGCCCACCAATGTTGCAACCGGCTGCGGCCACGCCACGTCTTCGCAGACCAGCGTTTCCGCAGGCGTGAGCCGCGCGAGTTCCGCCGCGAGCGCGTCGGCATCGGCGACTTCGCACAGCAGGAAGCGCCCGCCAGCAAGATCGACCCACGCGAGTCCGAACCCGGATTGCCCCGCCGCGATCGCCAGCAGCAGGTTGTCGCGGCGTTCCGGCAGCAGCGCCTCGTCGGTGAGCGTGCCTGGCGTCACCACCCGCACCACCTTGCGCTCCATCGGACCTTTGCCACTCGGATCGCCGATCTGTTCGCAGATCGCCACCGATTCGCCCGCGCGCACCAACTTGGCGAGATACGACTCCATCGCATGGTAGGGCACGCCCGCCATCGGGATCGGCGCGCCGGCCGATTCGCCGCGCTGGGTCAGCGTGATGTCCAGCAGCCGCGCGGCCTTGCGCGCGTCGTCGTAGAACAGTTCGTAGAAATCGCCCATCCGGAAGAACAGCAGCGTGTCCGGGTACTCGGCCTTGGCGGCGAAGTATTGGCGCATCAGCGGCGTGTGGCGGGTGAGGTCGGCCTGGTCCATCTGGGTGCGGTGAATCGGAAAGCGCGCAGTGTCGCATGCGCCGGGTCTGTGCCCAAGCTGCCGGGCTGTCATGAGATTGTCATGTTGCGGCGCTGCAATAATCCCGTCACGGGACTGCCAAGAACCCCCGCATGCACAAGCGCGTACTGATCGTCGAAGACGAAGCGTCCATTCGCGACATGGTGGCGTTCGCCCTGCGCAAGGCAGACATGGAAGTGATCCATGCCGCGGACGCGCGCGCCGCGCTGGTGGCGATCAGTGACACGCCGCCCGACCTGATCCTGCTGGATTGGATGCTGCCCGGCATGACGGGCCTGGAACTCGCGCGGCGCTTGCGTGGCGAAGAACGCACCGCCGAGGTGCCGATCATCATGTTGACCGCGCGCGGTGAGGAGATGGATCGCGTCAGCGGCCTCGAAGCCGGCGTCGACGACTACGTGGTGAAGCCGTTCTCGACGCGCGAGCTGATTGCGCGGATCAAGGCGGTGCTGCGGCGCGCGCAGGCCGACGGCGGCACGGGATCGATCGAAATCGGCGGGTTGCGTATCGATGGCCCCGCGCACCGCGTGTACGCGGGCGATGTGCAGGTCGAGATCGGTCCCACCGAGTATCGGCTGCTGCATTTCTTCATGAGCCATCCCGAGCGCGCCTATTCGCGCGCCCAACTGCTGGACCAGGTCTGGGGCGGCAGCGTGTACGTCGAGGAACGCACGGTGGACGTGCACATCCGCCGCCTGCGCAAGACACTGGAACCGTTCGAACTGGACCGGTTGATCCAGACCGTGCGGGGCACGGGCTATCGCTTCTCGGCATCACCGTGAATACCGATCGCGCGCGCGCGGGGCGCCTGGCGACCCAATTGCGCGACCTGCGCACCGTGGCCTGCGCACTGTCTGATGCGCTGGTATTGCTGGATCCCGACGATCGCGTGTGCTGGTGCAATCCCGCGGCGCAGCGCCTGCTCGGGATCGCGTGGCCGCGCGACCGCGGCGTATCCATGGCGGCCCATTTTGGTGAGGGTGAGGCCGGCGCTTGGCTGCGGACGGGGCAGGGTGATGGCGACGATGTCGCGTCGCCGGTCGACACCACGATTCGCTTGCAGCTTTCGCTGATTCCCTACGGCGATAACCGTCGCCTGCTGATCGCGCGCGACATCAGCCGGGTCACGAAGCTGGAACAGGTGCGCCGGGATTTCGTGGCCAATGTCTCGCACGAGCTGCGCACGCCGCTGACGGTGATCCACGGCTATCTCGAACTGCTCGATCCGGAGGACGTGCCGGCGCTGGCGCCGGTGCTCAACGAGATGCGTACGCAGTCGCAGCGGATGCGGCAGATCGTCGAAGACCTGCTTGAACTGTCGCGCCTGGAGATGCAGCAGCACGTGCCCGAAGAGCGCGTCGAAATGGCCCCGCTGCTGGAGTCGCTGCGCCGCGAGGCCGATGCCTTGAGTCATGGCAAGCACCGCGTCGCGGTCGAAGACCATGGCCACATTGACCTGCTGGGTTCGCCCAAGGACCTGCACAGCGCGTTTTCCAACCTGGTCAGCAATGCGGTGCGCTATACACCCGAAGGCGGCAGCATCACGATCCGCTGGCGGCGTACCCCGGCTGGTGCCGAGTATTCGGTCACCGACACCGGCTACGGCATCCCCGCCGAGCACCTGGCGCGATTGACCGAGCGGTTCTATCGCGTCTCGTCCAGCCGCTCGCGCGCGACCGGCGGCACGGGACTCGGGCTGTCCATCGTCAAGCACGTGCTGAACCTGCACGACGCGCAGTTGCGGATTGAAAGCGAGGCAGGCAAGGGCTCGACGTTCACGTGTGCCTTCGGCAAGGCGAGGTTGCTCGAAGCCGATGGGTAGTTCGCTACGCACCGTCCGTGCAACGCCGTCCATGGCCATGCAAAGCATGAGGCGAGGATCAGTGCGAACCGACATGGATGACGGGATCCATCCCGCGGATGGGCGTGCATGAAGGCCGCGTCATTGAGGAAATGGGCAAGGGGCATCAGGCAGCAGACGTTGGTGGTCTACCATGCGGCCCGTGATCCGCGAACGCCGTGGTACGTCCGGGCCTTGGCGTTTGCGGTGGCGGCCTACGCGCTCAGTCCGATCGATCTCATCCCCGACTTCATCCCCGTACTTGGCTATCTGGATGATCTCATTGTCGTCCCCTTGGGTTTGATGCTCGTGTTGCGACTGACTCCGCGAGAGGTTCTGGCCGCCTCGCGGATCAAGGCGGCGGAAGCGGCCGATCGGCCGGTGAGTCGCGGCATGGCCGCCGTGGTCGCTGGCACCTGGATCCTGCTCGCGGTTGTGTTCGGCCTGTGGGCATGGCGGGCGTTCCATACCTGAGAACTCATCCCCGAGTCACCGCAGCCTTGCCGGCAGCAAGATAAAAACGGCGGGCCTTCCTTTGCCCGCCGCCACCGCTGACCTGCCGGGGATCGGACGCCTGAATCCGGTTCGGCGCACCTCCCTGTGCTGGCCGGGATTTCGACATCCGGTCAGAACTTTACTTCGCCCCACGCGCCGATCTCACGGGTGTGAATATCGATAGTGGTGTCGTTGCGCAGGCGTTCGTCCTTGTACGCGAGCGCAACCTTCACGCCCTTGGTGATCGGAAACGCGACGCCCGCATTCCAGTAAGTGTCCTCGAGCGAGGGGTCGAGCTCCTTGCTCGGATTGACCCGGTCGTAGCGCGCGAACACCGATGCGCGCGCGAAGTCGTAGCTGCCCCACAGCGACCAACCCGATGCCGTGTCGGTGGCAGGCGTGGCGACGTTCTTCCAGTTGTCGGCCTTGAACCACTCCGCGCCGAGGCGCAGGCCGTCGCGGTTCCATGCGGCCATCGCGTCATAGCGGCGTGCGCTGTGCAGGGTGGGGGTGCTCTGCGTGTCCTTGCCGAGATCGCCATCGTAGGCACCTACGGCAAACATCAGGCCCTTGACCGGCTGCAGGCCGACGCGCCCTTCGAAATCGACGTGACCAGAGCGCGACGGGTTCTTGTAGCCGCCGCCGTTGATGGCCGACACCTGGTAGTTGAACATGCCGCTGTCGCCGAACAGATGCAGGCCCCAGTCCGCGGAGCTGCCGAGTTTCATCTTGTCGACCACGGTGTTCTCGACGAAGCGGTAGCCGTACCAATCCTCGACGAAGGGGATCCACGCCATGTTGGCCGAACCGACCCGCAGCGTCGCGAGCTTGTCGAACGCGCCCTGCAGGTAGGCCTTCTTCACGAACAGCTGGGTTTCGCCATCGTTGCTGACGTAGTTGAAGTCCGTGGTGAGGTTGGCCGACCAGATGTCGTCGAACTTGTGGTCGACCGAAAGGTAGAAGCGTTTGACGTCGAGGCCGGTGCCCGATGCGTCGGTTTTCGTGCCATTGCTGGTCTGGTCGATGTTGGTGAAGTCGGCGAACATCGTGCCGCCGACCTTGGTGTTTTCGGCCCATGCGGCGAGCGGGCTCGATGGGGCTGGCGCCTGGGCCTGGCCTTCCTGCTGTTTCTGCTCGAGTTCGGTGACTTTGGTCTGCAATGTCGCCAGTTGCGCGCGCAGCAGCGCCAGGTCGGCGGAATCGTTGCCGGCCGTTTGCGCCTGGGCGCCGAGGCTGGCAAGGGTCAATCCGGCGGCGATCGTCGCCACGAGCATCTTGATACGCACACGTTTCTCCTTGATTGGATGGAAACAACGTGGCGAAAGATGCGCGACGCCGGTTACGGCGAGTTGGCATTTGCGTGACGGTTCGGTGACACGGGGGCGCGTCGGCCACTGTCATCTATCTGAAACATTTCTCTCATCGAACGGCAACAAGCGGCCGCTGGAATGTGCGTCATCGACCACGACGCACCAGGAGATCCGCGTGACCACCATGCAACGCAACAAACTTCGCCTGCTGGCACTTGCCACGTCGCTCGCGCTCGGCATCGGCGCGGCGCACGCTACCGACATCACCGGCGCGGGGTCGAGCTTCGTCTACCCGGTGATCTCCAAATGGTCGGCGGCTTACGCCGAGAAGACCGGCAACCGCGTGAACTACCAGTCGATCGGTTCCGGTGGCGGCATCGCGCAAATCAAGGCCGGCACGGTCGACTTCGGCGCCAGTGACATGCCGCTCGATGAAGCCACGCTCGCCAAGTTCGGCCTGGGCCAGTTCCCCGACGTGATCGGCGGCATCGTGCCGGCGTACCACATCGCGGCCATCGCGCCCGGCAAGCTGGTGCTCGATGGGCAGGTGCTGGCGAAGATCTTCCTCGGCCAGATCACCAACTGGTCCGACCCTGCGATCGCCGCATTGAACCCGGACATCGCGTTGCCCAGCGCGAAGATCACCGTGGTGCATCGCTCGGATGGTTCGGGTACCACGTTCAACTTCTCCAATTATCTGTCCAAGGTCAGCCCGGATTGGAAATCCAGGGTGGGCGAGGGCACCGCGGTGAACTGGCCGACCGGCATCGGCGGCAAGGGCAATGAGGGCGTATCGGCTTACGTCAAGCAGATTCCGAATTCGATCGGCTACGTCGAGTACGCCTACGCCGTGCAGAACAAGCTGGGCTACGCACGCATGAAGAACGCCGCGGGCAAGGTGGTCAGCCCCGAGTCCGCGAGCTTCCAGGCTGCCGCCGCGACCGCCGACTGGTCGCACGCGAAGAACTTCAACTTGCTGATGACCAACGCACCGGGCGCCGACGCGTGGCCGATCACCGCCACCTCGTGGGTGATCATGGTCAAGCAGTCGAAGAACGCCACGAACTCGAAGGTGGCATTCGATTTCTTCCGCTACGCGTACAGCGACGGCAAATCCGCGGCCACGGCGCTGGACTATGTGCCGCTGCCAACCAGCCTGGTGAACCGGATCGAGGGCTACTGGAAAACCGAGTTCAAGCATTAGGCAGCGATGAAGCTCTTTCCCCAGAAGAGCCCGCGACTTGTAGGGCGGGAGTAGCGAAGCGAATCCCGCCGATGGTCACCGGGGCGGGTTGGCACCCGCCCTACAAAAGCGGACATCGAGCCGCCTCCTCCTGACGGAGAAGGGGGAAACCGCCTTGAGTGAATATCCGATGTCATCGATTCCCGCCACCATTGAACCCGTGGAAACCGACCGCCGCAGCCGCGCCGATGCGCGCCACGACGCATGGTTCCGCCGGCTGCTGAAGGCTTGCGCGTTGCTGGTTCTGGCTGCGCTCCTTGGCGCCGCGCTGTCCACGCTGTGGGGCGGACGCGAGGTGCTGTTCGGACAAGGCCTGCACTTCCTGACCAGCACCGAATGGAATCCGGTCACCGACGATTACGGTGCATGGGCGCCCGTCTTCGGCACCCTGGTGACGTCGGTGATCGCGCTCGTGCTCGCGGTCCCGTTGAGTTTCGGCATCGCGCTGTTCCTCACCGAGATCGCGCCCACCTGGTTGCGCGGCCCAGTCGCCACCGCCATCGAACTGCTGGCCAGCATTCCGTCGATCATCTACGGCATGTGGGGCCTGTTCGTGTTCGTGCCGTTCATGGCGCGCGTTGAGCCTGGTCTCTCTGCCACGTTGGGCCGCATTCCGTTGATTGGCAAGTTGTTCGAAGGACCGCCGATCGGGCTGGGTCTATTGACCGCCGGCATCGTGCTGGCGGTGATGATCCTGCCGTTCATCTCTTCGGTGATGCGCGAAGTGTTCCAGACCGTTCCGAACCGGCTCAAGGAATCGTCCTACGCGCTCGGTTCGACGACGTGGGAAGTGGTGTGGGACATCGTGCTGCCGTACACCCGCTCGGCGGTGATCGGCGGCATCTTCCTCGGTCTTGGACGCGCGCTCGGCGAGACGATGGCGGTGACTTTCGTGCTTGGCAACGCGTACAACATCACGTCTTCGCTGTTGATGCCCGGCACTTCGATTTCCTCTTCGATCGCCAACGAATTCAACGAGGCGGTGGGTACGCACCGCTCGGCGCTGATCGCGTTGGGCTTCCTGCTGTTCGTCGTTACCTTCGTGGTGCTGCTGATCTCGCGCCTGATGCTGCGTCGGCTTGCGCGGCGGGAGGGCGCGTGATGGGCGTCGCCATCTACATGCGCCGGCGCGCGGTCAACGCGGTGGCCATGCTGCTCAGCGGACTCGCCGCCGCGGTGGGTTTGGTGTTCCTGATCTGGATTCTGTGGATCACGGTGAAGAACGGCATCGCTGCCATCGACCTCAAACTGTTCACGAAAATCACCGCGTATGGCGCCGATGGCGGCCTTTCGAATGCGATTGTCGGCAGTCTGGTGATGGACCTGGTCGCGCTCGCGATTTGCGCGCCGATCGGTGTATTGGCCGGCACCTTTCTTGCCGAATATGCGAACCGCACAAAGCTGGGTGCCACGATCCGCTTCTTGAACGACATCCTGCTGTCGGCGCCGTCGATCGTGCTGGGCCTGTTCGTGTACGTGATCGTGGTGCTGCCGATGTCGAACCTCACCCACGGCGCGGTGTCATTCTCCGGCCTTGCTGGCGCCATCGCGCTGGCGCTGATCGGCCTGCCCGTGATCGTGCGCACCACCGACGAGATGCTGCAGCTGGTGCCGGGCACGCTGCGAGAAGCCGCCTTGTCACTGGGTATTCCGCAATGGAAATTGACGACGCAAGTGCTGATGCGCGCGGCGGTTTCGGGCATCGTCACCGGCGTGCTGCTGGCGCTGGCGCGCCTCGCCGGCGAAACCGCGCCGCTCCTGTTCACCGCCTTCGGCAACAACTTCATGGTCGCCAATCCGCTGGACAAGATGGCGAGCATTCCCGTGGCCATCTACCAATACACCAATGACCCCAATCCGGCGCTGCATGCGATCGCCTGGGCCGGTGCATTGCTGATCACGCTGTTCGTGCTGCTGCTCAGCCTGTCCGCCCGCTGGTACCTGCACCGCCACAAGGTCACCCATGACTGAAAACATCACCATGCTCAACGCTCCCCGGACCTTTGCCGCAGCGGCATCTGCGGTCGCGATGGCACCACCGCCCAAGCTGGGGGTGCGCAATCTCGATTTCCTGTACGGCGACACGCAGGCGCTGAAGAACATCAGCATGGACCTGCCGGAAAGGCAGGTCAGCGCGATCATCGGGCCGTCGGGTTGCGGCAAGTCCACTCTGCTGCGCGTATTCAATCGCATCTACGCGATCTACCCGAATCAGCGCGCGAGCGGCGAGGTGCTGCTGGATGGGGAGAACATCCTCGACGCCAGGTACCCCGTCCACAAACTCCGCAGCAAGATCGGCATGGTGTTCCAGAAGCCAGTGCCGTTCCCGATGACGATCTTCGAGAACATCGCCTGGGGCATCCGCCATCACGAAAAACTTTCGAAGGCGGAAATGGAAGCACGTGTCGAACAGGCACTGCGCCGCGCGGCATTGTGGGACGAGGTGAAGGACAAGCTGAAGCGCAGCGCGCTGGGCCTGTCGGGGGGCCAGCAGCAGCGGTTGTGCATCGCGCGCAGCATCGCGCTGAAACCCGAAGTGCTGCTGTTGGACGAGCCCACCTCGGCATTGGACCCGATCGCCACCGGTCGCATCGAGCAATTGATCGAGGAGCTGAAGCGCGACTACACGATCGTGATCGTCACCCACAACATGCAGCAGGCTGCGCGCGTGTCCGACCGGACCGCCTTCATGTACCTGGGCGAACTGGTGGAATTCGACGAGACCGAAACGATCTTCACCAAGCCCGCCATGCGGCAGACTGAAGACTACATCTCAGGAAGGTTCGGGTGAGAAGCTGTGCACTTCCATTTTTGATTGAGCGGTATATGTCGGCCACCAAAGCTGTCGTCATTCCGGGGCGGCCCGGGATGACGAAAGATTGTTGTTGGTTGTCGCGTGTACGAGGTGCCTGAGGCAAGGCGCCAAGCAAGTTCCCTATTGGACAAAGGTTGGATCCGATGAATACACAATCCCACCTCGTGAAAAGCTACGACGAGGAAATGTCCCGCCTGACGGGCGAGATCGCCGCGATGGGTGAACTTGCGGCCAGGCAACTGGAAGCGGCGATGGACGCGCTGGGCAAGCGCGACAGCAAGGCCGCCCAGCGCGTCGCCGACAATGATGACGCGATCGACGACCAGGAACGCCGGATCAGCGGCGATGTCCTTCGATTGCTGGCGCTGCGCCAGCCGATGGCGCGCGACCTTCGCGAGGTCCTCGCCGCGTTGCGCATCGCTTCCGACATCGAGCGGATTGGCGACTACGCCACCAACGTCGCCCGTCGCTCGATGGCGCTGAACCTCTCCGCGCCCGTGCCGCTGGTGGGCAGCCTCGCGCCGATGTCGAGGATGGCCTGCAGGCTCGTCCGCGACGCGATGCGCGCCTACGCCGCGCAGGATGCCGAGCTGGCGTACGCCACATGGGAACGCGACGCCGACCTCGATGCCCTTTACACCACGCTGTTCCGTGAACTGCTCACGTACATGATGGAAGATCCGCGCAGCATCACGGCCTGCACGCACCTGCTGTTCATCGCCAAGAACATCGAACGCATCGGCGACCACGCGACCAACATCGCCGAGAACATCTGGTTCGTCGTGCGCGGCGAGACGCTCAACGAGCCGCGCGCCCGGCCCGACCCGACTTACGACCCTTGACCCGCAGGCGTCAGCACCTCTCACCGCGAGCTCAGAACGCGGTAGCGAAGCTGCAACATGACTCGTCGCAGTGACTACGTGCTTGGCGCGTGCGCCGGATTGCGGTAGAACGGTGCTTTCCGATCACGAAAGTCACCGTGAAAACCGTTCCCGACGATGCAACGCTGCGTCGCGGCGCCGAGCAGGTCGCCGAAGCCTTGCGTGCGAACGGCGACATGCTGGCGACCGCCGAATCCTGCACCGGTGGCTGGGTCGCCAAGGCCTGCACCGACCTTGCTGGAAGCTCCGAGTGGTTCGAGTCGGCGGCGGTGACCTACAGCAACCGGGCCAAGCAGGCGCTGCTTGGCGTCACCTCGGCCACGCTGCAACGGCATGGCGCGGTCAGCCGCGAATGCGCGCTGGAAATGGTGGCGGGCGTGCTGGCACGCTTCGAAGCGAGTGTCGCCGTGGCGGTCACCGGGATCGCGGGGCCGGGTGGCGGCACGCCGGAGAAACCGGTCGGCACGGTCTGGATCGCATGGCAGCGGCGCGGCAGTGAAGCGCTGGCCGAAGCCTTTCGTTTCGATGGCGATCGCGATGCGGTGCGACGGCAAACCGTCGCGGCCGCATTGGACGGTGTTCGGAAAATCCTGACAAATTGAAGGGGTGTGCGCCGCTGTCCGCGAGCGGGTGGTATGAAATAATGGCAACGTCTTCGCGATGGCGTGGTCTCAACCCGTGAGAACCGTACCCGCGACACTTCACACAGCACGATCAATCGAGGGTTTCACGATGGACGACAACAAGCGCCGCGCATTGGCTTCCGCACTGGGCCAGATCGAGAAGCAGTTCGGCAAGGGCGCAGTGATGCGCATGGGCGATCGCAGCGCCGAAGCCATCGACACGGTTTCCACGGGCTCGCTGGGCCTCGACGTGGCGCTGGGCGTAGGCGGCTTGCCGCGCGGACGCGTGGTGGAAATCTACGGCCCGGAATCCTCGGGCAAGACCACGCTCACCCTGCAGGTGATCGCAAGCTGCCAGAAGAACGGCGGCACCGCGGCGTTCGTCGACGCCGAGCATGCGCTGGACCCGTCCTACGCGGCCAAGCTCGGCGTCAATGTGGACGACTTGCTGGTGTCGCAGCCCGACACCGGCGAGCAGGCGCTGGAAATCGCCGACATGCTGGTGCGCTCGAACGCGGTCGACGTGGTGGTGGTCGATTCGGTCGCGGCGCTGACGCCCAAGGCTGAAATCGAAGGCGAAATGGGCGACTCGCACGTCGGCCTGCACGCGCGCCTGATGAGCCAGGCGTTGCGCAAGCTGACCGGCAACATCAAGCGTTCCAATACGTTGGTGATCTTCATCAACCAGATCCGCATGAAGATCGGCGTGATGTTCGGCAACCCGGAAACGACCACCGGCGGCAACGCGCTGAAGTTCTACGCATCGGTGCGCCTCGACATCCGCCGCATCGGCGCGGTCAAGAAGGGCGAGGAGGTGATCGGCTCGCAGACCCGCGTGAAAGTGGTGAAGAACAAGGTCGCGCCGCCGTTCCGGCAGACCGAATTCGAGATCCTGTACGGAGAAGGCACCTCGTACGAGGGCGAATTGATCGAACTGGGCGTCACCAACAACCTGGTCGAGAAATCCGGCGCATGGTACAGCTACGGCGGCGAGCGGATCGGGCAGGGCAAGGAAAACGCGCGCCAGTGGTTCAAGGACAACCCGGCCGCCGCCAAGGAACTCGACACCGCCCTGCGCGCCAAGTTGCTGGTGGGCGTGGGTGGCAGCGGCGTCGCCGCGACGGAAGACGCCGAGGAAATCGAGGCATAGGGTTGCCGGGCGCGCGAGGAAACGGTCATGCCGAATCGCCTGGCGTCCTGCACCTGCGGTCAGCTCACCGCACGCGTGACTGGTGATCCCGTTCGGATTTCGGTTTGCCATTGCCTCGCCTGCCAGCGCCGTACCGGGAGTGTTTTTGGTGAGCAAGCGAGGTTTCCGCGCGAAAACATTACGATCTCGGGCAAGTCAACGGAGTACGTCCGCGTCGGCGATGAGGGCGGACGAGCCACGTTTCACTTCTGCCCTACTTGCGGGGCCATCGTGTACTACGAAACCGAGGGGCTCGACAAATTTTTGACGATTCCGGTGGGTGCGTTCGCCGAGCCGGACTTTCCGCCTCCGCGCGTTTCCGTCTACGAGTCGAGAATGCACGGTTGGGTCGTGATGCCGTCGGACGTCGAACACATCCCCTGACGTGCGGCGATGCGAACGGGACGCGGGCGAAATCCGGACAAGGGCACAAGTGATCGCGATGCCTACGATCGTGCGCTCGGCATGCTGGCGCGTCGTGAGTATTCGCAACGCGAATTGCGTGTGCGGCTGGAGCATGCCGGTTGCGACGAGGCCGAATCCGAATCGGCCTTGAGAAAACTGCGCGACCAGGAATATCAGGACGACGCCCGCTTCGGCGCAATGATCGTGCGCGCGCGGGTGGGGCAGGGCTACGGGCCCGCGCGTATCCGGGCCGAATTGCGTTCGCACGGCCTGGCCGACGCCGCGATCCGCGCGCTGCTCGATGCCGCGGAAGCCGATTGGAACGCCCTGGCCGCTGCGCAACTACGCAAGAAGTACGGCACGCGACCTGCCGCCGACCATGCCGAGTGCGGCAAGCGCGCGGCCTTCCTCTTGCGTCGCGGTTTCACCGCCGCCACAGTTAGAATCGTCACCCATTCCGAGGTTGGCGATTCCGGCGATTAAAGTTCCGCCATGGTTTTGGCGGGTTGGCCGGTTGCGCCGCCTTGCCTCGCCATCACCTGAGCTTTTCGACGCAACCGCATGAAAACTGCCGAAATTCGCGCGCGCTTTCTTGAATTCTTCAAGGAACGTGGCCATACCATTGTGCCCTCCGCGCCGCTGGTGCCGGCCAATGATCCGACGCTCCTGTTCACCAACTCGGGGATGGTGCAATTCAAGCACGTGTTCCTCGGCAGCGAGAAACTGCCGTACGTGCGCGCGGCCGACGTGCAGCGCTGCCTGCGTGCCGGCGGCAAGCACAACGATCTCGATGCAGTCGGCTACACCGCGCGCCATCACACCTTTTTCGAAATGCTGGGCAACTGGTCGTTCGGCGACTACTTCAAGAAAGAAGCGATCGAGTGGGCATGGGAATTGTTGACCCGCACCTTCGGACTGCCGCCCGAAAAATTGTGGGTGACCGTCTACCACACGGACGATGAGGCGTATGGCATCTGGAAGGATGACGTTGGCGTGCCTGCAGAGCGCATCGTCCGGATCGGCGACAACAAGGGCGCGCCGTTTGCGTCCGACAATTTCTGGCAGATGGCGGACACCGGGCCGTGTGGCCCATGCAGCGAAATCTTCTACGACCACGGCGCCGATGTGGCCGGCGGGCCGCCCGGATCGCCCGATGAAGACGGCGATCGCTACATCGAAATCTGGAACCTGGTGTTCATGCAATTCGACCGCGCCGAGGACGGCACGCTTTCGCCACTGCCCGCGCCGTGCGTGGACACCGGAATGGGTCTGGAACGGTTGGCCGCAGTGCTGCAGGGCGTGCACTCCAATTACGAGATCGACCTGTTCCAGCGGCTGATCTCCGCCGCGCAAGAACTCACCGGCTGCAGCGATCACGAAAACAAATCGCTGCGCGTGATCGCCGATCACATCCGCGCCTGTGCATTTTTGATCGTGGATGGCGTGTTGCCTTCCAACGAGGGCCGCGGCTACGTGTTGCGCCGGATCATCCGCCGCGCGTTGCGCCACGGCTGGATGCTCGGCGTGCGCGGTGAATTCCTCTGGAAGATGGTCGCGCCGCTGGTCGCCGAGATGGGCGACGCCTACCCGGAGCTCGCGGGGAAGCAGGCATTCGTCGAGGAAGCGCTGCGCGCCGAGGAGCACCGTTTCGGCGAGACGCTTGAACACGGGATGAGAGTGTTCGACGAGGTGGCATCCCAGTCGGGCACGACCATCCCGGGCGAGGACGCGTTTCGGCTGTACGACACCTATGGTTTTCCTGTGGACCTGACCGCCGACATCGCGCGCGAACGCGGCATGGCGGTGGACATGGCGGGTTTCGAGCGGGCGATGGAGGCGCAGCGCGAACGCGCGCGCGCGGCCAGCAGGTTCGAAAGCAAGACCCGGTTGCCGGCCGAGATCGCAAGCAGGCTTGCGCCGACGCAATTTCTTGGCTACGAGACCCTCGAAGCGAAGGATTGCAAGGTGCGGGCGATCTTGTGCGATGGTCACGCGGTCGAACAACTCGCACCCGGAGCATCGGCCGCGGTCATCCTGGACCGCACGCCGTTCTATGCGGAGTCGGGCGGGCAGGTCGGCGATGCTGGCGCGCTGGAACACGCGGCCGGTCGCTTCATCGTCGAGGATACGCAAAAGTTCGGCGGACAGTTCCACGGCCACGTCGGCGAATGGCAGGGCAGCGCGCCGCTGTGCGTGGGCGAAATGGTATCCGCGCGTGTGGATGCCGCGCGTCGGCAGGCGACGGTGCTGAACCACTCGGCTACCCACCTGCTGCACGCCGCCCTGCGCGAAACCTTGGGCGAGCACGTCACGCAGAAGGGCTCGCTGGTCGCGCCCGACCGGTTGCGGTTCGATTTTTCGCATTTCCAGCCGGTGAAGCCGGACGAGTTGCGTCGCATCGAGGACCGCGTGAACGAACAGATCCGCCGCAACGACGCCGCCGAAATCCGCCACATGGGTTACGACGATGCGATCGCTACCGGCGCGATGGCTTTGTTCGGCGAAAAATACGGCGACGAAGTGCGGGTGCTGCGCATGGGCGATTTCTCGACCGAGCTGTGTGGCGGCACGCACGTCACGCGCACCGGCGATATCGGCCTGTTCAAGATCGTCTCCGAATCCGGCGTCGCCGCCGGCATTCGTCGCATCGAGGCGCTGACCGGCGCGGGTGCGATGACATACGTGGCGGAAGAAGAGCATCGGCTCGGTGAAGTTGCGGGCATGCTGTCGTCCAGCGCGGGCGACGTGGCCGACAAGCTGCGCCAGCTTCTCGACAAACAGAAGAAGCTGGAGCGCGAACTGGATGCCCTGAAGGCCAAGGCGGCCAGTTCGGCCACCGGCAACCTAGCCGCGCATGCCGTCGATGTCGGCGGCATCAAGCTGGTCGCCGCGCGCGTGGACGGGATGGATGCCAAAGCCCTGCGCGATGCGGTCGATATGCTGAAGCAGAAACTGGGCGATTGCGTGGTCCTGCTCGCGTCGGGCATCGATGGCAAGGCGGCGCTGGTCGGCGGCGTGCACGGCTCGGCCCTGGGCAAGATCAAGGCCGGCGAGATCGTGGCGCACGTGGCCAAACAGATCGGAGGCCAGGGTGGCGGCCGGCCCGACATGGCGCAGGGCGGCGGCAACGATTCACCCGTGCTGGATCAGGCGCTGCAAGGCTTGGCGGGCTGGGTGGCGCAAGCGTTGCATTAGAGCCATTGTCGCCATGGCATGTGCCGTTTGGGGCCAACAGGCCTGGTGCCCATACCGTGCCGGAAGTCACGCTGGTTTCATTGCCGGGCTTGGCCCGTTCATATATAGTCGCGGGGCGTTTGATCGCCCCCGCAACGGTCTATTGCGGGTGATGGAGGAACCTGAACATCGCGATGCGTTTGCGTCGGTTCGCGATCGTCCCGTCTTTGCTGCGATTCGCGATCCGGAGGGGAACGCGCGTCGCGGTTTTCGGGTCCAATGGATCCGAGTGAATGGAGTTCTGTCATGTTGATTTTGACCCGCCGGGTTGGGGAAACCCTGATGATCGGCGATCATGTAACCGTTACGGTGCTGGGCGTGAAGGGCAACCAGGTACGCATCGGTATCACGGCGCCGAAGGATGTCGCGGTACATCGCGAAGAGATATACCAGCGCATCAAGCAGGAACACGAGGCGGGTGCTGGTGCGCCGGTCGAGTCCGACGAGCCTGCCCGGCACGAAGCGACCCACGGCTGATGCCGGAACGTCGCACGGCTTTACCACAAGCGGAGATGCCTTTATCCTGATCGACCGGTTTTGCCGGTCGTTCGTTGTGCGCGCGAGCGGAACCGTCATCAGGTGCCGACTGGGAGCACCGATGATGGTTGATTGAAGAATTTGGATTCGGAGAGATGCCCGGGAGGTCGAGACGCGAGCGCTTACGCGATGCCGGTGGCATCGCGTGCGAGCGGTGAGGAGGAGGCATGGATGCCGACTGGGAGCACACCACGGATGGTTGATTTGAAAGAATTGGATTCGGAGAGATGCCCGAGAGGCCGAAGGGGCTCCCCTGCTAAGGGAGTATCGGGTCAAAAGCCTGATCGAGGGTTCGAATCCCTCTCTCTCCGCCATTCAATCGTTGACGCGTCTGCTGCGACAACGGATAATTCGCGGCTCGCTTTATGTTCCAATGCGCCCGTAGCTCAGCTGGATAGAGTACCAGGCTACGAACTTGGTGGTCGGGAGTTCGAATCTCTCCGGGCGCGCCATTCAACGAGAAGCCGACGGATATTCCCGTCGGCTTCTTCGTTTCCGGAACTTGATCGTGCGATGAGGGTGCGTTGACCCGCGCAATCGGGCGAACGTACCATTGCCTGTCTGCCGCGGCATCGTTTGCCTGCGGTCCATCGGGGTATAGCTCAGTCTGGTAGAGCGCCAGCTTTGGGAGCTGGATGTCGGGGGTTCGAATCCCTCTGCCCCGACCAGGATTTTTGCGATCGTCCTTGATCGCTGCGTCGGTGCAGCTCGTGACAAGAGTCTGCCTTGTCGCGTTTGCCGGTCCAGAACGCAGCTCCTGAGTGGCTTTCCACAACAGCGCTTCGTCCGTGGTTCCGGCGTGCGCGCAGCCGCTCTCGTCGTTCTGGGCCGACGTCCGATTTGTAGGGTGACGGAACCCGGAATCTGCATTTCCAGGCATACCTGAGTCGACGAGTCGCGCCATCCTTGGCGCTCGCGCTTCGAGGAAGCCGCGGCGCCCAGAATGACGATTGTCCGCGGTTCCCTGTCAGAATGCGCCAGCGACGCGCCCGTAGCTCAATTGGATAGAGCATCGGCCTTCTAAGCCGACGGTTGCTGGTTCGATTCCAGTCGGGCGCGCCAAGTTTGCGTCAACCGCCGCGTGTTCGACCGTCAGGCGCGCCATTGCGCAGCCGCTACGTATGCATCGACTGTCGCGACGCTCGCGCTGCACCGATGCGTGCCCCGGAGTAGCATTCGGGAATCTCGGCCACGGCCGCGGCTCTCCGGGAGGCTCACATGCGATTCATCGGCGCCCTGATTTTCTGGATCATCATCGCGATCATTGCCTATTTCGTCGTGGCCTTCACGGGCGCGTATCAGGTGGGCGCAGACGTCCCACATTGGGGCGTCACGAGCCATGCCATCGGCTTCCTGCGCGAACACACGGTCGAACGCCGAGCAACCGACATCAAGCCTCCCCCGCTGGATGATCCGGCACTGGTCAAGATGGGCGCCGAGCACTACGCCGAAATGTGCACGGGCTGCCATCTCGCCCCTGGCATGGGCCATTCCGAATTGCGCGACGGCCTGTATCCCAAGCCGCCGAACCTCACCCGCTTCGCGCCCGATCCCGCGGAGTCGTTCTGGATCATCAAGCACGGCCTGAAGATGACCGCGATGCCGGCGTGGGGTGCAACCCACGACGACCACACGATCTGGGCGATGGTGGCTTACTTGCAGAAACAGCCCCGGATGAGCGCCGCGGAGTACCAATCGCTCACCGCGAATGCCGCGGACATGGAAGGACACGAAGCGGTTCCGGCAAGCGCGGCGCCAGCCGCGACGACCGCTGCGCCTGCGTCGGCTTCCAGCATGCGCTGATTTTCGAACCGGATCGGCCCGGTTGCCTTGCGCGACCGGGTCGTACGCGCTGCAGGAAAACCCTTGACTCTGGACCATGGTCTAGGGTTTACACTGTGCGCATGAACCCGCACATCGCACCCCACATCACGATCGGTGGCGTCGCCCGTCGTGCCGGCGTCGGTATCGATACCATCCGCTATTACGAGCGCGAAGGTCTGCTGCCCGAGCCGCAGCGGCGCGCGTCCGGCTACCGCGATTACGGGCCGGACGTGGTCGAACGGCTGCGCTTCATCCGCCGCGCCAAGGATCTCGGCTTCACGCTGGAAGAAATCCGCGAATTGATGGCACTTTCCACCGACCGGGAGCGCGGCGTGAAAACCGTCAAGCAACGCGCCGAGGCGCGGCTGGGCGAGGTGGAGCAGCGCATCCGCGAACTGCAGCGGATGAGGCGCGGCCTCAAACAACTCATTGACGCTTGTCCAGGACACGGGGCGCTAGAACACTGTCCGATCCTGCGTGCGCTGGGCGGGGAGGACAAGGCATGAACGCGCACGAGCACGCACGCTGCGGTGAACATGCAACGCACGGCCCGAATGCCGTGGCACACGCGATCGATCCGGTTTGCGGGATGCAGGTCGCGACGACCTCGCCGCGCCACGTGGATCACCGCGGGACGCGCCATTGGTTCTGCTGCGACGGCTGCCGCAGCAAATTCGTCGCCAACCCTGACGAATATCTGGACAAGGCCGAACCATCACACGCTGCGCACGCTCATGCGCACCACGGACACGCGCAGGCGACGCCCCCGGAAGTGACGGCCGGCGTGATCTATACCTGTCCCATGCATCCGGAAGTGCGGCAGATCGGCCCGGGCCATTGTCCGAAGTGCGGCATGGCGCTGGAACCGGAGTTGCCGAGCGCCGTGGAGGACGATGGCGGCGAGCTGCAAGCACTCACGCGCCGCTTCCGGGTCTTGGTTGCGCTCACGATCCCGGTGTTCGCGTTGGCCATGGGGCCGCATCTGTTCGGCTGGCAATGGCCGTCGCTCTGGAACACCGTCGCGGGCTGGATCGAAGCCGTGCTGGCGACGATCGTGGTGCTGTGGGGCGGTGCGTCGTTCTTCGCGCGTGGCTGGCGATCGCTCAAGCCCTGGTCGCCCAACATGTATACCCTGATCGCGCTGGGCACCGGCGTGGCATGGCTGTACAGCGCGATCGCGTTCCTGCTGCCGGGTCTGTTTCCGGTGAGTTTCCAGGACATGCACGGCCGCGTTGGCGTGTATTTCGAATCGGCCGCGGTCATCGTCACCCTGGTGACATTGGGCGACTGGCTGGAACTGCGTGCGCGCCGGCGCACAGGCTCTGCGCTGCGCGCATTGCTGGATCTCGCGCCCAAGACTGCGCGACGCATCGCGGCGGACGGCAGCGAATCGGACGTGCCGCTGGAGGAAGTCCAGGCCGGCGACACGTTGCGCGTGCGTCCGGGCGAAAAGATTCCGGTGGACGGCGTGGTCATCGACGGCACGAGCCACATCGACGAATCGATGCTGACCGGCGAATCGATGCCTGTCGCGAAAGTCGTGAACGATCGCCTCACCGGCGGCACCGTCAACCAGGATGGTGCGCTGACGATGCGCGCCGAAAAGGTCGGTGCCGACACGATGTTGTCACGGATCGTCGCGCTGGTCGCGCAGGCGCAACGCAGCAAGGCGCCGTTGCAGCGCGTGGCCGATCGCGTTGCCGCGTGGTTCGTGCCGGCCGTGGTTGAGGTGGCCGTGCTGGCGTTCATCGCGTGGGCCGTGGTCGGGCCGGAGCCGAAAGCCGCGCATGCCCTGATCGCTGCGGTGTCGGTGCTGATCATCGCGTGTCCGTGCGCGTTGGGCTTGGCGACGCCCATTTCGATCATGGTCGCGAGCGGGCGAGGCGCGCACTTGGGCGTGTTGTTTCGCGATGCCGCCGCCATCGAAACTTTGCGCAATGCGGATGTGCTGCTGGTCGACAAGACCGGCACGCTGACCGAAGGCAAGCCTTCGCTGCGCAGCGTGGAAACCTTCGGTGGGCTTGGCGAAGAACAAGTGCTGGCGCTGGTCGCGGCATTGGAGCGCCCGAGCGAACATCCGCTGGCGCGGGCGATCGTGGCGGCCGCCGAAGCGCGCGGCGTCGCGATCCCAGACGTCGAGGATTTCAAGACGTTGACCGGCCGCGGTGTCACGGGGCGCGTGGATGGCCATGCCGTGGCGATCGGCAACGCGCGATTGCTGGACGAAACCGGCGCGCGCATCGATGCGGCGATTCACGAGAAGGCCGATGCGCTGCGCGACGACGGCGCGACCGTGATGTTCATGGCTGTCGATGGCGAGGTCGCCTCGCTGCTGGCGATTGCGGATCGCATCAAGGACGACACGCCGGCCGCGCTCGCCGCGCTGCGCGATGAGGGCATGCGCATCGTGATGGTGACCGGTGACAACGCCACCACGGGCCGCGCCATTGCAAAAAAGCTTGGCATCGACGAGGTGCACGCAGACGTTTCGCCTGCCGAAAAGGCCGGGGTGGTCGCGACATTGAAGCGGGAAGGGCACATCGTCGCGATGGCGGGTGACGGCATCAACGATGCGCCGGCGCTGGCGTCGGCCGACATCGGCATCGCGATGGGCGCGGGCGCCGACGTGGCGCTGGAAAGCGCGCCGGTCACGCTGGTGCGCGGTGATCTCTCCGGCATCGCACGGGCGCGGGCATTGTCGCGGGCCACGGTGCGCAACATCCACCAGAACCTGTTCTTCGCGTTCGTCTACAACGCCGTCGGCGTGCCGGTCGCAGCTGGTGTGCTGTACCCGGCGTTCGGGATCGTGCTGTCGCCGATGATCGCGGCGCTCGCGATGAGCCTGTCGTCGGTATCGGTGGTGTCGAACGCGTTGCGCCTGCGCGCGTCGCGCCTGGAGCCCCATGCGTGATGGGCCATGGCCGGGTGTCGCAATCCACAGGAAATCAAAAAGCCGCGCGGAGCGATCCGCGCGGCTTTTCGATGAAACCCTGGCGAAGCGGGTCAGCGCGCGAACAGCGGCTTGTTGAGACGCGCGATCAGGCGCTCACGGCGTGACGCACGCGGGGCGGTGTCGCCATCCTCCGCCTTGGCCGCGGCTTGCAGACGCCCATCGGCGAAACTGCCGTTCATGTAGTCGACGACTTCTTCGTAAGTCATCCCCGACGCGGCCACGATTTCATCGACGGTGGCGTAGTCCTTCACCATCTCCTTGGCCAGCCGAAAATGTTTCGGGTATTCGCGTTCGGTTTCCGGCCAGCGCGTCAGCTTGTAGCGCTCGCTGCGATTCAACTTGCGGCCGAGAATGCCGGGCGTCGCGATGAAGCCGGCGTACCAGCGCAGGCGGCCCAGCGGTTGCGCGGGGTTGGCGGCACGCGCGGCGTTGAGGGCCTCGGAGTAGATCGGTGTCCACGCGCTGGCCGGCTGCTGCAACAGCGGGACGAGCGGCTTCAAGGCAGTCGCTTCGAAGTGATAGACGTCCTTTTCGGGATCGACCACGAGCTCTGCGCCATCGGGTCCGACCAGTTTGCGCGGGCTGGAGAACGTGCCCTGCACGAGCGCGAGCGCCAACGCTTCGGCCGCGTTCACCGGCCCGACCTCGATGGCTCCCGCCGTCTGGACTTGCATCGGTTCCGGCGCCTCGATGATCGCGGACGGGATTTCCTCAACCTTCAGGTCTTCGGCGTGCGCGCCGGAAAGCCATGCCTCGAGACCGACGGCGGTGGTACGCGGCGCGGCGGAAACCGCGGATTCCGAATCGAATGTCATTTCTTGGTCACCTTGCATGTCGGCGTTCCCTCCGAATCCAACACGAACCTGATCGGTGCGGATCGAACTGCCTCTGCGCCGATCGCTGCAATGCGCGTGCCAGTTTACGCAGCAGGACCCGCCAGCAAGCGTGCCGCGACGTAAACATTGGTTACGCCGAGGGCATCACGGACGAAGCGGCTGTTGTGAGGAGTCAGGCCAAGGAAGACCGTTCCGGACCCCAATGCCGCAGCCGGTTCCGTTGATGAGGGCGTTGATGCTGCGGTGATCAGGGATGATCGCGAGGCTTTGGTGGAAAGTCGGGGCATGGATGCCCGTTCTGGTATTCGTGGCCTCAAAACGGCTCGGATCGTTAGCCGATCTGTCGAGGCGGCGATCAGGGGGGGATCGCACCAATCAAGCCGGAAGCGGCTCCACCGGCCGCCGTGCCTGCAGCGCCCATAACGCGGCGTAGCGGCCGCCGAGCGCGAGCAGTTCGGCGTGGGTGCCGGACTCCACCACGCGACCGCGATCCAGCACCAGGATGCGATCGGCGTCGACGATGGTGGAAAGTCGGTGCGCGACCATCAGCGTGGTCCGCCCGCGGGCGATCTCGGACAGCTCCGTCTGGATGATCTTCTCGGTGCGCGTGTCGAGCGCGCTGGTGGCTTCGTCGAACACCAGGATGCAGGGATTCTTCAGCAACGCGCGGGCGATCGCGACCCGCTGCTTTTCGCCGCCCGAGAGTTTCAGGCCGCGTTCGCCCACCGTGGTGTCGTAGCCTTGCGGCAGGCTCGTCACGAAGTCGTGGATATGCGCGGCGCGCGCCGCGGCGTGCACCTCGTCGGGCGTGGCGTCGGTACGGCCGTAGGCGATGTTGTAATAGACGGTGTCGTTGAACAGCACCGTATCCTGCGGCACGATGCCGATCGCAGCCCGCAGCGATTCCTGGGTCACCGCGCGAATGTCTTGCCCGTCGATCATGATGCGTCCGCCGCTGACGTCGTAGAAGCGGAACAGCAGCCGCGACAGGGTGGATTTGCCCGCGCCGGTTTCGCCGACCACGGCCAGCGTCTTGCCGGGCGGAATCGTGAAATCAATATCGTCGAGGATCGCGCGGTCGGGGTTGTAGTGAAACGACACGTGCTCGAACCGCACCTCGCCGCCTAGCGCCACCAGCGCGTTCGCAGCGGGCGCGTCCTGCACTTCGGCATGTTCGTCGAGTAGCGAGAACATGTGTTCCATGTCGATCACGCCCTGCTTGATCTGTCGCCAGGTGAAGCCGAGCATGTTCAGTGGAATCGCAAGCTGCAGCAGCCAACCGTTGACCATCACGATGTCGCCGACCGAAAGCGTGCGCGCGACCACGCCGGAAGCCGCCATGACCATCAGCAAGGTCACGCCGATCGCGATCACCAGCGCCTGCGCGCCATTCAGCACCGCCAGCGAACTCTCGGTTTTCACCGCTGCGTCTTCGTAGCGGCGCAGGTCGGCGTCGTAGCGGCGCGCCTCGAATTCCTCGTTGCCGAAATACTTCACCGTTTCGTAGTTGAGCAGGCTGTCGATCGCGCGTGCGTTGGCCAGGCTCTCGACTTCGTTCATCACGCGCACGCCGGCGGTGCGCCACTCGGTGATCCAGATGGTCACGACGATGTAGATGGCCATCGTGACCAGCGTGACCACCGCATAACGCCAATCCAGCTGGCGCAGCATGAATGCGATCACCACCGCGATCTCGAAGATCGTCGGGATGATGTTGAACACTACCCAGCCGAGCAGGTTGTACACGCCCCGGGTGCCGCGTGAGATGTCGCGGCCGACGCCGCCGGTGTGGCGGTCCAGGTGGAAGCGCAGCGACAGTTGGTGCAGGTGCCGGAACGCGTCCAGTCCCGACGCGCGCATCGCACGTTGGCTGACGCGCTCGAACACGGTGTCGCGGAGCTGCCCGAACAACGCGCCGATCAGGCGCAATACGCCGTACAACGCAATCAGTGCAATCGGCACGGTCAGCGCGGCAATGCGCGGATCCAGGTGATCGACGATGCTCTTGAACGCGAGCGGCACGTAAACCGTCGCCATCTTCGCGATCACCAGGAGCGTGGCGGCAACCGTCATCCGCGCCGGAAAGCCGCGGATGTAGGGCCACAGCATCGCCAGCACCCGCAACGTGCCGCTGCCCGGGCGGGATTGCTCCGGATGCCTCGCGGGCGAAGTGGCCGTCTCCGCCGTCGTCGCGCCCGCGCGTTCGTTGCGCGGCGCGGCGGTCGCGTGGGGCGTTACCGCTGGCTTGGGCTTCGCGCCGTTCGGGTTGGACGGCTGTTCGGGGTGCTGCGGATCGGCCATGCACGAATCATGGGGGCGCCGCGGCCGGGCTTCCAGCCCGATCCGTTAAACTTTCGCGTTTCCACCATGCTTTGATCCCGATGACTTTCCGCACCCGCTTCGCCCCCAGCCCCACCGGTTTCCTGCACATCGGTGGCGCCCGCACTGCGCTTTATTGCTGGCTGGAGGCGCGGCATCGCGGCGGGCAGTTCATCCTGCGCATCGAAGACACCGACCGCGAGCGCTCCACCGACGCCGCGGTGCAGGCGATCCTGGACGGCATGCATTGGCTGGGGCTCGATCCCGACGAGGGTCCGTTCTACCAGACGCAACGGATGGAGCGTTACCGCGAAGTCGCGCAGCAGTTGCACGACGCGGGCAAGGCGTATTGGGCGTACGAGTCGAAGGAAGAGCTTGATGCGATGCGTGCCGCGATGAAGGAGCGGGGCGAAAAGCCGCGTTATGACGGTCGCGCGCGCGACGCGGATCTGCCGTACCGTGATGATCCCAATCGCGTGCTGCGCTTCAAAAATCCGCAAACCGGTTCAGTCGTCTTCGACGACAAGATCAAGGGCCGCGTCGAGTGGGCGAACGCCGAACTCGACGATTTCGTGATGCTGCGTTCGGACGGCTTCCCCACCTACAACTTCGCAGTGGTGGTGGACGACCTCGACATGCGGATCACCGAGGTGATCCGCGGCGACGATCACGTCAACAACACGCCGCGCCAGATCAATCTTTATGAGGCGCTGGGTGCGCCCGTCCCGACATTCGCGCACTTGCCGATGATTCTTGGCCCGGACGGCCAGAAGCTTTCCAAGCGCCACGGCGCGGTCGGCGTGATGCAGTATCGCGAAGACGGTTACCTGCCGCACGCGCTGCTGAATTACCTGGTGCGGCTCGGCTGGTCGCATGGCGATCAGGAAATCTTCTCGATCGCGGAGATGATCGATCTGTTCGACATCGCCAACGTCAACCATTCCGCCGCGCGTTTCGACTTCGCCAAGCTGGGCTGGCTGAACCAGCACTATTTGAAGGAAGGCGATCCGGGTGAACTCGGCAAGGAACTGGCGTGGCACCTGGAACGACTCGGAATGGATGTATCGAAGGGGCCCGATCCTGCCGAGGTCGTGGTCGCCTTGCGCGAGCGCGCGCAGACCCTGAAGGCCATGGCCGAGCAGGCGCGCATCTGGTACGCGTCGATCCAGGCGTGGGACGACAAGGCGGTGAAGAAGCATTTGCAGGCAGAAGGTGCCGCGGACGTCTTGCGTGCGATGCACGCGAAGCTCGCGGCGTTGCCGGCGTGGAAACCGGCCGACATCCATGCGCTGGTCGCGGAAGTCGCAACCGAACGCGGCATCGGCATGGGCAAGGTCGCGCAGCCGTTGCGCGTCGCGATGACCGGCACCGCGGTGTCGCCGTCGATCGAGGACACGGTGTACCTCGCCGGTCGCGAAGTCGCGTTGCGCCGCATCGACGACGCGATCGCGCGCGCGATGAATTGATCGTCATTCCGGCGCAGGCCGTAATCCATTTGTTGAAGCAGATCAAAATGGATCCCGGATTGCCGCTTTGCGGCATCCGGGATGACGAATAGGATGGTTGTGCCTCCGCGGTTCAGACCGTCCGCCACCGGCATGAATGAGCTCCTGCACAAACTCCTGCAAGGCGTCGACCCGAATGCGTCTGGCGCGTTCGGGCGGTTGCTGCACAACATGCTGGCGCTGGTGCCGTGGTGGCCGCTGATCGGGTTCACGATCGTGTGCGCGGTGATCGGCGCCGTGCTCGGCTGGTGGAGGGGCAGGATCGTGTTCGGTGTTGCGCTCGCACTGGTGGTGGGTCCGATCGGGTGGGCGGCGTTGTGGGCGCTGCCGCCGGGGCATTACGGTCCGGCAAGGGGAAGGCTCGATCGGCGGCAGGCGACGCAAGGCAAAACCGTGATCGTGCGTTGAACGCGCTTGCAAACGCCTTCATTCGACCCGAGATAGCTTCCAGCCCGTGCCGCTTCGCGCGAGCGCTAGAATGCAGCCATGGTCACCGCACCCAAAGCCGCGCACCATCACCACCACCACGATGCAGCCGCCATCGTGCGCGAGATCGAGCACGAATGCGATGCACGGGGCCTGCGCCTGACGCCCTTGCGGCGCGAAGTGCTGGAGCTGGTCGCCAAGGCGCGCAGGCCGGTCAAGGCGTACGATCTTCTGGAATCGCTGCGCGACCGCCACGCCGGTGCGGCGCCGCCCACCGTGTATCGTGCGCTGGATTTCCTGCTGGAAAACGGCTTCATCCACAGGCTGGAGTCGATCAACGCCTTCGTGTTCTGCCAGCACCCGGCTGAGGCGCACCAGGTGCCGTTTCTGATCTGCGATGTGTGCGAAAGCGCCACTGAAGTCTGCGACGACGGTGCCATCGCACACCTGATCGAACGGCAGGCGCACGATTTCGGTTTTCGCGCCAAGGCGCAAACGCTCGAAGTGCACGGCGTCTGCAGGCGGTGCGGCTCGGCCTGACAGGCCTCCGCTTTCCGGATTCACGTTCCTGGCGCAATCCGTGCGCACGCGACGCTGTGTGTTGCAGATTGAAAATGAAATGTTATAACATAACATTCATGCCGCCCATTCCAGACCAGAACAATCCGCGTCGGAAAGCCCAACTCGCAATTGCCGCCGCCGCGTTAGGCTGCCTGATCCACGCCTCGGCGTTCGCCGACGGTGCAGCCATGAAAAAGCGGCAGGCACCATTGCCGGTGGATCAAACCGCCGAAGCGGATACCCGACACGTCGCGACATCCCGAACCGACGCACCGCTGACGCTGGACACGGTACAGGTCAATGCGCGCCTCGACCGTGCGCGCAATGCCTTGTCCCCGGATACCGGCACCAGCCGGACGGTGTTCGATCGCAAGGCCATCCGCCAGTTGCCGCAGGGCGAGGACACGCCACTGAACCAGGTGTTGTTGCAGGCGCCAGGCGTGGTGCAGGATTCGTTCGGGCAACTGCACGTGCGCGGTGATCACGCCAATCTGCAATACCGCATCGACGGGGTCATCATCCCGGAGAGCATCAGTGGTTTCGGCCAGGTCCTCGATGCCCGCGCAATCGCATCTCTCACTTTCCTGACCGGTGCGCTGCCCGCGCAGTACGGGTACCGGACGGCGGGCGTGGTGGAGATCGAGACCAAATCGGGCGCGCAACTCGGCAATGGCGGCAACATCGGTCTGTACGGCGGCTCGTTCGGAACGTTCAATCCGGGCGTTGAGCTGCATGGTAATCGGGGGCGCTGGTCGTATTACCTGACCGCGAACTTCCTCGAAAGCGACATCGGCGTCCAGAACCCGACGCCGGCGCGCGACGCGATCCACGATCACACCGACCAACTCAAGAGCTTCGGCTACGTCTCGTATCTCGTCAACGACGACACGCGCGCCGGCTTCTATTTCGGCACGGCCAACAACCGTTTCCAGGTTCCGAACAACCCCGGCCAGTCGCCGGAGTTCGTGTACGGCGACATCAGCGACTTCGATTCCTCCAAACTGGACGAGAACCAACACGAAGTCACGCGCTTCGGCGTGTTCAACCTGCAAGGCCACTTCGCGGGCCTGGATACCGATTATCGCGTCGCGATCGGACAGCGCTTCAGCAGCGTGGCGTTCCGGCCGGACCTGGTCGGCGACCTGATGTTCAACGGTGTGGCGTCAACTGTTCGCCGAGGCAATCGGGCGACCACGTTGCAGGCGGATTTCTCGACGTCGCTGGGCGAATCGCACCTGTTGCGCTATGGGCTGTACGCGGAAAGCGAAGGCGCAACTTCCGGCAACGATTCCTGGGTTTTTCTGGCCGACGCGGATGGCGCGCAGACCTCGGCCACGCCGATCCGCGTGATGGATGACCACTTCCAGCGCGCGCACACGCTGGGCGCCTACATGCAGGACCAGTGGCAGGTTGCCGACGACCTCGTGGTCAACTACGGCCTGCGCGCGGACCGTTACAGCGCGTGGTTGAAGGAAGGGCAGGTCAGTCCGCGCGTGGGCCTGGTGTGGAACGCGACGGCGGGCACCATCGTGCACGCCGGTTACGCCCGCTATTTCACGCCACCCGACACCGAACTGATCGCGCCCGAGGACATCGCGCTGTACGCAGGCACCACCAACCAGTTGCCGAACGATCTCACCGGACCGGTGAAGGCCGAGCGTTCGAACTATTACGACGTGGGCGTCTCGCAAAAACTCGGGCCTCATTTGACGATCGGGCTGGACGGCTACGACCGGCAGGTGAACTATCTGCAGGACGAGGGCCAGTTCGGCGCCGCGCTGGTGTTTTCGCCGTTCAACTACGCACGCGGCCGCGCGCGCGGCATTGAGTTGTCGGTCAACTACGACAATGGGCCCCTGAGCGCGTACTTCAATCTCGCGCAAAGCCGCGCGATGGGGAAGGGCGTCATCTCCGGGCAGTACAACTTCGACGGGGACGAACTCGAATACATCGGCACCCATTGGGTGCATCTGGACCACGACCAGAAGCTCGCGGCATCGGGCGGCGCCAGCTACGCCATCAGCGCCGATACCCGCGTGGGTGCGGATTTTCTCTACGGCAGCGGGCTCAGGCGCGACTTCGCCAACACCGCTTCGTTGCCTTCGTATTTCCAGTTGAACCTGAGCCTGGAGCACGGCTTCAGTTTGCCGGGCATCGGCAAGTTGGATGCACGCCTGGTGCTGATCAACGCGCTGGATCGCGTCTACGAACTGCGCGACGGGTCCGGAATCGGCGTGGGCGCGCCGCAGTACGGCCCGCGGCGCGGGCTGTACCTGGGCCTGAGCAAGGATTTCTGAACAGGCGCCCGTCGTCCATCGATCGGGCGCCGCTCATCAAGACGGAAACGTTATAATGTTGCACGCCCCGACGGATCATGGGCTCGGGTTCGGCAATTCGCATAACCATGCGGTGAGTGCCGGCGACGAGAACCTCAAGCAAGTGGACATGCCTTCCTTCCAATCTGCCCCCGCGTTCGTCCCAACGGCGCCATCGCCGCGGCGCTTCGCGACGCTGGTCGACCGCGTCGGCGCCACCGCCTCGATGCTGTGCGCGGTGCATTGCGCGCTGCTGCCGTTCGTGCTGGCGCTGCTGCCGTTGATCGGGCTGGAATTCCTGGCCGGCCACACGTTCGAACGGGTCTTCGTCGGCTGCGCAGCCGTGCTCGCCTGCGCCAGCCTCGTCACCGCGTATCGTCGCCATCGTCGTCCCCATGCCCTGTTCCTGATGGTGCCGGGCATCGCGCTGCTGTGCGTCGGCATCGTGGTGAACCTGGACGTGCACGTCCTGGTCCACACCGCCTGCGTGGTGACCGGAGGTGTACTGGTGGCCAGCGCACACGTCGTCAACCTGGTACTGGCGCATCGACATCACCATGCGACCTGCATGCATGCACCGGCGCGGGTCTGATTTGCTCGACGCTTGTTGCGAAACGTCAGGCCAGGGAAGCCCGTTTTGGTGTTGCCGGCGCAGAGGGTGGCGGCGACCCGGCGTTTCGGACGTAGCGATCAGGGATGATCGTACGACTTCGTGAAAAGTCAGGCCATGGAGGGCCGTTCTGGAGTTGCTGGCGCAAAAGGGTGGCGGCGACGCGAATTTTTCGTGACGCAGCGATCAGGGATGATCGCACAGCAAAGTAATTGTGTAACCCCGGCGCGAGCCGTACGCTGCGCGCATGCCGAGCCCTCGCGTTCACACTCATGCCCACGAGCATCCCCGCGGCAACCGCGGGATACTGGCGTTCGCGTTCGCGCTGACCTGCGCGATGCTGATCGTCGAAGCGGTCGGTGGCTGGTGGTCGGGTTCGCTGGCACTGCTGGCAGACGCGGCGCACATGCTGGTCGACGCCGGTGCGCTGGCATTGGCCTGGGCGGCGGCGGTGTTCGCGTTGCGGCCCGCCGACGCGCGGCGCAGTTTCGGCTACGCACGGCTGGAAGTGCTGGCCGGGTTCGTCAACGCGCTGGTGCAACTGCTGCTGGTCGCCGGCATCGTGTACGAGGCGATCACCCGTTTGGTCGCGCTCGATACCATCCATATCCAGTCCGGCGTGATGCTGGCGGTCGCGGTGATCGGCCTGGCCGTCAACGCGGTGGTGCTGCGCAGCCTGCATGGCCACGGCCGCGACGACCTCAATACCGCAGGTGCGCGCCTGCACGTGTTCGGCGACCTGCTGGGCTCCGTCGCGACGGTGCTGGCCGCGCTGCTGGTGCGCTATCTCGGATGGCTGTGGGCCGATCCCGTGCTGTCGCTGCTCGTATCGCTGCTGATCCTGCGCGGCGCATTCGTGTTGCTGAAACGCTCCTCGCACATCCTGCTGGAGGGTGTGCCCGAAGGCGTGGCGCCCGAGGAAATTCGCGCCGCGTTGGCGGGGGCCGATCCGTCCATCATGGAAGTGCATCACCTGCACGTCTGGCAGATCGCATCCGGTTCGCGCATGGCAACGTTGCACGCGCGTGTGTGCGAGGGCGGCGATGCGCAGCACGCGCTGCAGGTGATCCAGCGGGTGCTGCGCGAACGCTTTTCGATCAGCCACGTCACCGTGCAGATCGAAACCACGGAGTGCCTCGACCCGCAAACCGGTTGCCCGGAGCCCGGACACTCGCATCATCACGTCTGGTGACGTGGCCGCTGGCACGAAGCTCACCGCCGATGGCAAGGTCACCGGGCGGTTTCCGCAGGCATCGACGCACTGACGCGGACCTTGTTACCATGCCGACGACCGTGCATGGTGCGCGGATTCAACACACATCAGGAATCGACATGGGCAAGGGCGACAAGAAAACACGCAAGGGCAAGATCTACGCGAGCAGCCATGGCAATACCCGTCCGCACTCGCCGAAATCGAACGCGGCGGTAAAGGGCACGGCAGCCAAAACCCCCAAGCCGGCCGTCAAGGCTCCGGCCAAGAAGGCGCCCGCCAAAAAGGCGCCGGCCAAGAAATCCGCGTAAGTTCTCGCGTTCGGGCGTTTCAGGGAAGGCCCCATCGCGGGGCCTTTCTTGCGTTTGCGTCAGACCGGAATTTCGGCGCCACCCGCGAAGACGCGCGATGCAAGCCCGCCGCCGATCCAGTAGGCGAGTTCGGCCGCGTGACGTGCGTTCCAGACGACCACGTCCGCGCGTTGTCCGACTGCGAGGGCGCCGCGGTCCGGCAGGCCTAGCGCGGCTGCCGCATTGATGGTCGCGCCACGCAAGGCTTCTTCGGGCGTCAGGCGGAACAGCGTGCAGGCCATGCTCATCGCGAGGCGCAGCGAGCGCAACGGCGAGGTGCCGGGGTTGAGGTCGGTCGCGATGGCCATCGCCACGCCGTGTTCGCGCAGCGCATCGATGGGGGGCAGGCGGGTTTCACGCAGTGCATAGAAACTGCCGGGCAGCAGCACCGCAGTGGTGCCGGCGCGTGCCATTGCCGTGACCGCGCCGATGCCCGCGCATTCCAGATGATCCGCGGACAGGCCGCCGAATTCCGCCGCAAGCGCCGCGCCGCCGAGATCCGACAATTGATCGGCGTGCAGTTTCACCGGTAGGCCGAGTTCGCGCGCGCGCTCAAAACAGCGGCGCACTTCATCCGGTGTGAACGCGATGCCTTCGCAGAAGGCGTCCACTGCGTCGGCGAGGCCTTCGCGGGCCACCGCCGGCAGCCATTCATCGCAAACCATCGCGACGTAGTCGTCGCGGCGATCCTTGAACTCGGACGGCAGGGCATGCAAGCCCAGAAACGTGGTGCGCACGGTGATGCCGAGGGTTGTGCCGATCCGGCGGGCGACGCGCAGCATCTTCATTTCGGTGCCGAGATCCAATCCGTAGCCAGACTTGACCTCCAGCGTGGTCACGCCGTCGCGAACCAGGCCCAGCGCACGCGGCAGCGACTGCTCGAACAATGCGTCCTCGCTGGCCGCACGGGTCTTGCGAACGCTGGACATGATGCCGCCACCGGCGCGCGCGATGGCTTCGTAGCTTTCGCCATTGAGCCGCATCTCGAATTCGTCGGCGCGGTCGCCACCGAACACCAGATGCGTATGGCAATCGACGAGCCCCGGCGTTACCAGTGCGCCATGCACTGATTCGACAGTGCGCGCCAGATCAGCCGGCACGCCCGGCAACGTATCCATGGACCCGGCAAATACGATCTCGTCGCCGCGCCACGCCAGTGCGGCATGCTCGATCAAGCCGTAGTCCGCGTCGCCTGCAAGTGCCGCCAGCGTGCAATCGAGCAGCAAATGGTCCCAACGTTCGCACGCGGGGGGAATGTTTTCCTGGGCGCTCATCGCCGGGACGGCCATTGCAGTTGGTAGAGATCATGACGGCGATCCTTGAGGTTCTGCACGGTGCCGTTGTTGCGCGCGCGTGCAAGGTCCTCCAGTCGCAGGTCCGCGAACAGGACCGTTTCGCTGTTGGGGGTGGAATCCGCCGCGACGCCGTCGCGCGCGAAGGGGAAATCGCACGGCGTCAAAATGCAACTTTGCGCATACTGGATATCGAAGTTGTTGACCCCCGGCAGGTTGCCGCAGTTGCCCGACAGCACCACGTAACACTGGTTCTCGACCGCGCGTGACTGTGCGCAGTAGCGCACGCGCAGATAGCCTTCGCGGGTATCGGTGCAGAACGGCGTGAACAGGATCAGCGCACCCTGATCGATCAAATGTCGCGCGACTTCCGGGAATTCGATGTCATAGCAGGTCGCGACCCCGATCGGGCCGCAATCGGTCGGAATCGTGCGCGCGGTGCTGCCGCCCCGGATGTTCCACAGGCTGCGCTCGCTCGGGGTGATGTGCAACTTCATCTGCTGGTGGATCGAACCGTTGCGCAGGCACACGAAGCAGATGTTGTGGATGTCGCCGTCGTCGCTCAGGGCAGGGTGGGTGCCGGCGATGATGTTGATGTTGCGGCGTACGGCGAGATCACTGAACAGTTCTTTCACCCGCGGCGTGTATTCGGACAGCTTCAGGATCGAATCGACCGGCGACAACGGCGCGTTTTCGATCGAGAGCAGTTGCAGCGTGATGAGCTCGGGGAACACCACGAAGTCGGCTTCGTAATTGGCCGCGATGTCGACGAAATATTCCACCTGGGTGGCGAACTCGTCGAAATCCTTGATGCGCCGCTGCTGGTATTGAACGGTGGCCAGGCGGATCACGTCCGGCAATCGCTGCGACACCACGTGTGGAGGCATGTCCGGGTGATCCATCCGACGCGGATTGCGCCACACCAGGTGCGCCGCATAGCCCAATGATTCGCGGTCGTACGGAAGGTAGCCGTCGAGCAGTCCGATCACCTCGAACCCGTTGCGCAACTGGAAGCTCAAGGTCGGGTCGCGCTGGCGGCCGTGGATCACGGCCTTGAGGTAATCCTCGGGCGTCTTGTATTTGCCGGCGCGCTTGGCGAGGCCGGGCAAGCGCCCGCCGAACACGATGCCGCGCAGCCGCAACCGTTGGCACAACCGCTTGCGCGCACTGTACAGGCGTCGGCCGATGCGCATGCCGCGGCAGTCCGGATCGACGCCGACGTCCATGCCGTACAACCAGTCGCCGTGCGGATCGTGGCGCGATGCGAAACCGCCGCCAGTGATCTCCGCCCAGGTGTGGGGGGCCATCGCCACGGTTTCGCTGATGCGGAAGGTCGCGCAGTAACCGATCACGCGGTCGTCGTACACCGCCACAAATTGCCCTTCCGGAAAGTGCGCGAGCTGGCCGGCGACCATTTCCGGTGAGTACCCGAACCCGGGTCCGTACACGCGCTTGCCCAGCGCGACGATCTGCGGGATGTCATCGTCGACGGTGTTGCGCACCATCAGCCGAGGCGTATGTTCGAGGGCGGCCATCGGGACATTATGGCGGCGGCGCGCTGGCGGGAGCCACGGTGGCGCTTGCGACGGAGGGCAGCTAGCCTTCGACTTGGACAGGAGGGCAAGCGGGAGTGATGCATGTTGCAGGTCGAACACCTGTGGACGCCGCACGGATGGGATCGCGACGCAGCGGTCGGGCAGGGCGCGGAGGCGGTGCGCGCGCGCTTCGCCTTGCCCGGCATGCCGAACCTGCATTCGCACGCGTTCCAGCGCGCGATGGCGGGCTTGGCCGAGCGGCGCGGTCCGGGCGACGATTCGTTCTGGACCTGGCGCGAGACGATGTACGCCTTCGCCTCGCGCATCGATCCCGATGGATTGCAGGCGATCGCGGCGCAGTTGTACGTCGAGATGCTGAAGGCGGGTTACACGCACGTCTGCGAGTTCCACTATCTGCACAACGCGCCCGACGGCACGCCTTACGCCGATCCCGCCGCGATGTCGCGCGCGATCATCGAGGCTGCGCGCGAAGCCGGCATCAGCCTGACGTTGTTGCCGGTGCTGTACCTGACCGGCGGCTTCGACGGGCGGCCGCTGTCGGACCGGCAGAAGCGTTTCGGGTTGTCCGTCGATGCCTATCTTGGTTTGCTGGAATCGCTGGCCACGCTGGAATCGGACAGCGTGCGTCTCGGCGTCGCGCTGCATTCGCTGCGTGCGGTGCCCGAGGCCGCGATGCGCGAAGTGCTGGCCGCACCGCTGCTGCGCGATCGCGTGATCCACATCCACGTCGCCGAGCAGATCGGTGAGGTGCAGGACTGCCTCGGCATGCGCGGCGCCCGTCCGGTGCAATGGCTGTTCGATCACGCCGACATCGACAGACACTGGTGCCTGGTGCACGCGACGCACCTGGACGACGCGGAAATGCGGGCGATCGCGAAGTCGGGTGCGGTGGCGGGATTGTGCCCGACCACCGAAGCGAATCTGGGCGACGGCCTTTTCCCGCTCGCGAATTATCTCGACGCAGGCGGCACGCTCGGCATCGGCTCCGACTCGCACATCTCGGTATCGCCGGTCGAGGAACTGCGCTGGCTGGAATACGGGCAGCGACTGCTGGCGCGCCATCGCAACATCGCGGCGCGCGCCGCCGACGCGAGTGTCGGGGCAGCGTTGTGGGGCGCGGCACTGCAAGGCGGACGCCGCGCGGCGGGCGCCGCAGACGATGCTGCGCTTGCGGACTTCATCGTGCTGGACGATGCGTCGCCGCTGCTCGCGGCACGTGACGAACGCAGCGTGATCGATGCGTTCCTGTTCGCGGGCAACACACCGCTTGTACGTGACGTGATGGCGGGCGGCGAGTGGGTGGTTCGGGATTTCCGGCACCGCGACGAAGCTCGGATCGCGTCGCGCTACCGGGATACCGTTGAAGCGCTTGTGGCGGGCTGATCCGCCGGTTCCGCGAATCGCAGGGATTGAAGCGTTTCGCGCATCGCCTTGAACGCATGGGCGTCGGAGAACGGCGGCGTCGCCGGCGGATCGTACACGGCGGGATTCACGCCGAACACCAGCAAGTCGATCGCGTAACAGGCGCCATCGCGGACGGTTCGATACGCGTGCACGTCGAGGTGGTGGCTCATCGCCGCGTCGGCGGCTTGGAACGTCGTGAAAGTGACGCCGTGGATACTGCGGGTCGCAATGCTGCCGGGACGCACCACGGGGGGCGGCGTGGTGCAGGTGCGCACCTCCTTTGCGTCACGGCTCGTGCCGATCCGGATTTCGGCGCCGGTGATGTCGCTGGAACCCGGCACGGTCAATGCCAGCACGGGCTGCCCATGCGTATCTGGCGGCGCGAAAGTTTCCCACGCCCCGTTGGCGAGATAGCTCGATTGGAAATCGCGCCGGACCGTCCAGCCCTGCGGCACGTCGATGCGAAAACCCCATGCAGCGCTCACGAAGGCGTTTTCATGGTCCGGTATCACGGGTGCCGATGTGCCCGTAATGGGCGTCGACGCGGCGGAGTGGGGCGGCTGAGCTTCGCCGTTGCCGCCACTGCCGCCCGAACAGGCGGCGAGCGCCACGCAGGATGCCAGCAGCCACGACATGCGGGCGCCGGGTCCGGCCCGGCGTCCGTTGCAAATCGATGAAAATCTCGCTCGGGGCCGCGTCACTGCGCCGCTGACGATGCCGGCGCGCTGCCGGAGGGTTTCTGCATGTGCGACTCACGCCACTGCTTCATCTTCGTCCGGTGTTGCGCGCGGAGGGTTGCGTATTGCGTACGTTGCTCCGGGGTCAGCAGGTCGTAGATCTTGGTGCGCAGCGCAGCTTGGCGCAGCACCTGCGCATGCGCGGCATTGGATTCCGCCTGGGCAAGATCGTTCGCCGCGCTCTGGTATGCAGCGCTGCCGGGGGTGGCGTTGTCGAAGGCCATCCGCTTCTCGCGCAGCGCCTGCATCTCGGGGCGCGCCTGCTCGAAATTCTGCCGGAACAACTGGCGTACGCTGGTGCGTTGCGTCTCGCTCAGGTTGAGCTGGTCGAACAGCTTCATGTGATGTCCGTCGCGATGTTTCGCGTGCTGCGATGTGCCCGTGGTGGCGGTGCCGGCCGGCGGCGGTGCCGCGGCGAAGGCGAGCGACGAGCAGGCGAGCGCCGCGGCAAGCACGGCGGAACGAAGGTGAAATTTGTGCATCGAGGTGTCCTCGGTGGTGGGGGATGGATGGTCGCCGATCCGCGACACAGGTTCGCTAAATTTGCGTGACGGCGCAGGGCCGATATGGCGTGCAGTCAGCTTCGACGCGCGCGGTGAGGCCTGTCCACAACCCTTAAACGCAGGCAAGCGCGTTGCGTTGACACGCGTGCGCGTCACCCCATCCGTTGCTTCAGGAAATCGATGAAGACGCGCAGCTTGGGCGGCATCTGGTAGCGACAGGGGTAATAAAGGTACAGCCCGTCGTAGGCGGGCAACCAGCGATCCAATACGGTTTCCAGACGTCCGCTGTCGAGGTCGGCTTGCAAGGAGGGTGCGGGCACGTGCGTGAGCGCAATGCCATCGCATGCCGCGGCACGCGCCAGCGCGTTGTCGTTGACGATCAGATTGCCGCCGACCTCGATCTCGAACCAGCGTCCACGCTTCGGTCCCGTGGGGTGTGCGAATTCCCAGTTGTAGATGCCGCCGCTGGCGAAGCGGAAGCGTGCGCAGTTGTGTTGCGCCAGGTCGCGGGGGTGCTTCGGTTTCCCGTGGCGTTTGAAATACGCCGGCGAACCTGCCACTACCGAACGCATCGGTCCGCCCAGGGGCACCGCGATCATGTCCTTCTCCAGGCGCTCGCCCAACCGGATCCCGGCATCGAAGCCTTGCCCGACCAGGTCGGAAAGCGCGCTGTCGACGATGATCTCCAGGGTGATCTGGGGATAGGCGGCGGTGAAGGCGGCAAGGTGGGGCACGAGAATCGAGCTCATCGCCGTGGTGATGCGCAAGTTGCCGGCCGGGCGTCCGCCATACTGGCGCGCGCTGTCCACTGCATCGTCGATCACGCCGAGCGCCGGCGCGATGCGTTCGAGGAATGCCCGGCCCGCTTCGGTCAACCCGACCCGGCGCGTGGTGCGCGCCAACAGGCGCACTCCAAGTTGCCGTTCGAGTTGCGCCAGCGTCTGGCTCAAGGCGGAGGCGGTCACGCCGACTTCGCGGCCGGCGCGGGTGAAGCTGCCGTGTCGCGCGATCAGCACGAAAGCGCGCAGCGCCGGGCTGTGGTCGTGCGGCATTGTTTAGCCCTGTTTGAAAGACCATGCAGAGAATCGGGATTTTTTCCGCCCGATGCAAGTCGCACACTTTGCGCCACCCGTGCGACGAAGGAACTTCGCGATGCCACTCGATCAGTACTTCACCCTTGGCTCCTCCGGTCTGCGCGTCAGCCGGCTCGCGCTCGGCACCATGACTTTCGGCGAGAGTTGGGGCTGGGGCAGAATCGCGGGCCGCGTGACATTCGTTCCGCGATCATTCGAAAAAGGAGATTGACCATGAAATTCCGCACACTGGGTCCGAAAGGTCCGCAAGTTTCCGCCATCGGCCTCGGCTGCATGGGCATGAGCGAGTTTTACGGCGCGCACGACGACGCCGAATCGATCGGCGTGATCCACCATGCACTGGATGCCGGCCTGAATTTCCTCGACACCGCCGACATCTACGGGCCGCACGCCAACGAGGTACTGGTCGGCAAGGCCATCCGCGAGCGTCGTGGCGAAGTATTCCTGGCGACCAAGTTCGGCATCGTGCGCGACCCCGACGATGCCGCCAAGCGCGGCGTCAATGGTCGTCCCGACTACGTGCGCGCGGCGTGCGACGCCAGCCTGAAGCGCCTCGGCGTCGATCACATCGACTTGTACTACCAACACCGCGTCGATCCGGCCACGCCGATCGAGGACACCGTCGGTGCGATGGCCGAGCTGGTGCGTGCGGGCAAAGTGCGGTTCCTTGGCTTGTCCGAGCCTTCCGCAAAAACCATCGAGCGCGCACACACCGTGCATCCGATCACCGCGGTGCAGAGCGAATATTCGTTATGGACACGCGATCCCGAGGACGGCGTGCTGCAGACGTGCGTGCGACTCGGCATCGGATTCGTGCCGTATTCGCCGTTGGGCCGCGGGTTTCTCACTGGCGCCATCAAGAGCCAGGACGATTTCGGGCTCGACGACTATCGTCGCGGCAGTCCGCGCTTTCAGGGCGAGAACTTCGGGAAGAACCTTGAGCTGGTGGACAAGGTGCGCGAACTCGCGAGCGGCAAAGGCTGCATGCCGTCGCAGCTCGCGCTGGCGTGGGTGCTGGCGCAGAACGAACACATCGTGCCGATTCCCGGCACCAAGCGCATCAAGTACCTGGACGAAAACATCGGCGCGCTCGATGTGGAACTCGGCCATGCCGATCTTGCCGCGATCGATGCGATTTTCCCGCGCGACATCGCCGCGGGCGCGCGTTACCACGCGCCCATGATGCAACTCTTGCGCGGCTGAAGCACCGGCATTTTGAATGCGGGCCACTTGCAGATCGGCCCGCGCGTCAACGTCCCGCCTCTGCGGTGCGTTCTACGTGACAGTCGATCACGGAGACGCGCCATGAAACATCGTGCTTTCGCATTGCTCGTGCTCGCCGGTTTCTCCGGACTCGGGCTCGGCGGCTGCGTGGTCGCGCCGCCACATGCCCGCGTGGTCGCCGTCGCGCCCGCGCGGGTCTGGGTGCCCGGGCATTGGCATGCGGGGGTGTGGGTTCGCGGGCATTGGCGATACCGTTGAGCCGACGCGATGGCGCCCCGTGTGTCGCTATGATGAGCGGATGGCCGATGCACGCGCTTCAGCACCGGATGCTGCGGCATCCGGCGATTTCATCCGCCGTGGAACGCCGGCATTCCGACGCGTGAACCTGGCGCTGTTTGCGGCCGGCTTCGCCACGTTCGGATTGTTGTATTGCGTGCAGCCGTTGCTGCCGGAATTCACGCGCGACTATGGCGTCAGCGAAGCGGTGAGCGCGCTGTCACTCTCGCTGACCACCTTCGTGCTGGCGTTCGGCATGTTGTTCGTCGGGGTGCTTTCCGACGCGTGGGGCCGCAAGCCCATCATGGTCGCGTCGACGCTCGCGTCCGCGCTGCTCGTTTTGGCTTCGGCACTGATGCCGAACTGGGCCACGTTGCTGATCGTGCGCACGCTGCTGGGCTTGACGCTCAGCGGGTTGCCGGCGGTGGCCATGACGTATCTCGCCGAAGAAATGGACGTCGGTTCGATCGGGCTTGGCATGGGCCTCTACATCAGCGGCAATGCGATCGGCGGGATGGCCGGGCGCCTCATCACCGGCGTGCTGACGGATTTCGCGAACTGGCGCGTGGGCGTGATCGTGGTGGCGATCATCGGTTTGGCATGCGCGTGGATGTTCTGGAGACTGCTGCCGCCGTCGCGACATTTCGTGGCGCAGCCGTTGAATCGTCGCGCGCTGGCCGGGCGCCTCGGCGTGATCTTCCACGATCGCGGACTGCCGTGGTTGTTCGCCGAAGGCTTCCTGCTGCTGGGCGCGTTCGTCACCATCTACAACTACATCGGCTATCGGCTGCTGGCGCCGCCGTACAACCTGAGCCAGGCCGTGGTGGGCGCGATCTTCATCATTTACCTGATCGGCACCTTCAGCTCGCCGTGGGTGGGGCATCTCGCTGGCAAACTCGGCCGGCGCAAGGTGCTGTGGACGATGATGGCGCTGATGCTGGTCGGCACGGCGTTCACGATGTTGTCGCCGCTGTGGGCGATCGTGCTGGGTGTGATCGTGCTGACGTTCGGTTTCTTCGGCGGCCATTCGACCGTCAGCAGTTGGGTCGGCCGCCGCGCCGGCGAGGCGAAGGCACACGCATCGTCGCTGTACCTGTTCTGCTACTACATGGGTTCCAGCATCGCGGGCGCGCTGGGTGGCGTGTTCTACGCGTCGCGCGGCTGGAACGGCGTGGGTCTGTTCGTGGGCGCGATGGCGCTGGTTGGCCTCGCGATCGCGCTGGGCTTGTACCGCCTGCGGCCGTTGCCGCAGAACACTGCCACGCCGCCGACGCCCATGAGCCGCGGCGCGATGGGGTGAAGAGGCTCGACCGCTGAAGCCGTTGGGCGGAATGGGCGAGACTGTCGTTGGGCTTCCCCCGGTTCAGTCCGCGGTCGGCGCCAAACCAAAGGAGCTGCGGAGGCGCAGCCTCGCGGGCGCATCGCTGTGCCGTTTCCCACTGGAGCCGCGGCGGACTTCGTGCTAACACTGGCGTTTCGATCGATCGCCGCTCGCGCGGTCGTGGGCACATCGGGGAGGTCGTGACATGACATTTTCCTTTTCACGCTTGGCGGATCGCGCGCGCATGTCGCTGCGGCACGCGCGCGTCATGGCCATCATCGGTCTGCTGGT
>Ga0207486_1000001_pt1 | contig 62515 bp, 47 predicted proteins | sample NitcycUWRG01A310_FD_188045 | JGI IMG/M metagenome (GOLD analysis project Ga0207486, IMG submission 188045) | Soil microbial communities from Arlington Agricultural Research Station in Wisconsin, USA - Nitrogen cycling UWRJ-G01A3-10 (SPAdes) | ecosystem: Environmental > Terrestrial > Soil >... | reverse complement strand
GATCGATTTCGACCGCCGCGACAGGAACCCGAGCCGTTGCGCCTCGGCCGCGCGGTAGCGGCAGAAATCGGCGTATTCATCCCTCGCCGGCACGGCGCATCCGGATCTGGATGAAGCGCGATTCGGATCTGGATGAAGCGCGATTCGTTGTCTTGGCCAATCGCGCGCGCAAGCCTCCGCGCCGCTGCGGCAATCTGTCGGGCGTCCAGCGCGGGCGTGCCCGGCGCGATGCGTTCCGCGCATTGACTGAACGCGCGCAGGTCATCCTCGCGGAACTGCAACGTCACTTCGTCCGGCGTGAAGATCCCCGAGTACCCGGATTGCCGGTCTGGACGCAAGCAGGTCCGATTGAATTCATCGTTGACGGTTGGCACGTTCGTGGCTCCAGGTCGGGGAAGCGCAACGGGTACCGCGTCACTGTCGAGCTCGGGAAAATCGCGCTGGCGATTACATCCCGATGACCGAGACAGTCCTGCCTGTTTGTGATACACAGTCCGCTCCGGGGATCATTGCGAGGCCGTTCGGGGGGGCCTGCATGCAAGACGATGCGCCAGCAAGGGAGTACCACAGCGGCGATTGCGTGATCCTGCCGGCCACCCGGCGGTTGTTGCGCGAAGGCGCTGAAGTCGAGCTGGAAGCCAAAGTGTTCGACCTGATCCTGTTGCTGGTGCACGACCATGCACGCGCGCTGGGCAAACAGGAACTGATCGAGAAACTGTGGGGCCGGCGCCCGATCACCGACGCGGCGCTCAGCCAATTGATCTACAAGGCGCGGCGCGCGTGCGGCGACGACGGCGAGCGACAGACGGTGATCCGCACCATCTACGGGCGCGGGCTGCAATGGGTCCCGCCGGTGCATTGCATCGCGGCCGAAGCCGGCGCGCATGCGGATTCCGGACCATCGCCGATGGTTGCGGCACCGACGCATCCCGCAGCGTCGAACCCGCAACCCGCAGTCGCTCGCCCGCCCGTGCGCACGCGGCGCTGGTTGCTGCCGGCTGCAAGCCTCGCGGCGGTCGTGGCCATTGCGGCGATGGCATGGTGGTCGGTGGTCGCATTACGCGACGTGCAGCCGGGCGGCAGCCCACCCAGCATCGCCGTGTTGCCATTCCAAAACCTCTCCGCCGACGAGTCCAACGCTTATTTCGCCGCCGGCATCCAGGACGAAATCCTGACCGAACTCGCGAAAATCAAGGGCCTCAAAGTCATCGCGCGCACCTCAACCGAAAGATACGCAAGCCGCCCCGACGACCTTCAGGCCATCGGCCGCCGGCTTGGCGTGGCGACGCTGCTGGAGGGCAGCGTGCAGCGGGCCGGCGACGAGGTCCACATCAACGTGCAGTTGATCGATGCCGCCAGCCGCGCCCACATCTGGGCGCACAGCTACAACCGTAAGCTCGACAATATCTTCGATGTCGAGGGCGAAGTCGCGACCGAAATCGCGCGGACGCTGGACACGCGCTTGAGCCACCACGAAGCCACGGACCTGGCGGCGCCTCCCACCCGCAATCCCGATGCCTACCTGGCCTTCCTCAAGGCCAATCACCTTGCCGACCGCGTGCACGACCTGGGCAACGTCGCGGATCCCGCCGGGCAAGCCGAGCAGGCGATTGCACACTACCACGCGGCAGTGGCGCGTGATCCCGACTTTGCGCTGGCATGGGCGCGGCTTTCGATGTTCGAGAGCCGGCTGTGGTGGTTCGATATCGATGCTTCGCCCCGGCACAAGGCCGCTGCGGAAGCCGACGCGCGGCGTGCCTACGAACTGGACCCGAAACTGGCCGCGTCACACATGGCACTCGGCTACGCCAAATATTATTTCCACCACGATTACGCCACGGCCCGCGGCCATTTCGAGTACGCGCTCGGGCAGTCTCCCGGCAACGTCGACGCCATCGCCGCGCTCGCCTACATCGAACGTCGCCAGGGCCAGTGGCCGGCGGCCCTGGCGGGACTGCGTCGCGCGATGGAACTCGACAACCAGCATCCGCGCCGGCATTTCGAAGTCGCGGTGACGCTGACGGAAATGCGTCGCTACGACGAAGCCGACCGGCAATTGGCCCAGACCCTCGCCCTGGAACCGCACGACTACACCGCAATGGCCTACCGGGTGCGCATGCTGCTGATCGCGGACAAACCGGCTGCCGCGCGCGAGGCGCTGGCGAACATCCCCGCCGGTGTGGATCCGCTCGGCGCGGTCAGCGCGCTGCGCTTCGAATCCGCATGGCTGGCGCACGACCCGCGCGCCGCACTCGCCGCGCTCGATGGCGCCCCGTCGTGGGTGATGGACGCCCGGTTCCAGTACACGGTTCCGGTCGAACTGCTGCGGGGGCGGGCATCGAGCGGCGCCGGCGACGAGCAGACCGCACGCCGCGATTTCGCGCACGCGCGCGACGAGCTCCAGGAAGCACTCGCAAAGCAGCCCGACTCTCCAACGCTGTGGGGCGCACTGGGACTCGCACAATCGGGGCTGCACGACGATGCCGCCGCGATCCGTGCGGGCCAGCGTGCGGTGCAACTTCTGCCGCTTTCAAAGGATGCTTTTTACGGCACGGTGCACGCTCTGGCATTGGCACAGATTTATTGCGCCGCGGGCGATTCCCGCCGGGCCGTAAAGGTGCTCCGGGAATTGCTGGGGGCATCGTCAGGCGGGACCGTCTCCCGGGCCTTGCTGCGCACCAATCCCACGTGGGACCCCATCCGCAAGACTCCGGCCTTCGAGGCATTGGTGCATTGACGATTGGGCACCGTTGTCACTGCCATTTCGAAGCCTTGCGGGCGGCAACGGTCGGCATCGCTGCCCGGCTTGCCGATCGGGTAGCCGCGTGCTCCATCCATTGCCGCAAATTTCAAATGCAGGCCATTGATGCGCAAAGGGCGTGAGCTTTCGTAACGACATCGTCAGTCGCGCCTGATCGCTTCCTCAAGCTCGTCGCGACAGCTCCGGGTGGAATGGCAGCCATGTCGCGCCGTCCGATGGGCGAAGGGATCTCGCCGAGGGGAATTCATCGGGACCGGGCCGCCATCCGTGTCGGCGGCGCGACATCTTCTTGCGGGATGCCGCTCGATGCGCACTCGATTCCGACCGAAATACGCCCAAGGACGCCCATGACCGTTCTTCCGCAAGCCGACATCGAAACCTTCCGGTTGCCCGGCCTGATCCACCAGACGCTGGCCAGCCTGACCTGCGGCACCTACACGATGGAAGTGTGGCGACAAATCCTCGCCCCCGGCGCGGTGACGCCATGGCACCGGCATGCCTGCGAGGAAGTCATCGTGATCCTTGCCGGCCATGGCGAGTGCCGGATGCCAGGCCGCGTCGAAACCTTCGGGCCGGACGCGACGCTGATCGTGCAGTCCGACGCGGTGCATCAACTCGCCAATACCGGCAGCGAACCGCTGGAACTGCTGGCAGCAATGGGGATGACGCCCGTGACCGCGCTGGACGCGACCGGTCACCCGCTGGAGTTGCCATGGGTTACGCCACTGCCGGCCAGCGCCATCGACTGATCAAACAAAAGCGAAACCGTTCTGCCACCGTGTCGTCACGTTGCGACCCGGCATCTTGAAGGGGGAGCACCAGTGAGAAGCAAGGGGGTTCTGATCTTGAATGCCGTGTTGGCGCTGTGGTCGTGCAGCGCCTTCGCGGTCGCGGGCAATCACGAAACCGGACTGGCCGCGGAGTTCAAGGCTGCGACACCGACGGAGCGTGCCAAGCTCGCCGGCAGCCTGAGCTACGGCAACAATACGCCAGCGGTGGTGGCCGCGCTGCTGCCGTTCCTCAGAAGCGACGATGCCGAGCTGCGCGCCGACACGGCCTACCTGCTGCGCCGTTTCCACAGCGATGCCCTGCAATCGGCCGCCCCTGCGCTGCTGGGTGCGCTCGCAAGCGACCCGGCATGGCGCGTTCGCGCCAACGCGGCATACGCGCTGATGACGCTTCCCGAGAATGCGGGCGTGCTCCCCGCGTTCGGCAAGTGCGCAAGCGACCGCGACGAGCGGGTACGCGCAGCTTGCGCCATGGGCGTGGCCACCGTCGCCAAGACCCGGCACGCTGTCGACGAGCACGTGTTGTCCCTGCTCGTCACCGATCTCGGCGATGACTCGCGCCTGGTCCGCTATGGCGCCGCAGGTGGGCTCGCGGAGATCAAGCCGACCGACCCCTCCGTCATCCATGCGCTTGCTGCGCGCCTCGACATCGAGCCCGACCCGTGGGTGCGCGGGGCGATCGCCCTCGCCATCGCGGCATCGGGTCCGGCCGCCGAACCGGCGTTACCGGCGTTGACGCGTGCCGTTCTCGATCCGCTGCCGTTGTACACGGCGAACCAAGTGGTCAACGCGATGGCCGCGATCGGCGCGCCGGCCGTGCCCACGCTCATCGCGACGCTGGGTTACCGGGGGCCAAGGTCCTCGCGTCGTGCGGCGATCGACGCGAAGGCGGCCTTGCTGAAACTCCGGGTACCGATGACCGGACCGTTGATCGCGGCCCTGCAACGCGGCCCGGCCCAGCAGCGCATGCTCGCAGCCGACGTACTGGGAGAAAAAGGCGACGAAGCGATCGCGGCGATTCCCGCGCTGGCCGCCGCGCTCAGCGATGAGGACGCCGGCGTTCGCCGGGCCGCCACAGCGTCGCTCGGGTATTTGGCGGAGTACGACACCCGAGCGTTGCCCGCACTGCTCGGCGCGCTGGAGGATCCCGACGCGAACGTGCGCGAAGCCGCCGTCAACGCACTGGATGACGGGCTGGGCGGCGCGTTCGGCAGCCACGATCGCGCAATGGCGGCATCCGGCGCCGGCAAACCTGTACCCAAACCCGTGGACGTCTTGCCTCCCCCACTGGTTGCGCAGATGGCCAGGGCACTCGGCGCCCATCTTGGCGATTCCCGCGGCGCCGTCGCCGGCATTGCGGCGGAGGCCCTCGGCAAGATGGGCCCGCGAGCCGCGCCTGCCCTCGGCGCATTGAAAACGGCGTTGCTCGCACCGCAAAGCGGCAATGCGCGCGATGCCGCCGACGCGCTGGCGGCAATGGGCAGCATGGGCGCACCGCTCCTGATCGAAGCGGTTCGCACGGGTGCATCCTCCGCCGACCAAAACAACATCGGCATTCGCGGCCGCGCCGCGGCCGGTCTCGCGACCCTGGCCGGGAACCACCAACTCGGCGACTACAAGGACGCAGCGGTGGCCGCGCTGATCGAAGGCCTGTCCGACCCGCGCGGGGACGTGCGCGGCGACGTTGCCGACGCGCTCGGCAGCTTGGGCCAATCGGGCGACTTCTTGTCGATGAAAACCACGGTCGTCGCGGCGTTCAAGGCCGCGATGGATCGAGAACAGGACGACAACGCCAAACGATCCATGCAACTGGCGATGCGGAACTGGGGAGTGGGTTCATGAGAGATTTCCGACAGCGTGCGATCGGCTGCGTGATCCTCGCGGCCATCGTGATGGCGACGTTGGGGATGGCGGCGTGTTCCGGCAACCACGCGAGCGGCGCCAGCGACAATGGTCCCGGCGACAGCGCGACAAAGGTCACGCTCGACATTACCGCCTCGCTGGATGGCCGCGACGTGACGAGCGACAGCGGCGGCATGATCGCCGATTCGCACGGCAACTATGTCGGCGACCTGGAGAGCAGCTCCGACGGCCTCGAAGCCACGCTTGCGCCCGGCAAGTACAAGGTCCTCGTCACCTACCAGGGCGATGGTTACGCCGACTCGCTGCCGATGCAGGTGCTCGACGTCGAAATAAAGCCCGGCCAGACCACCAGGAAGAAGATCACGCTGGACAAGAATGATTTGCCGGCGGCACTGCAAATGCTGCAGCAGATGTCGCTGCAGGCTGCGCAAGCGGCCGCGGGCCGGAATGCGGGCAGCGGCGGCGTGCCATCGGAAGGTTCCTTGGGGGCGTCCAAACACGCGGACCCTGCACGCCTCGTTGCGTTCGCGACTTGCGCGGGCCTGCCCCAGGATTACTTCGGCGATGTCGACGACATCCCGTCGGAGCAGTTGAACACCGAACCCGGCCTGGCATTGCCCACCGTGCCAGCCATCGCGATGCCCACGCCGCCACGGGCGACCCCGATGCAGGCGGCGTTCAACACGATGTGGGCCAGGAATGTGGAAGCCGCGGCCATCGCCGATGCCGTCGAGGCGACCATGTCCGGGTTGCGCGCAGCGATCGTCTGGGGCGACATGGACCACGCCGGCAAGCATGTCGAACACCTCTCGAAATTGCTGTCGCGCATGGCCGCTGCCGGCAAGGCCAGCCGGCTTGCCGAAGCCAGGCTGTTGCGCCTCACGGTCGCGCCACTGCTGCAGAAGAATCCGTCGCCCCTGTTCAACGTCGATGATCCCGTGGCGATGCAGCAAGCCTTCGTCACCTGGCAGCAAAAGCTCAAGCAGGATGGCCTGCCGCCACGCACCGTGGCGATGCTCAAGCGGAGCGGCTGGACCGACCATGACATCGCCGCGATGACCGCGAATGCGATCCGGGCGCCGGCGGGACAAGTCGTGCCGCAGACGATCGTCGGCGCGGCGATGACGGCCGCGACCATCCGGCGCGACGAACAGGGCAACGGCAAACAGGTCACGGTCGCCAACGCCGAACTCGACAAGCTGCAAAGGGGGGTAGCGCGCTGTGGATCACTCTGAACGCACACGACACGCGTACTCCAGTGCCTCCTCCGGTCTGCGCAAATGGACGCTCGCTGGCACGTGCATCGCTTTGCTGGCGATGCAACCGGCGCTTGCGCAAACGTCAAGTCAAATACCACAAGACACCGCGGACGCCGTCTACAAACTCAACTTCCTCACCGAGATGGCCGCGCTTGCCAAGGACCCCGCGTTGCGGCAATCGCTCAAGCAGCAGATCGCCGAGGAATTGCAGGAGCTCCAATCCCTGAACTGGCAGGCCTATCGCCGGTGCGAAGCGATGAAGCACCCGACGAAGGGCAACAGCGGCGACATTTACAAATGGGCCGAAGAAGAAAAACACCGGAACGAAGCCGCGAAGGCCCTGTCCGGCATTTCCGAGATATTCGGCGGCGTGCCGAGTGCGGAGAGCGCGATGGTCTCGGCACCTGGCGACGAGGCACTCGGCGCCGCCAAGGGCTCCGCGGTCGATATCGCCAAAGACTTGGCGGAAGGCACCCGCCTCTCGGAGGTGTTCAACAAACTCGGCCCCGCGCTTTCCGTGCTGGAAGGCGGTACCCAGCTCTACAACGCATGGCAGGCCGTGAAAGCAGGCAGCGACGCGATCGACCAACGCAATGCTGCCGATGCGGCATTGACCGATTGCAAGAAACCGCTGAATCCGGAGCATCTGCAATTGGCGCAGGGCACGCCCTACCTGCGCCCGTTCCCGCCGGGACAGCCGCCGCAACCGCCGGAGAATTCGCCACCGCCGCAATCACCTGACCCAAAGCGGCTGTCTCCGCAAAAACCGATCCCGCTCGGGCAGTTCCTGCAGCAGATGCTGGGTGCAAGCGGGCATGCCGGGTGAATCGATCCGGATCATTCCCGCAACACCGGTGCGTCCAACAGACGCTGCGCTTGCCGCGTTGAACCCTTCCGGCGTTCTGGTCGCGGCCGTGGTGTTTTGCGTGCCATTGACCATTGACCCATTCGGGCTGCAAGCATTCCTGCCCGTCAAGCAGGCGGTCCTGCTCTTCGGCAGCGCGCTGTTTGCACTGGTCGCGACCGTGCAGTGCACCAAAAAGGTGTGGAGAGCAAACGCTGCGCACGCGCAGCAACGAACGAATTCGCGGTCGGGCGCGTGGCTGACCGGCACCGTGTTTGCGCTGTGGGTCTGGTCGTTGATCGTCGCTTCGCGAGCGCTCAATCCGGCGCTGCACCTTGGCTTCGGCTGGGCGTGCTTGTCTGCACACTTGATCGTGTTTTTGGCGGCGGTGCGGTACGCGCGACAAGCGCACAACGCGAACTCGCCGGGGAATTTCGAGCTCCTGCTCGGCGCCATCGCGGTCGCGGCCTTGTGGATGGCCTGCCATGCGTGCCTGCAGGCCGCGAACATGGATCCGCTCGCGTGGATCGCCGGCCAGCCCGTTCGGGAATCGGGGCGCTGGCGGATATTCACGACCACCGGCAATCCTGATTGGACCGCGGAGTTTCTCGCGGCAGCTGCACCGATAACCGTGTGGTGGGCATCTCGTTTCACGCGCGGCGCTGCGTGGCTCTGGCTGCTGTTCATTGCCGCCATCCTGCCCACCGGCTCGCGGCTAGGCTTGGCGGGGTTGTTCGTCGGCGCAGCGGTCCACACATGGGTGCGTCGGCGCAACCCACGCGAAAACCGCACCCCGCGAAACCGGACGAGCATTTGCTTCGCCGGCCTGGTCGCGCTTGGAACGCCGGCGTTGCTTTTGCACGGCGATGGCTATGCGGCGACGTTGCTGCGGTGGAACGACCTCCATTCGTTGCTCGGCCGTTTGCAGTTGTGGCGGGCGTCGCTGCACCTGATCGCCGCGCGGCCGATCCACGGCTACGGCCTCGATCACTTTGCCCTGGCGCTGCCCGACGGGCTTCGTGCCGTCGCAGCGCCGCTGGACGCGGTCGCGCGCAGCCGGATGCCCGACTTGCTGACCGCCCACGCGCACAACGACTTCCTCGAAATGGCAGTGGAAACGGGCATGCCGGGCGCGTTGTTGCTGCTTGCGTTGTTCGCACTGGGACTGCTCGCGGCACGACGCGCGCTCGATTCGAGTTCGCCATCCGCGGCCATGAAATCATCGGACGAACCGGCCGCGCCGACCCGCACCCACGTTGCGACGGCCGTCCCCGCGCTCACCGCTTCGTTCGCGGTGCTTTGTGTGCTGGCCTTGGCCTCGGCGCCGCTGCATACGCCTGCGACGGCGCTGCTGTTCTGGCTGGTGCTCGGCTGCATCGCGGGCTTGGTGCAACAGACGCGGCCTGCCCGATCACGCCAGGCGCATGACTATCCTCGTGTCTGGCAGCGCGCCGTCAGCGGCGCCGCGGTCTGCGCGACATTTGCGATCGTGGGATGGGCCGGCCACCGCGCATTTGCGCTGCTGGGCGAAAACCGGCAAGCGGCGGCCGCCGCCGCGCTGGCGGTGACCGGGCCAACGGGCGCGGCCGAACGACTTTACGGAACCGCGCTGGCGCGCGCGCCGTGGGACCACGAAAGCGGCGTCGCCTTGGCATCGCTGCTGATCGCCGATCAGCGGCCGGAGGCGGCGTTGCGCGTACTGGGCAGTGCCGATGCCTGGTCACAAAGCCGCGAGAGCTGGCTGGCACGCGCGCACGCCTTGATGCTCGGGAACGACATCCGCGCCGCGTTGCAGGCAACGGAATACGCCACCACTGCAACACCAGATTTCCTGCGTGCGCAGATGCTGCGGGCGCATCTGGCGGAGCGTCTGGGAAAAACCTCCGAAGCCAGGACCGCCTGGCACCAGATCCTGTTGTCCCCACAACGCTCGGCACGTGCACGGCGGATCATGATCGAAGCGGCGCAAGCGCTGACCGCGCACGCACAGGAAGTACCTTGAATCGGCTACTCCGGAAGCGACACCGGAACACGACGTCATCCCGACGCGGCAACGCGCCCGTCGATCACACCGCATGACACAATGCGTGGATTCTTTTCGCGTCCTGTGCCTGATGAAAACGCTTCGCCGCTTCTGCTTCGCCGTCGCGTTCGCACTGATCGCCAGCACGCCCGCGCTGGCCGACCCCGCGCTGTGGGTGGCGAAAAGCGCCACCGCCACGGTCTATCTTTTCGGCACCGTGCACGTGCTGCCCGAAGGCTCCAAGTGGCACTACCAGGCGCTGGACAAGGCGCTTGCCGACAGCGACACCTTGTACATGGAAGAAGACGACGACGATCCCGTCGGCATGCAGATGCTGGTGCTGCAATATGGGATGGATCTGCAGCATCCGCTTTCGAAGCAACTCAGCGATGCCGACCGCGCAAGGCTGGATGCGGCCGCCAAAGCCATCGCCCTGCCGGGCGGCGCGGCCACGCTGGACACCATGAAGCCGTGGCTGGCAGCGCTCACGGTCACGGTCGCGCCGATCGTCAAGGCTGGCTACGACCCGAAGTCCGGTGCGGACAAGCAACTGCAGCGCACGTTCGAGGCGAGCGGCAAAAAGGTCGATGCCTTCGAGACCGCCGAGCAGCAGATCGAGTACTTCGCCAACCTGCCGTCGGCACTGCAACTGGACCTGCTGCGCAACGTGCTCGACGATTACGCCAAGGGCCCGGAGCAGATCGAGGCGCTGGTCCACGCCTGGCAGGCCGGCGACGTGGACGCCATTGCGAAGAACGTCAACGGCAGCATGCGCGAACAATATCCCGACTTGTACAAAGTGCTTCTGGTCGACCGCAACAGGAGCTTCGCCAGGCGAATCGAAACGCTGCTGAAGGGCGACGACACGATCTTCGTCGCCATCGGCGCCGGCCACCTTGCAGGTCCCGACAGCGTGCAGATGCAGCTCGCGAAGCTCGGCATCGACACCGAACGCGTGCATTGAGCCGCGCGCGCCGCGACAATTCCCCGGATCAAAACAGGAGTCCCGGTGCGATCCGGGACCACGGATAACCATGGCACCGCTGGAAACCAACTTCGAACAAATCCCGTTGCGCGAGTACGCCGAGCGCGCGTACCTCGACTATTCCATGTACGTGGTGCTGGACCGCGCCCTGCCCTTCATCGGCGACGGCCTGAAACCGGTACAACGGCGGATCGTGTACGCGATGAGCGAACTGGGCCTCGCAGCCACCGCCAAACCGAAGAAGTCCGCGCGCACGGTCGGCGACGTGATCGGCAAGTTCCATCCGCACGGCGACAGTTCGGTATACGAGGCGATGGTGCTGATGGCGCAGCCGTTCTCGTACCGCTACCCGCTGATCGACGGCCAGGGCAATTTCGGTTCTTCGGACGATCCCAAATCGTTCGCGGCGATGCGTTACACCGAATCGCGCCTGACCCCGATCGCCGAATTGCTGCTCAGCGAATTGCCGATGGGCACGGTCGACTGGGCGCCCAACTTCGACGGCACGCTCAAGGAACCGTCGTGGCTGCCGGCGCGCATGCCGCACCTGCTGTTGAACGGTTCCACCGGCATCGCGGTCGGCATGGCCACCGATATTCCGCCGCACAATCTGCGCGAAGTCGCCTCCGCGTGCATCCACCTGCTGGATGAACCGTCCGCGAGCGTTGCGGAACTTTGCGAACACATCAAGGCACCGGATTTTCCGACTTCGGCGGAAATCATCACGCCGCGCGGCGAGCTGACCGCGATGTACGCGACCGGCAATGGTTCGGTGCGTTGCCGCGCGGTCTATGTCGAGGAACGCGGCAACGTGGTGCTGACCGCACTGCCGCACCAGGTCTCGCCCGCGAAGATCATCGAGCAGATCGCCGCGCAGATGCGCGCCAAGAAACTGCCGATGCTCGAAGACCTGCGCGATGAATCCGATCATGAAAACCCGGTGCGGCTGGTGCTGATTCCGCGCTCGAACCGCGTGGACACCGCGGCGATGATGCAGCACCTGTTCGCGACCACCGACCTCGAGAAGAGCTTCCGCGTCAACCTCAACATGATCGGCTTGGATGGCCGGCCGCAGGTCAAGACGCTCAAGCAGATCCTCGAAGAGTGGTTGCGTTTCCGCAGCGACACGGTGACGCGTCGCCTGCAGCATCGCCTCGAAAAGGTCGAGCGACGCCTGCACCTGCTGGAAGGCCTGCGCATCGCATTCCTCAACCTGGACGAAGTGATCCGCATCGTCCGCCACGAGGATGAGCCGAAACCGGCGCTGATCAAGCGCTTCAAATTGTCGGAAGAACAGGCCGACTACATCCTCGAAACCAAACTGCGGCAACTCGCGCGACTCGAGGAAATGAAGCTCAATGCCGAGCGCGACGCGCTGGAAGAGGAACGCGCGAAGATCGAGGTGACGCTCGGTTCCAAGGCGCGCCTGAAGACGCTGATCAAGCAGGAACTCAAAGCCGACGCCGAGAAATACGGTGACGTGCGCCGCTCACCACTGGTAGAACGCGCCGCCGCGCATGCGCTGGACGAAAGCGCATTGGTCGTGTCCGAGCCCGTCACCGTGGTATTGAGCGAAAAAGGCTGGGCGCGCGCAGCCAAGGGCCACGACGTCGACGCCGCGGAACTTTCCTACCGCGAGGGCGACAAGTACCTCGTCAGCGTGCGCGGCAAGAGTGCGCAACAGGCCGTGTTCATCGACTCCTCCGGTCGCAGCTATTCCACGGCCGCGCATACGCTGCCGTCGGCGCGCGGCAACGGCGAGCCGCTGACGGGACGCTTCACGCCACCGCCGGGCACACGCTTCGACGCGGTGGCGATCGGCGACAACGCCACGAAGCTGATCCTAGCAACCGATGCCGGCTACGGGTTCCTGACCCGATTCGAAGGGCTGCTCGCCAACAAAAAGGCCGGCAAGCAGGTCATCAACATGGACCACGACGCACGCGTGCTCGCACCCGCGTACGTCAACGATCCCGCGCGTGACCGCGTCGTCGCGGTGACGACCGAAGGACACCTCCTGATGTTCTCGGTGGCCGACTTGCCGGAACTCGATCGCGGCCGCGGCAACAAACTGATCGAAATTCCGAAGGCCAAACTGAAATCCGGCGAGGAACGCGTCGCGGGCGTCGCGGTGGTCGCGGAAGGTTCGGGCGAGGTCACGCTGTACGCCGGCCAGCGCAAGCTGATCCTGAGGTGGGCCGATCTCGTCGAGTACGGCGGCAGCCGCGCACAACGCGGCGGATTGCTGCCGCGCGGGTTGCGACGGGTGGACCGGATCGAAACGACGGCTTGATCAGGATCTGTACGCTTTGCCGCAGCCAAGGCACAATCGCGCGATGCATGGCGAATACAAGATGCCAGGCGGCAAACTGGTGGTCGCGGACTTCGAAGTCCGCGACGGCAAGTTGACGCGCGTGCGGATCAGCGGCGATTTTTTCCTGGAACCGGATTCCGCGCTCACCATGATCGACGTGGCGCTGGAAGGCATGCCCGCGGCGGCTGACAGCACGCACCACGCCGCGGTGATCCAGGCCGCGCTGGGGCCGAACGTGCGGATGTTCGGCGTCTCGCCCGAGGCCATCGCGGTGGCGGTGCAACGCGCATTGGAGATGCCGGGTTGAACCGCAGCGATTGGAACGATTTCAAGTGGCGGCTGATCCACGCCGCGCCGCAACCGCCATCGTTGCACATGGCGATCGACGAAGTGCTGACGGACGAGGTGGCGGCGCGACGCCGGCCCCCCACCCTGCGCGTGTGGGAATGGTCATCGTCGTGCGTGGTGATCGGGCGCTTCCAGTCGCTGCGCAACGAAGTCGACGCCGAAGCCGCGCACCGGCACGGCATCGAGGTGGTGCGGCGCATCAGCGGCGGCGGCGCGATGTTCATCGAGCCCGGCAACACCATCACCTATTCGCTGTACGCGCCGGAAACGCTAGTCGCGGGCATGAGCTTCCAGGAATCCTACGAATTCATGGATGCGTGGGTGATCGACGCGTTGCAGGGTCTCGGCATCAATGCGTGGTACCAGCCCCTCAACGACATCGCATCGCCGGCCGGCAAGATCGCGGGCGCGGCGCAAACCCGTCGCGGCGGCGCGGTGCTGCATCACGTCACGATGGCCTATGACATAGACACCACGAAGATGCTGGACGTGCTGCGGATCGGGCGCGAGAAATTGTCCGACAAGGCGACGCAAAGCGCGGCCAAGCGCGTCGATCCGCTGCGCAGCCAGACCGGATTGCCGCGCAGCGACATCATCAAGAAGATGATCGCCACGTTCCGGCGTCGCCACGGACTCGCTCCCGGCAAGTTGGAACCAGCGGAACTGGAACGTGCCGTCACGCTGGCCGAATCGAAGTTTTCCTCGACTGCGTGGACCGGCATCGTCCCGTGATTTTTACATCATTCGTGATCGCTGCGTCACGAGACTTTCGAGCATCCAGACCCGTTCCGCGGCCGTGAGACGCCAGAACGGCCATCCCTGGCCTGGCTTTCACAACGAATCTTGCAACGCTTGGCGCAGGTCCAGGTGAACGGCACAATGGCGCGACCGCCCAAGGACCTGCCATGCGCTGGATTCGACGCGTCGCCCTCGCGCTGATCGTCATCGTCGTGATCGTGCTGGCAATCGGCTGGCGATTGCTGGCGGGCAGCCGACCGCAGACCGACGGCACGGTGACGGTGTCGGGGTTGTCCTCGCCGGTCACCATCGTGCGCGACGCCAACGGGATTCCCACGATCACTGCGCAGAATCGCCGTGACCTCGCGTATGCACTCGGTTATGCACACGGGCAGGAACGCTTTTTCCAGATGGACTTGCAGCGCCGCGATGCCGCGGGCGAACTGGCAGGACTGGTCGGACCGAAGGCGCTGCCGCGCGATGAAAACCATCGCCGGCACCGGTTCCGCGCGCTGGCCGAACGCGTGCTGGCTTCGCTGCCGCAACACCAGCGCAGCCTGGTGGACGCGTACACGCAAGGTGTCAACGCGGGACTCGCGCACCTTTCCGTGCGGCCGTGGGAATACCTGCTGCTCGATGCCAAACCTAAGCCGTGGACGAATGCCGACAGCCTGCTCACGATCGACGCGATGTATTTCGATCTCAACCAGGACGGCACCAATGCGCGCGAACTGAACATCGCCCGCCTGCGCGCCGTGCTGCCGAAGCCATTGGTCGATTTCCTGCTGGCGCCTTCGCCGCGCTGGGAAGCACCGATGCAAGGCGACCCATTGCAACCCGTGCCGATGCCGAATGCGTCGGCGTTCGATCTGCGCGGCGATCCCGCGCCAGCGGTCGCCTTGATGCGCGGTGCACGGGCGATTGTGCGTTCCAATGCCGCCCATGTCGGCGTCGGCAGCAACGGCTTCGCCGTGGGTGGCGCGCTCACCGGCGGCGCGGCGCTGCTGGCCAACGATCCGCATCTGCACCTGCGCGTGCCGAACATCTGGTATCGCGCGCAATTGCGCTACCCCGATCCGGCCGATCCGCAACGCATGATCGAACTCAACGGTGTCACCTTGCCCGGTGCACCGGCCATGGTGATCGGCAGCAACGGCCACATTGCCTGGGGGTTCACCAACAGCGGCGGCGACTGGATGGACTGGGTGCGGGTGACCCGCAATCCGGCCGATCCGTCGCAATACGCAACACCCAATGGCTGGGCCGCTGTCGCCAGACACGACGAAACATTCCAAGTAAAGGGCGCGCCCGACGCGCACATGACGGTCGAGGACACGATCTGGGGGCCGATCATGGGCAAGGCGCCCGATGGCACTCCGCTGGCACTGGCATGGATCGCGCAGGATCCACGCGCCGTCAACCTCAACCTGATGAAACTCGAAACCGCGACCACGGTGGAACAGGCCCTCGCGATCGCGCCGACCATGGGCATCCCGCCGCAGAACCTGGTGGTCGCCGACGTGCAGGGCCACGTCGGCTGGACCCTCGCCGGCAGCCTGGTTCCGGTTCGCGCCGGCATCGATCCGTCGGTGCCCTCCGACTGGTCTAAGCCGGGCACCGGCTGGACCAGCTACGCCGATGTCGCGCAAGTTCCGCGCATCGAAAACCCGTCCGACTCGCGCATCTGGTCCGCCAACCAGCGCATGGTTTCCGGCGACGCATTGCAACTCCTCGGCGACGGCGGCTACGACCAGGGCGCGCGGGCGCAGCAGATTCGCGACGATCTTCGCACGCGCGATCACTTCATTGCGCGCGACATGCTGGACATCCAGCTCGACGACCGCGCGCTGTTCCTCGTGCGCTGGCAAAAACTGCTGCTGGATGTGGTGGCCGCGTCGGACGATCCGAAAGCCAAAGCGCTGCAACCCTTCGTGCAAGACTGGAAGGCGCGCGCCGCCACCGACAGCGTCGGCTACCGGATCGTGCGGATGTTCCGCGACCAGGTGCGCGAAGACGTGCTGGCGCCGTTCACCGCACGCGCTTCGGCCAAATGGCACGATTTCGAATGGCCGACGGCATCGGTAGGCGAATACGCAGTGTGGACGCTCGTGACGCGAAAGCCCGCATGGCTGCTCGATCCGAAATCCAAGGACTGGAACGCGTTGCTGGCCGGCGCCGCGCGGCAGGTCGCCGATGCACTGGCCGCGCAGCCGGGTGCGCTCGCCGACAAGACCTGGGGCCGCCACAATGCTGCGAAGATCGGCAATCCCCTGTCGGTGGCGCTGCCCCGGTGGCTCGCGCGTTTCTTCGACATGCCACACGTTGGACTGGCCGGCGACAACGACATGCCGCGCGTGCTGCATCCATCGTTCGGCGCGTCCATGCGGATGAACGTGCAACCCGGCAACGAGGCGCACGGCATCCTGGAAATGCCGGCGGGCCAGTCCGACAATCCTCTGTCACCGTGGTTCGGCAGGGGCCACGCAGCGTGGGTCGACGGGAAACCTGCCCCGTTCCTGCCGGGTGCCGCGAAATATCACTTGACGTTGCAGCCGTCGCACTGATCGGCTTCGACCGCAACCCGAGTGCGGGCGTGCTTGCGCCAACCGGCACGAACCCGCGAACATCGCTCCATGGACTCACGACGACGCGTGGCCGGCCCGGTCGGCACATTGGCAAGATCGTTGAGCGTGCTGGTCGCGGCGACGCTGCTGGCCGCGTGCGCACGTGGCTCGCAAGGCGTTGCGAGCCACGACATCGTGTTCGAGAACGTGCATTACCGCATGGTGACGATCGACCTCGCCACGGCCAACCTGGGATTGCACTGGCGCGATCCCGAGACCGGCAAGCCGTTTTCGAGCATCCATGCGCTGCAGGAGTGGGGCGCCAGCCGCGGACGCAAGCTGCTGTTCGCCAGCAACGCGGGCATTTATGACGCACAGGGCGAGCCGCTCGGGATGTACGTGGAGAACGGCAAGACGCTGAAGCCGCTCAACACGGCGCACGGCGATCCCGCGGCGGGCAATTTTTCGCTGCTGCCGAACGGCGTGTTGGCGATCGATGCCGCCGGCCGCGCGTCGATCCGGACCACCGCCGATTTCGCGGCCGCCGATCCGCAGCCGAAATGGGCCACGCAATCGGGGCCAATGCTGGTGATCGACGGCAAGATCAATCCTGAATTCGTCGCCGACTCGGACAGCACCAAGTGGCGCAACGGCGTCTGCGTGCGCAAGCCTGACCAAGTCGTGTTCGTGGTGAGCACCGCGCCGGTGAACTTCCACACCTTCGCCACGTTGTTCCGCGACGAGCTCGGCTGCCGCAACGCGCTGTACCTCGACGGCACGCTCTCGCAAATCTACGTGGACGGCGATTACTACGGCGCGCCCGCGTTCATGGTGAAACCGTATGCGGGCATCTTCGCGGTGTTTGCACCCGCGAACGGCGAATAGCACGTTCGAAGTTTCGGCCGGTTTCCGTCACCCCCACGACACCCGGTCGCCCGTCAAGCCGCGCCGCCGAGGCGTGGTTGACTGGGCGTATACAGCTGTTCCTTATACTTTACACATTTGTATATGTCTTTATATCGAAGGCTGGGTACTTTAGGTGCCGCGACCCGGGCATTTGCGCCCGATCGCATCATGCCGCGACCAGCGGCCACCAAAACAGGGGAATCGACCATGCGATTGAAATCACCGGCTGTGGCGCCCTCGCTGGCGCTGAAGGACGTGCACGGCAAGCCCGTCGCGATTGGCGGCGCGAGCGGCCGGCGCACGCTGCTGTGCTTCTTCCGTGATGCGGCCTGCCCGTTTTGCAATTTCCGCATCTACGAACTGACCCGCCACCATGCCAGCCTCTCGGCACTCGGGCTGGACGTGATCGCGGTGTTCACCTCGACGCCGGAGGAAGTGCGACGATTCGTCGCGCGCAAGCCGAGGCCGTTCGTGGTCATCGCCGATCCGACGTCCAGCGCCCACGAGGCCTATGGCATCGAACGTTCGTTCTGGCGCAAATGGAAAGGCATCGTCACCCGCATCCCGACGCTGCTGAAGGGCTTGCGCCTCGTCGGCTTGGCAGGTTTCAACACCACCAACCTGATGCCCGCGGACTTCCTGATCGATGAGGATGGCCACGTCGTGGAAGCGTATTACGGCAGCGACGCGGGCGACCGCATCCCGTTCGAGCGGGTCGAGCTGTTCCTCGCGAAGGGTCTGTTGAAACGCGCCGCGATCGCGGCGTGAACCAAGGGTCCGGTCAACGCAGAAGTCGCTCGGCGATCGCGACATGGATCGCCGGCAAGCGTTCCAAATCGTCCAGCGAGACGCACTCGTCGATCTTGTGGATGCTCGCGTTGACGGGGCCGATCTCGACCACTTCTGCACCGAGCGGCGCGATGAAACGGCCGTCGGAGGTGCCGCCGCCGGTGCTGGGTTCGGGTTCGATGCCGCAGATGTCGCGGCAGGCATCGATCACCGCCTCGCGCAGCCTGCCGCCCTCCGGCGAGTGGAACGACTCGCCGGAGAGGTTCCATTCGATCGTGCAATCGATGCCGTGCCTTTTCAGGACCGCTTCGGTGCGCTCGCGCAGCGAATCCGCACTGCTGGCCGTGCCGAACCGGAAATTGCCGTCGACGACGACACTGCCAGGAATCACGTTCAGCGCACCGGTGCCGCCGTGGATGTTGGAAATCTGGAACGTGGTCGGCGGAAAATCCGCGTTGCCATCGTCCCAACGCGTGGCGACAAGTTCGGCCAGCGCGGGCGCCACCGCGTGGATGGGATTCCGGGCCTTTTCCGGATAGGCGACGTGGCCCTGCACGCCGTGCACGATGAGCTTCAACGACAGCGAACCGCGACGCCCCACGCGGATCAGGTCGCCCAATCTTTCCTGCGATGACGGCTCGCCCGCCACGCACCAGTCGATGCGCTGCCCGGATTCGCGAAACAGCTTCGCCACCCTGCGCACGCCGTCGAGATTGAGCGGGCCTTCCTCGTCGCTGGTCAGCAGCAGCGCGATGGTCCCCGGGTGATCCGGATGCGCGGCGACGAACTGCTCCAGCGCGACCACCATCGCGGCGACCCCGGATTTCATGTCCGCCGCGCCACGGCCGTACAACTTGCCCGCACGAACCGTCGGCTGGAACGGCGGCGACGTCCATTCCGTTTCGGGCCCGCTCGGCACCACGTCCACGTGACCGAGGAACGCCAGCACCGGGCCGCTTTCGCCGTGCGTCGCCCACAGGTTGGCGACCTCGCGAAAGCCCAGGTCCTCGCAGCGAAAACCACATGCATCCAGGCGCCCGGTGACGACGTCCATGCAACCCGCATCGTCCGGCGTCAAGGAGCGGCGGCGGATCAATTCGCAGGTGAGATCGAAGACTTTCGACATTTTGCGCTCGCTGAAAGCCAAGGCTTCAGCATAGCAATGTGCGCGCGAACCGCTAGCGTCACCCCGTGATCGCAGTGCCGAGCAAGTGCCCCACGCCGAACGTCACCGCGGCCGCCGCGGCGGTGATCATGAACTGGCGCGCGATGGAAAAAGCGAGGCCGCGGCCGGTGAAAAGGGACGTGCCGATCGCGATCAGGCACAAACCCAGGAACGTCGCGCCCATGCTGGCGAACATCGCGGCGCGGCCGCCCAGGAAGAAATACGGCGCCACCGGGAAGATCGCGCCGAACGCGAAGAAGCAGAACGATGAAACGGCCGCGCTCCATGCGGAGCCGCCGAGTTCGGACGGATCGACACCCAGATCCTCGCGCACCACGGTGTCGAGGGCGGTGCGCGGCGTTTCGGCAAGATGCTCGGCGAGATGCTTGGCTTTCGCGCGCTCCAGGCCTTTGTCGCGATAAATGCCCGCGATGCGCCGCACGCCCTCTTCGGGCGCGACCGCCAGACGCTCGGCGCGTTCGGTGATCTGCGCCTGGTAGAACTCGCGGGAACTGTTCACCGACAGCCATTCGCCCAGCGCCATCGAACATGCACCCGCGACCAAACCCGCCAATCCCGCCAGCAGCACGGCGTGATTGCCGGTGGCCGCGCCGGCCATCCCCATCACCAGGCTGACGTTCGACACCAGCCCATCATTGGCGCCCAGCACCGAGGCGCGCAAGGTGTTCCCGCCGGCTGCACGATGGCGGTGCACGCGAACCGCACGCGCCTCGTCGCTCGCGAAATGATCGCGATGCCCGGCGCGATCCACCGGCGTTTCCAGATGATCGGCGTGTTCCAGCCGCACCACGGTCGGCATCACGAACCCGGTCCCGAACCATTTCGCGAGCGCGCCCAGTATCCGGACGCGGGCGCGAGGTCGGGACGGCGGCACCTTCGCCCCCAAGGCGGCGATCCGCGACTCCCAGAACGCCGCGTTGGCACGCTCGCCCGACGCGATGCGCCGGTACGCCCGCGCGAGCCGAGGGTCGGAAGCCACGGCGGCGAGGCGCGCGTACAACGCCTCGTTGTCACGTTCCACGCGCAGGTTCTTGAGATAGCGGCGGGCGCGCGGATCGATCACGCCAATGATGTGCCGAAGATTTTCTTGAAGGCGTTGTCGCTGAAGCCGACGCTGACTTCGCCGTTGTCGCGCACGACGATCGGTCGGCGGATCAACGCGGGATATTCCTTCAGGAGCAACGTCCACTCCGGATCGCTCGCGGGGTTCTTGCGTTGCGGTAACAGGTTGCGCCACGTCGTCGAAGCCTTGTTGACCAGTTTTTCCCAGCCACCGAGTTGGTTGGCCCAGTCCTTCAAGGTCGCCGCCGGAACCGGATTCGCACGATAGTCCACGAAGCCGTATTTGACGCCGAAGCGGTCCAGCCAGTTGCGCGCCTTGCGGCAGGTGTCGCAGGTGGGGAGGCCGTAGAGAGTGGTGTTTGGCATGGATGAAGTTCCTGTAGGAGTGCGCCTGCGCGCGATGGTCGCCCGCAGGCAGGCTCCTACATCCTCAGCAATTCGTTGATCGACGTCTTCGCACGCGTCTTCTCGTCCACGCGCTTGACGATGATCGCCGCGTACAGATTGTGCGAACCGTCCGCGGCGGGCAAGCTGCCGGACACCACCACGCTGCCCGCGGGCACGCGGCCGTAGCTGATTGTTTTGGTGGCGCGATCGTAGATGCGCGTCGATTGCCCGAGATATACGCCCATGCCGAGTACGCTGCCGCGTTCGACCACCACGCCTTCCACCACTTCCGAACGCGCGCCGATGAAGCAATCATCCTCGATGATCGTGGGGCTGGCCTGCAGCGGTTCCAGCACGCCGCCGATCCCGACGCCGCCGGAAAGATGCACGCGCGCGCCAATCTGCGCGCAGGAACCCACGGTTGCCCAGGTATCGACCATTGCACCGGGACCGACGTACGCACCGATGTTGACATAGGTGGGCATCAGCACCGCATCCTTGCCGATGAATGCGCCGCGACGCACCAGCGCGCCCGGGACCACGCGAGCACCGGCATTGCGGAACGCCAGTTCGTCGGCGCCCGCGAATCGCAGCGGCACCTTGTCGAACGCCGCCATTGGACCGCCGTCCATCACTTGGATGTCGCACGCGCGGAAGTACAAGAGGATCGCACGCTTGATCCATGCGTTGACCTTCCAGCCGCCCTGCCCGTCGGGCTCGGCCACGCGCCGTTCGCCGCTTTCCAGCGCGTCCAGCACCCGTTCCAGTGCATCGCGCAACACGCCCAGTCGCGCGGGTTCCAGCGATGCGCGCTGTTCCCACGCGTCGTCGATCAGACTTTCCAGTTCATGCATGTCAGGGCTCCGAAGCAGCCGCCATGCTGCCCGGCGCAAGCCGGCGCTGCAATGCCTTGCGCAGTTCGTCCTCCAACGCGTTGTCCAATGGTGCGTCGTGGCGATCGCTCAATTCGAAAAAGTCTTCCACCTGGTCGCCGAAGGTCGCGATACGCGCATCGTGCACGCGCACGCCGACGTCCAGGAATGCCTGCGCGATCGCGACCAACAAACCCGGCCGGTCGCTGCACACCAGCGCGAGCCGCGTCAGCGGCTGGCCTTCGGCACCGTGGAAGTCGATGCGCGGCGGCCGCTGGAAATGCCGAAGCCGCCGCGTGAGCCCACGACGCGCCGGCACCGTCCGCAAATGCGTGGCGCCGAGCACGCGCGACAACGCTTCGCGCAAATCGGTCGTGCGCTCGGCCGGCACCGGCGCCTGCGTCCCTGCCTCCAGCACCGTGAACGCATCCAGCGCGCGTCCGTCGCGGGACGTCATCACGCGCGCCGCAACCACGTCGAGCCGCATCCGGTCGAGCGTCGCCGCCGCCGCCGCGAACACGCCATCGCGATCGGGCGTGGCCACGAACACTTCGGTGCCGCCGCGCACGTCAGGCGGGCGTACCGCGACCACCGTCTGCGCATCCGGCGACTGCAGCATCGCGGAAAGCTGCCACGCCAGCGATTCCGGCCGTTGGCGCAGCAACGCCGCGTCGGGAAACGTGTCCAGCAACGCATCTGCTTTCGCCACATCGAGGCCGCGCTCGGAGAGCAGGGCCAGCGCGCGCTCGCGCGCTTCGCGGATGCGCACCTCGGCGCGCGCGGGGCGCAGCAGGTCGCGCCGCAGCACGTAGCGCGCGGCGACGTACAGATCCGCCAACAGACGATCCTTCCACGAGTTCCACAACTTCGGGCTGGTGCCGGTGATGTCGGCGATCGTCAGGAGATACAGCATGTCCAGCCGCTCCCAATTGCCGACCTGCACCGCGAAGCGATGCACCACCTCGGGATCGGCGATGTCCTGGCGCTGCGCGGTCACGCTCATCAGCAAGTGCCAGCGCACCAGCCACGCGACTTCCTCGATGTCGTCCTCGTCGAGGCCGAGGCTGCGGCAGAACGCGCGCGCCTCGGTTTCCCCCAGCTGCGAATGATCGCCGCCGCGGCCCTTGGCGATGTCGTGGAACAGCCCCGCCAGCAACAGCAGTTCCGGTTTGCCAAGGCGCGCGAACGCTTCGCAGGCCATCGGCAGCGAAGCACGGGTTTCCGGATCGGCGTAGCGCGCGATGTTGCGCAGCACCCGCAGCGTGTGTTCGTCGACCGTGTAGACGTGGAACAGGTCGTATTGCATGCGGCCGACCACCCGCGCGAACGGCGGCAGGATCGCGGCCAGCACGCCGTGGCGGTTCAGCGCTTCGAGCACCCGCACCGCGCCCGCGCCGCGCCGCATCAGATCGAGGAACGCTGCCAGCACCGCCGGATGGCGCGACAGCACCGTACCGTGCTCGACCAGGGCATGTTCGACCGCGCGCATGGTGGCCGCCGTGATGCCTGTGCAACCTTCGGCATCGAAGCGCTTCTCGAACACCCGGATCAGGCCTTCGGGCGCGCCGAGCAGCCAGGCGGGTTCGCGCAATTCCAACCGGTTGCCGCGCATCACGAAGTGCTCGTCGAGATCGCGCGGCGCCGGCAACGGGTGCAGGAATTCCTGCAGGCGCTCCAGCAGTTGCACCAGCAGGCGTTCGGTCACGCCTGCCGCGCGGAAGTAGTCCTGCATGAAACGCTCGACTGGCACATTGCCGGTGGCATTGGCGTCTTCGTAACCCAGCCGCGCCGCGACCGCGCGTTGCCAGTCGAACAGCAAGCGTTCCTCGGCGCGCCCGGCCTCCAGATGCAAGGCATAACGATCGCGACGCAGCATCACGCGCGCCTCGCGCAAGGCGTCGGCCTCGCTCGCCTCCAGCAAGCGCGCCCGCACCAAGCCATCCAGATCATCGACGCCGACCAGCCGTTTGCCGAGCCAGCGGATCAGGTCGAGGTTGCGCAAGCCGCCGGGACCGTCCTTGAGATCGGGTTCGAGGTTGTGGGTGGTGTCGTCGTAGCGCGCATGGCGTTGCGCGCGTTCTTCCAGCTTGGCGACGAGATACGCGTCGGCCGGCCACAAAGCGGGATCGCGGATCAAATCGTGCAATTCGCGTTCGAAGCGTTCGGCGCCGGCCAGCCTGCGTGCATCCAGCAGGCTCGTGAAAGCGCCCACGTCTGCGCTCGCGATTTCGCGGCATTGCGCGAGCGTGCGCACCGCCTGGCCCGGGGTCAACCCGACGTCCCACAGGCATGCGAAGAACGCTTCCAGCGCGCGCGCCAGCACGTCATCCGCATCGGGCGCGTGCAGCACCAGCAGGTCCACGTCGGAATGGGGAAACAACAGCCCGTGTCCGAATCCGCCGACCGCGAACAATGCCGCGGCATCGGCTTCGCCCGCATACGCCGACCAGACGTGCGCACACACCGTGCCCACCGTCCGCGCGCGCGAACGCGCGAGTTCTCTGGCCTCCGCGCCTTGCCGGAACGCGACCGTCAGTGCTCGTGCGTGATCGTCCAGCAACTGCCGCAGCGCCGCGCGGGCATCACGCGACACGCCCGCACGCGGCAGCGCCGGCGGCAGACGCGGCGATGGTGGAACAAGAAGCGGCGAGCTTTCGTTCGATGACATCGAGGCACCTATCGGACTGTTACGATGCCCCACGCGAAGCGGCTGTTGTGAAAAGTCAGGCCACGGAAGGCCGTTCTGGTGTACCGGATCACCCGCGCTTCGCACAACGACGAATCCAAACGCAGCAGCGACCAGCGACGATCGCAAAAAAAGCCGATAAGTCAGGCCACGAAAGACCGTCCCGGAGTTGCCGGATCACCAGCGCCTCGGACAACAAGCACCCCTGAACGAAGCTGCGATCAGGGATGATCGCACAACTCAAGCATCCGGCCAGGCGGTCAACAACTCGTACCCATCGTCGGTGACCGCAACCGTGTGCTCCCACTGCGCGGACAGCGAGTGGTCCTTGGTGACCACCGTCCAGCCGTCCGGCATCTGCCGCGTGTTGCGTTTGCCGGCGTTGATCATCGGCTCGACCGTGAACGTCATGCCCTTTTCCAGCCGCATGCCTTCGCCCGGATGGCCGTAGTGCAACACCTGCGGTTCGTCGTGGTAGATGCGGCCGATGCCGTGCCCGCAGTATTCGCGTACCACGGAATAGCCGGCCGCTTCCGCATGCTGCTGGATTGCGTGGCCGATATCGCCGAGCGTCGCGCCGGGCCTGACCTGGCCGATACCCAGCATCATCGCCTCGTAGGTGGTATCGACCAGCCGCTTGGCCAGTATCGACGGCTCGCCCACGAAGTACATCCGCGAGGTGTCGCCGTGCCAGCCATCCTTGATGACGGTGACGTCGCAATTGATGATGTCGCCTTCCTTCAGCACCTTGCCGGGGCTGGGGATGCCATGGCAGATCACGTGGTTGACCGAGGTGCACAACGTCTTCGGAAAGCCGCGGTAACCGACGTTGGCGGGGATCGCGTGCTGCACGTTCACGATGTGGTTGTAGGCGACCTGGTCGATTTCCTCGGTGGTGACGCCCGGCTTGATGTGATCCCTTAGCACGGCCAGCACTTCGGCCGCGAGCCGGCCGGCGACGCGCATGCCTTCGAGTTCTTCGGGAGTTTTGGGGATGACGGGCATAGGCTTGAACGGTCCGGATTCGCGGCGCGTGGGACGACTGCGCCATGGCACGGAGCCATCGACGGGGCGGGCGCGTCCGCTTGATCGGACAATTATCCATGATCCACGCGCCCCTTGCAGAGTCCGCCTGCCACACATTGCGCGCGTCGCCGATCTTCGATACACTTTGCCGGCTTTGCGAAAGTGAAGAGCCGCCCACGCCGGGCGTCACCGGCGAATCCACACGCAGACCTGCATCCATCGTGATGCACCGGCACCGGGGTCCTTCGCAAGAGGGTCGTTGCCGCGGGGCCTGCGGAAGCCCAACCCCGGAACCTGTTGCGCCAACCGCCGTCAATCACGGCCGCGCTCCTCGTCGAAACGAGGCGGGTTCCCACATCGGAGTTCCAAATCATGCCCCAAGTCACCATGCGCCAGATGCTGGAAGCCGGCGTGCATTTCGGCCACCAGACGCGCTACTGGAATCCCAAGATGGCGCCGTACATCTTCGGCGCGCGCGGCAAGATCCACATCATCAACCTCGAAGCGACGGTGCCGAAATTCACCGATGCGATGAACTACATCTCGGGTCTGGCGCAGAAGCGCCGCACCGTGCTGTTCGTCGGCACCAAGCGTTCGGCGCGCGAGGCGATCGGCGAGGAAGCCCAGCGCTGCGGCATGCCCTACGTCAACGCCCGCTGGCTGGGCGGCATGCTGACCAACTTCCGCACCGTCAAGCAGTCGGTGGCGCGCCTGAAGGAACTGGAAGCCGCCGAAACCGACGGCACCTTCGACAAGCTGGTCAAGCACGAAGTGCTGTCCTTGCGCCGCGAACGCGACAAGCTCGAGAAGTCGCTGGGCGGCATCAAGGACATGAAGAACCTGCCGGACGCGCTGTTCGTGATCGACATCGGCCACGAGAACATCGCGGTGCTGGAGGCCAAGAAGCTCGGCATCCCGGTGGTCGCAGTGGTCGACACCAATTACGACCCGTCGCTGGTCGACTACCCCATCCCCGGCAACGACGATGCGATCCGCGCCGTGCAGTTGTACGCGCGCGCCGCCGCCGACGCAGTGCTGGAAGGCAAGGCCGCGGCGCCGATCCAGGCACGTGGCGATGACAACGATTTCGTCGAGCTCGACGCCGAGGGCAACCCGGTCGCAGCGAAAGATGACGATGGTCGCAAGCCCCGCCGCGCGCCGGCGAAGAAGGCCGCGCCGAAACCCGCTGCCCCCGCCGCGGGCAACGGCGACGCGGAGTAAGCGCCCGATCACGGCGTTGCAATCGGCGCGGCAAGCCCCACCTCTTGCCGCGCTTCCGCAATTTCCCGCGGGTGGCGCCCAGCCCGCTCGCGGGCGAATTCACGGCCGTCGTGCCTCCCGCGCGACGCCCGTTCCATTTTTTGCGCCATTCCCATTGGCGCACCCAAGCTGACGAGGTAGCAACATGGAAATCACCGCCGCGATGGTCAAGGAACTGCGCGAGCGCTCCGGCGCCGGCATGATGGAGTGCAAGAAAGCGCTCACCCAGAACAACGGTGACGTCGATGCCTCGATCGAGTGGCTGCGCAAGCAGGGCCTGGCCAAGGCCGACAAGAAGGCCGACCGCATCGCCGCCGAGGGCCGCATCGTGCTGGCCCAGTCCGGCAGCAGCGGGGTGCTGGTCGAGATCAACTCGGAAACCGACTTCGTCGCCAAGGACGAGAATTTCCTGAAGTTCGCCGATGAGGTCGCAAGGGCCGCGCTCGAAAACAACGTCGAGGACGTGGAGGCGTTGAAGGTCTGCAAGCTTGCCGGCGGCACCGTCGATGAAGTCCGCCAGGCGCTGGTTGCGAAGGTCGGCGAAAACGTCCAGGTGCGCCGCGTGGTGCGCACCGACGGCGCACCCAACCTCGGCGCCTACGTGCACGGCGGACGCATCGGCGTGCTGGTGGCGCTGGAGGGCGGCGACGCCGAACTCGCGCGCGGCGTGGCGATGCACATCGCCGCGATGAAGCCGCAGTACGTCACGCCGGAAAACGTGCCTGCCGAATTCGTCGCCAAGGAAAAGGAAATCGCGCTGGCGCAGATGAGCGACAAGGACAAGCAGAAGCCGGCCGAAATCCAGGAAAAAATGATCGCGGGCAAGATCAGGAAGACGCTCAACGAAATCTCCCTGACCGGCCAGCCGTTCGTGCTGGATACCAACGCCAGCGTCGGTGACGCGCTCGCGAAAGCCAAGGCCAAGGTGCTGTCGTTCCACCGCATCGAAGTCGGCGAAGGCATAGAGAAAGTGGTCGAGGATTACGCCGCCGAGGTGATGAAGCAGGCGGGCCTGGCTTGATCGTGCGATCGCCCCTGATCGCTGCATGAAGACAAAAAAGCCGCGAGCAATCGCGGCTTTTTCATGCACGCGCTGATTGAGTATTTCGCATGGATCAGCGCCGAGCGCAGCAAAGCCCAACATCAAGATACAATTTGTCCGTTTACCCCCATCGGAGCGCCCCGCATGCCCGCCAAGCCGAAGTATCAACGCATCCTGTTGAAGCTGTCCGGCGAAGCGTTGATGGGCTCGGGGGACTACGGTATCGATCCCGACGTGATCGGCCGGATGGCCGATGAAGTGCTTGAAGCGCGCAAGCTCGGCGTCGAAGTCGGCGTGGTGATCGGCGGCGGCAACATCTTCCGCGGCGCCGGTCTTGCCGAAGCCGGCATGGACCGCGTCACCGGCGACCACATGGGCATGCTGGCAACGGTGATGAACGCGCTGGCAATGCAGGACGCACTGGAAAAGCGGGGCGGCTTCGCGCGCGTGATGAGCGCGATCCAGATCCACGACGTGTGCGAGGATTTCATCCGTCGCCGCGCGGTCCGGCACCTCGAAAAAGGTCGCATCGTGCTGTTCGCGGGCGGCACCGGCAATCCGTTCTTCACCACCGACTCCGCAGCGGCGCTGCGCGCGGTCGAGGTGAATGCCGACCTGTTGCTGAAAGCCACCAAGGTCGATGGCGTGTACAGCGCCGATCCCAAGAAGAAGAAAGATGCACGGCGTTTCGAGCACGTCAGCTACGAGGAAGTGATCGCGCGCAATCTCAAAATCATGGACACCGCCGCAATTGCGTTGTGCCGCGACCACGGCCTGCCGCTGCGCATCTACGACATGACGCGCCCGGGCAACCTGATGCGCATCCTGAAGGGCGAATCCATCGGGACATTGGTCACGGACGCATAAGCATTGCGGGTTGGGCTGAACAGGGTGAAGCCCGACGCCGTCCTTCGCACGATGTTGGGCTTCTCCCGGCTTGCGCCGGAATCAGCCCAACCTACACGCCGATCGAGACGGCGCGGCGTGCGGTTATACTTGGCGGTCAACGACAGCCTCCGGAGCCGCCATGCTCGACGACATCAAACGCGACAGCCAGACCCGGATGGGCAAGAGCGTCGAGGCGCTGCGTCAGGAGTTGTCGCACCTGCGTACCGGCCGCGCCAGCACCGCGCTGGTGGACGGCATCAGGGTGAACTACTACGGCACGGACGTGCCGATCAACCAGGTCGCCACCGTGGCCGTCTCGGATGCGCGTTCGCTGACCATCACGCCCTACGAAAAGCAGATGGTGGGTCCGATCGAAAAAGCCATCATGGCGTCCGACCTCGGCGTCACACCCACCACCGCGGGCACCGTGATCCGCCTCAACATGCCGCCGCTCACCGAGGAGCGTCGCAAGGACCTGGCCAAGCACGTCGGCCACGAGGGCGAAAATGCCAAGGTGGCGATCCGCAACATCCGCCGCGACGCGCTCCAGCAGATCAAGAACCTGCTGAAGGACAAGCAGATCAGCGAGGATGACGACCACCGCGCGCAGGACGACATGCAAAAGCTGACCGACCGCTTCATCAAGGACGTGGACGCGGCGGTGCAGACGAAGGAACAGGAATTGCTGGCCATCTGACCGGCGGGCACGGGGAGCGCGAACCTTGTCGAATGCCATGGCGGGAACAGGAAGCGGATCTGCCCGCCTCCCGCTTCCCTTCTACCTGCTTGCGGGGCGCGGCCGATGCGTGGAGGGCGAGGACCTTCTCTGCGCAACGCGGCGAGCGCGTCCATCCCGCCTCACCCCGGCCGTCTCTCGACGAGAAGCCTTTGGGGAACGGGAGCCGACGGCCAACGCCCAAGGCCTTCCCGACGTCGGCGCGACACACCCGATGAGCGAAACGCCTCGATGACCCCACGCAAGGTCGTTGCCCATCAAGGCACCATTCGCGCGAACATCCCCCACCACATCGCGATCGTGATGGATGGTAACGGGCGCTGGGCGCGCCGCCGCGCGCAGCCGCGCAGCTTCGGCCATCGCGCCGGCCAGAAGGCGGTGCGCGCCACGGTGGAGTATTGCCTGCGCCAGGGTGTCGGCGTGCTGACGCTGTTCGCGTTCTCGTCGGAAAACTGGAAGCGTCCCGAAGCCGAAGTCGGGGCCTTGATGGACCTGTTCCTGAAGGCGCTGGACAAGGAAATCGACAAGTTGCACGAGAACCGTGTACGGGTGCGCTTCATCGGCGAGCTGTCGGCGTTTTCGGAAGCGATCCGCACGCGCATGCAGGGGGCCATGCTGCGCACCGGTGCAAATGCACGCCTGATCCTGAACGTGTGCGTCAACTATGGCGGCCGCTGGGACATGGCGCAGGCCGCGCGGCGCGCCGCGAGCGCGGCGGTGGCCGGCAAGCTGGAACCGTCATCCATCGACGAAACCACGCTGGCGCCGTACTTCTGCCTCGCCGACGTGCCTCCGCCCGACCTTTTCATCCGTACCGGGGGCGAACACCGGATCAGCAATTTCCTGCTGTGGCAGCTTGCCTATACGGAGTTGTATTTCACCGATACCCTTTGGCCCGATATGGATGCCGCCGAACTCGACCGCGCGCTCGACGACTACTCGCATCGCGAACGGCGTTTCGGCTGCGTCCCTGCCCCGGCTCCCGCCGCCCGCGCGAGTTGACCGCCACCGATGCTGAAACAGCGCGTCATTACCGCCCTTGCCCTCGCGCCATTGATCGTGGCGCTGATTTTCCTGACCAAGGCATCGGTGTTCGCGACGCTGCTGGGACTGGTCTTCCTGCTCGGGATGTGGGAATGGACGCGCATGGCGGGCGTGCACGGCCATCCGTTGCGAGTCTTTTTGCTGCTCGGCTATGCGGTCCTGTTCGCGTTGCTGTGGAAGGTCTGCAAGACGCCGTGGTGGTGGCTGCCGGTGCTGGCGGGTCTGGCGTGGTGGCTGCTGGCCTTGTACTGGCTCGCCCATCATCGCTTCGGCGCCGAACCCACCCGTGGTCACGCATTGCTGAAGCTCGTGGCGGCCGCGTTCGTGGTGGTGCCGGCGTGGTGCGCGGTCGTCGTGATGCACGGCGACATGGCCGAGCCGCACACTGGATACGGCCACTGGTGGGTGCTGTTCTTCGCACTCATCGTGGTCGCCGCCGACATCGGCGCCTATTCGGCGGGTCGGCGCTGGGGCCGCCACAAACTCGCGCCCGTGATCAGCCCCGGCAAGACCCGCGAAGGCGTGTACGGGGCGCTGGTCTGCTCGGGCATCGTCGGCTTGATTGGCGGCGCGTTGCTGAAGGTGCCCCTCGATCGCCTGCCTGCGATCGTGGCGCTGGCGCTGTTGACCGTACTGTTCTCGATCGTGGGCGACCTGTTCGAAAGTCTCATGAAGCGCCACGCGGGCGTCAAGGATTCCGGCGCGCTGTTCCCCGGCCACGGCGGCGTGTTCGATCGCATGGATTCGATCGTGGCGGCGCTGCCGATTTTCGTGCTGGGGAAATTCCTGCTGGGGTTGTAGGCGCGCCGGAACTTGCGGCCGCTCGCCGGGGTCGATGAATGACCGACGCCACGCCGGCCTTCAGGCCGGGTGCCGTATCATGGGCAGCGCCGAATTTCCGCGAACATGGCATGAGTGACTTACTGAACATTCTTGGCTCGGTGTGGTGGATGATCGTCACCCTGGGCATCCTGGTGACCTTCCACGAGTTCGGCCATTTCTGGGTCGCGCGCCGCTGCGGCGTGAAGGTGCTGCGTTTCTCCGTCGGCTTCGGCAAACCGATCAAGTCGTGGTACGGCAAGGACGGCACCGAATATTGCGTGGCGTGGATTCCGCTGGGCGGCTACGTGAAGATGCTGGACGCGCGCGAAGGCGAGGTCGATCCGGCGGACCGTCCGCGCGAATTCACCGGCAAGCCGATCTGGCAGCGCATCCTGGTCGTGCTGGCCGGGCCCGGTTTCAACCTGATTTTCGCCGTCGCCGCGTTCTGGGCGATGCTGGTGATCGGCAAACCGGATTTCCAGCCGCTGGTCGGCGACGTCACCCATCTCGCGGCGCAAGCCGGCGTCCAGCGCGGCGACCGCGTGCTGAGCGTCGACGGCCAGGCGATTTCCAACTGGACCGATCTAGGCCTCGCGCTGGCCAGCGCGGCGCAGACGCGCCAACCGACACCGCTGAAGGTGCGCACGTCTTCGGGCGACGTGCACACGCGCGTGCTGCACTTCGACAAGCTGCCGGTGCATCCGAGCGACCAGGCCATCGTCGAGCAGACCGGCATGATGCCGATGCAACGCAGCCTGCCGCCGGTAGTGGGCAAGCTGGTGCCCGACAGCGCAGCAGAAGCCGCCGGCCTGAAGCCGGGCGACCGCGTCGTCAGCATCAACGGTACCGCGATCAGCGACTGGAACCAGTTGACCGACATCACCCGCACGAATGCCGGCCCCGATCGCACGCTCGCGCTGGTGGTGATGCGCGATGGCCAGCGGATGTCGCTGTCGCTGCAGCCGCGCCTGACCCGCGAACCCGACGGCAGCAAGGTCTGGGCCATCGGCATCTACGCGAAGCCGGGCACGGCGGCGTACGATACGGTGCTGCGACGGGGCCCGCTGGAAGCCGTGCCCGCGGCCGTCGAACAGATGTGGAACCTTACCGCCACGACCGTAAAGATGCTGGGTCACATGCTGACCGGTTCGGCGTCGCTGTCGAACCTGTCCGGCCCGATCTCGATTGCGCAGTACGCGCAGACCTCGGCCGAAATGGGCCCGGCCTGGTTCCTGTACTTCCTCGGCATCATTTCGCTCAGCCTCGGCGTCATGAACCTGCTGCCGATTCCGATCCTCGACGGCGGCCACCTGCTCTATTACCTGATCGAACTGGTCAAGGGCAGTCCGCTGTCGGAACGCGCGATGGCGGCCGGCCAATACATGGGAATGGCGCTGCTGGTGATGCTGATGGGCCTGGCGTTCTACAACGACATCCTGCGCGTACTTTCATGAGCAAGCCAGCCCTGCCTTCCATTCGCCAAGGGCTTTCCTTGCGTGCGGCCTGAGACGCGCCGCTTTCCCGTGCGCGGCCGCGCCTGTACGATGCACGGTTTGCGTGGCAAATCCTGACTTTCCGGAATCGACGATGAAGCGAGTCGCCGCACTGATCCTGTTCGCCGCCCTCTCCGCACCCGTGGCGGCGTATGCCTTCCAGCCTTTCACCGTCAGCGACATCCGCATCGAGGGCCTGCAACGCATCGCAGCCGGCACGGTGCTCTCCTACCTGCCGATCGAGCCCGGCCAGACGATGACCGACTCGACGGCGCAGAAGGCCATCGAGGATCTCTTCAAGACCGGCTTCTTCAACAACGTCCAGCTTGAACGCCAGGGCAGCATCCTGATCGTGAAGGTCACCGAGCGCCCGTCGATCGCCAGCCTCAGCGTGCGCGGCAACAAGGACATCAAGACCGACCAGTTGATGAAAGGGCTGAAGTCCGCTGGCTTGGCCGAAGGCCAGACTTTCGACCGCCTCACCCTCGACCAGATGCGTCAGCAATTGATCGCGCAATACAACGATCGCGGCAAGTACAACGTCACGGTCGAGCCCCACGTCACCAACCTCGACCGCAACCGCGTCGCGATCGACATCGAGATCCAGGAAGGCAAGGCCGCGAAGATCCAGGAAATCAACATCGTCGGCAACCAGGCCTTCACCGACGACCAGATCCGCGACGACTGGGAATCGGGCACGCCCAACTGGACGTCGTGGTATTCCAACAACGACCAGTATTCGCGCGAGAAGCTCTCCGGCGACCTGACCAAGCTTTCCTCGTATTACCTCGACCGCGGCTACGCCGATTTCAACATCAGTTCGGCGCAGGTCACGATCAGCCCCGACAAGCGCGACATCTACATCGCCGCTGCGATCCACGAAGGCGAGATCTACAAGATTTCCGACATCCACCTGCTTGGCACCCTGATCCTGCCGGAAGACGCGCTGCGCGAGGTGCTGCGAATCGAGCCGGGCGAGGTGTTCGACCGCCACAGCATCGAACTTTCCTCGGACGCGATCACCGACGTGCTGTCGAACATCGGTTATGCGTTCGCCAAGGTGTCGCCGATTCCGAAGGTGGATGAAAAGAACCACACCGTCGACCTGACCTTCTTTGTCGATCCGGGTCCGCGCGTGTACGTGCGCCGCATCAACTTCAAGGGCAACACCAGCACCCAGGATCCGGTCCTGCGCCGGGAGATGCGCCAGTTCGAAGGCGCATGGTATTCGCAGGCCGCGATCGACCGTTCCAAGGTGCGCCTGCAGCGCCTCGGTTTCTTCCGCGACGTCAGCATCGATACCGCCAAGGTGCCGGGCACGACGGACGAAGTGGACTTGAACGTCAAGGTCACCGAGGAGTCGTCCGGCCAGTTCCAGTTCGGTGTCGGCTACTCGCAGGTGTCGGGCATCATCCTCTCGACCTCGATTTCCAACAACAACTTCCTCGGTACCGGCAATCGCGTGTCCGCGACGTTCCAGAAGAGCCTGTTCCTCAAGCAGTACCAGGTTTCGTTCTTCGACCCGTACCTCACCGACAGCGGCATCGGCATCGGCTACAGCGCCAGCGTGCTGAAATTGAACCAGGCCGAGCAGAACATCGCATCCTATCTTTCGGACACCGATTCGTTCTCGACTTACCTGAGCTTCCCGATCAGCGAAACCGACAGCATCAATGCCGGCATCGGCATCAACAAGACCAAGCTGGACCTGATTCCGGGTTTCACGCCGCAGGTGTTCTTCAACCAGATCTTCAAGATCGGGCACTACACCATCCACGAGACCCCGCTGACGCTTTCCTACGCGCACGACACGCTCAACAAGTTTTTCAAGCCGACCCGCGGCGGGCTGCAGCAGGTCAGCGCGGAAATCGGGCTGCCGGGCGGCACCGTGCCGTACTACAAACTGACGTTGTCCACCAGCGACTATTTCCCGATGCCGTTCGGCTTCACCGGCCACGTGTCGGGCACCCTCGGATATGGCAAGGCGTATTCCAAGGACGTGTCGGTGCAGTACGCCGACAGTCAGGGCAACATCCGCACGATGTCGTTCCCGTTCTTCCAGAACTATTACGCCGGCGGCGTGCGCGACGTGCGCGGCTTCGAGGACAACACGCTGGGCCCGCGCATCTGTTCCGGTCTGATCGGCGCCAACGGCAAGCCCGACCTGACCGCCGTCTCGGTCAACGGCAGCTGCCTGGGCGGCAGCTCCTTCCGTCCGCAACCGGTCGGCGGCGCGTTCAAGGTGCTGGGCAGCGGCGAGCTGGTGCTGCCGTTCTTCAAGGACAATCCCAAGGCGCGCATCTCGTTGTTCGCCGACGTGGGCAACGTGTTTGCCAGCTACGGCGACTTCAACGCTTCGGACCTGCGCGCGTCGGTGGGCATTTCCCTGCAGTGGATCGCGCCGGTCGGCCCGATCGTGATCAACCTGGCGCAGCCGGTCCGCGACAAGCCGGAAGACAAACCGTACGAAGAGCGATTGCAGTTCTACTTCGGTCGCACGTTTTGATTTTCCCTCTCCCGACGGGATAGGGTGGCGCGAAGCGCCCGATGAGGACCCGAATCCCAGCGAGCTGCCTTTGGTGCCGTGCCCTCACCAACCGCTCTCCCGGAGGGAGAGGGGTTCGAAAGCGTCTCTCACACACCACCGTTCGACGGGGCGAATGGAACGATCAACCGGCTATCGCATCGACGAACTCGCGCAGCGCTTCGGACTGGAAGCGCGCGGCGACGCTTCGCGCGTGATCCACGGCGTCGCGCCCTTGGCGCGCGCGCAAGCCGGGCACCTGGCCTTCCTTGCCAATCCGCGCTACGCGGCCGACCTGGCGCAAACCGCCGCGGGCGTGGTGGTGTTGCGCAGCGAACACGCGAATGCGTGCCCGGTGCCGGTGCTGATCGCCACCGACCCCTATCTTGCCTACGCACGCATCGCTGCCCTGTTCGAGCATGCGCCCGCCGCAACGCCCGGCATCCACCCCAGCGCAGTGATCGCGGATGGCGCCAAGGTCGATCCGTCCGCGAGCATCGCTCCCCACTGCGTGGTGGAAGCGGGCGCCGTCCTCGAAGCCGGCGTGCGTCTCGGTCCGGGCTGCTCGATCGGACCGAATTGCACCGTCGGCGCGCAATCCCACCTCGCCGCGCACGTCGCGCTGGTCACGCGCGTGACGCTGGGCAAGCGCGTGCTGATCCATGCCGGTGCGGTGCTGGGCGCGGATGGCTTCGGCATCGCGCGCGGCCGGGATGGCTGGGTCAAAGTGCCGCAACTCGGTGGCGTGCGCGTCGGCGATGATTGTGAAATCGGTGCCAACACCACGATCGACCGCGGCGCGCTGGAAGACACCGTGCTCGAACACGATGTCCGGCTCGACAACCTGATCCAGATCGCCCACAACGTCCGCATCGGCGCACACAGCGCGCTGGCCGGCTGCGCGGCGGTGGCAGGCAGCGCCGTCATTGGCCGCGATTGCCTGATCGGTGGTGGCGCCGGTGTACTCGGTCACCTCGAGATCGCCGACGGCGTTACCATCACGGCGAGAACACTCGTGACCCACTCCATCCGCGAACCCGGCGTGTACTCTTCCGGTGCGCCGGTCGAGGAAAACCGCGCGTGGCGCCGCAACGCCGCACGCATGCGCCAGCTCGACGGAATGGCGCGCCGTATTGCGGCACTCGAAAAACAAATCGAAGCATTGATCAAGGAACGCCATTGATGAACCCCACCACCGCCCCCGTGAACCTGCCGGTCGACGCGGAGCAGATCGCGGCCATCCTGCCGCACCGTTATCCGTTTCTTCTGGTCGATCGGGTGGTCGAACTTGTGCCGGAGCAAAGCATCGTCGCGATCAAGAACGTCACGATCAACGAGCCATTCTTCGAGGGACATTTTCCCGGCCACCCGGTAATGCCGGGCGTGTTGATCGTGGAGGCCCTGGCACAGGCGTCGGGCCTGCTGATCGGACTGTCAGGCACGATGACGGACAAGGACGACCGCATCTTCTATCTCGCCAAGGTCGACAATGCGCGGTTCCTCAGGCCGGTGGTGCCCGGCGACCAACTGCACCTCGAGGTTCAACTGAAACGCCGCCTCCGCAGCATGGGCATTTTCACTGCACGCGCGCGCGTCGATGGTGCGGACGCCGCAACCTGCGAGTTGATGTGCGCGGAAACCACGCGGTGAGCACGGTTCATCCGAGCGCGATCGTCGACGCGGGCGCCAAGCTCGCCGACGATGTCGCGGTCGGACCGCTGGCCGTGATCGGCGCCGACGTCGAAATCGGCCCCGGTTGCGTGGTTGACCCGCATGCGCTGGTGCGGGGACCAACCCGCATCGGAAAGAACAACCACATCGGCGCATTCGCATCGATCGGCGGCAATCCGCAGGACAAGAAATACCATGGCGAACGCAGCCGGCTCGAGATCGGCGACGGCAACACCTTCCACGAGTTCGTCACCATCAATCGCGGCACGGCCGAGGGCGGCGGCGCCACCCGCATCGGCAACGACAACTGGATCATGGCCTACGTGCACGTGGCGCACGACTGCATCGTCGGCAGCCATACCGTGCTCGCCAACAATGCCACGTTGGCCGGTCATGTCGAAGTCGGCGATCACGTGGTGCTGGGCGGGTTCGCGGGCGTGCACCAGTTCTGCAAGATCGGGGCGCACGCGTTCGCCGCGATGTTTTCGGCGATCAACCGCGACGTGCCACCCTTCATCTACGTCGCCGGCCAGTTCGCGGTGCCGCGCGGCGTGAACGCCGAAGGCCTGAAGCGCCGCGGCTTCGACACGCAACGCATCGCCGCCATCAAGCGCGCCTACCGCACGCTTTACATGTCGCACAAGACGCTGGAGGAAGCCCGCGCCGCGCTCGTCGAGCAGGCGAGCGCCAGCGAAGACGTGCGCGCGTTCCGTGATTTCATCGACCGCAGCGAACGGTCGCTGGTGCGGTAATGTCCGCGCAGCACGAATGGGGGGCGGTTCACCGGGCGGATCCGGCATCCGGACCGTTGTTCGCGCTGGTCGCGGGCGAGGACTCCGGCGACCAACTCGGCGCCGACCTGATCGAGGCCTTGCGCGCGCGCTTCCCGGACGCGCGCTTCGTGGGCGTGGGCGGTCCGCGCATGCGCGCAGTCGGCTTCGACGCCTGGCACGATATCGCCGAACTCTCGGTGATGGGCCTGGCGGAAGTGTTGCGTCACCTGCCCCGCCTGTTGCGGCTGCGGAAATCGCTCGCGGAACGGCTGGCGGTGCTGAAGCCGGACGTGTTCATCGGCATCGATGCACCGGATTTCAACCTGGGCCTGGAAAAGCGGCTCAAGCGGGCGGGCACCCGAACCGTGCACTACGTCAGCCCGTCGATCTGGGCGTGGCGCGAAAATCGCGCGCGAAAGATCGGCGAGTCCGCCGATCGCGTGCTGTGCCTGTTTCCGATGGAACCCGCGATCTACGCAAAATACGGAGTCGATGCCCGCTTCGTCGGCCACCCACTGGCGGACCGGTTCGCGCTCGACCCGGACCGCGATGCCGCGCGCAAGGAAATCGGTCTCGCCGCAGAAGCTCCGGCCCTCGCCGTGTTGCCCGGCAGCCGTCTCTCGGAAATCCGGCGGCTGGGCCGAACCTTCCTCGACGCCACGCAGCGCGTGGCGGCAGCAATTCCCGGGCTGCAAATCGTGATCCCCGCGGCGAACGAAGCATGCCGACGGGAACTTGAAACGATTCTGAATTCAGCGGGGTCATGGGCCAGGAGCCAGGGATCCCGGACCCCGAATCCCATCCTGCTCGAAGGCCAGGCGCACCACGCCATGGTGGCAGCCGACGTGGTATTACTCGCGTCCGGCACCGCCGCGCTGGAAGCCATGCTCGCGAAGCGCCCGATGGTGGTCGGCTATCGCATCGCACCGTTCACGCACGCCGTCGTCAAGGGACTCGGCATGTTGAAGACGAATGTATATTCGCTGCCCAACGTCCTCGCCGACCGGGCGCTCGTGCCCGAGCTGATGCAAGGCGACTGCACGCCCGAACGCCTCGCCGACGCGGTTCTCGACCTGTTCCGCGACACCGAGCGACGCGACGAACTGGTGCACGAGTTCGAACGCATGCACCTTTCACTGCACACCGGCGGCGGCGCCGCCGCAAGCGCGGCCCGCGCAATCGGACAATTGCTCATCCCACATGCGACGAAGCCGAAGCAACCATGAGCGTCGCAAGTCAGGCTTCGCGTTTCTGGCGCCGCTGCAACGGGTGGCGCCTCGCCGTCGCGCTGCTCGTCGTAATCGCGACGGCATGGCTGGGCCCGCTGGGCGAACAGACAGCGCGCGAAAGCGCATTCGCGGCGTGCATCCTCGGCGGATCGATCCTGCTCGCGATCGCCGCCAGTCGACGCCCGACTTTCAGCGCGGTCGTCGGCTGCCTCCCGATGCTGCTGTTGGTGATCGCGGCCAACCTGAAATTCCGTTACCTGTCGACGCCGTTGCTGGCGCCCGATCTTGTCTACTACTTCAACGCCGAAATTGCCGAGACGCTGCTGCGCTATCCATTCATCATCGGAGCGATCGCGGTAACGATCATACTGGTGCCGTTGCTGCTGGTGCTGCTGTGGCGGGGCGACACCCGAATCGCGAGCCGGTCCCGCGGCAAACGTGCACTCGGCATTGTCGCGGCCATTGCATTCCTCGCCGTGATTCTGTATCCACGCGGGCCATTCGCGCAGGTATACGAAAAAGGCGTATGGGAAGCGATGATCGACAAGAGCTTCGTGTCGGACTTTATCGTGTCGATTCCCAACGCACACGTGAGCGCGCCGCGTTTCCAGTCCGACGACGCCACGCGTGACAACTGGCGCAATCTCGTCGAAGCGGGGACGAATACCGCGCGCCGGCCGGACATCATCGCGGTGCTGGAGGAAAGCACGTTCGATCCACGCATGCTGACCGCGTGCACGTCGAAACTGTGCGACGCGCGCATGTTCCATGCCGATGCCGACACCATCGCGCACGGCTGGATGAACGTGCACACGTGGGGCGGCGGCACCTGGACATCCGAATTCGCCTTCCTTTCCGGATTGCCGCACACGCTGTTCGGGCCGGCCGGCATCTACGCGCCGTTCAATCTCGCCCCGCGTATCCGTTACACGCTTCCGCGCCTGCTGGATGCCGACGGTTATCGCACCGTGGGCATCTATCCCACCGACGGCGACTTCATGAACGGCCGTGATGCCTATGCCGACTACGGCTTCGATGCGTTCTACGGTGGCCGCGAGCTGAAACTGGGCTGGGGCGCGACCGACGCCGAAGTGTTCCACGCGTTCGAGCACGTCTTCGAAACGGAGCGGGCGAAGGCCCACGGCAAGCCGTTGTTCGTGTTCATGCTGACGCTGCACCAGCATGGCCCGCACATGACGCCGCTCTCCGAGTTGCCTGCGCCGTACGACAAACCGCTGTTCACGGGCAAGCTCGCGCCCGGCAACGCGGCGTTGGACGACTGGTTGAATCTCAATCTCGCCAATTACCTGCAGCGCCTGTCGATGTCCGACGCGGCGATGACCAAGCTGGAGAAATTCCTGCGCCACGACGGCCGACCGGTGCTACTGTTGCATTTCGGCGACCACCAGCCTTCGTTCGACGGCGCGATCAACACCCTCGCCAAGACGGTGCCGCCGGCGGTACCCGATCCCCAGTACGTCACCTATTACATGTTGAAGGGCTTCAATCTGCCGGTCCGGCGCGAAGATTATCCAGTGCTCGACATCAGCTATCTCGGATCGCTGCTGCTGGACGCCGCAAACCTGCCGCGCAATCCGTTCTTCATCGCCAACACGCTGTTGCGCGACCGCTGCGACGGCCACGATCTCGACTGCCGCAACGCCGCGCTGCGCGACTCGTACCGCGCCTACGTCTTCGGGGATCTGCATGACCTTGCCGATTGACGGCGCCGGCATTTTCGCGACGCTGCCGCGACACCGGCTGCGGCGCTGGCCGGATGTCGTCGACCTCGCGGGCGTGGACGAGGCGGGCTGCGCGCCCTTGGCCGGACCCGTGGTGGTCGCGGCGGTGATCCTCGATCCCGCACGGCGCATCAACGGACTCGACGACTCCAAGGTCCTGTCCGCGGCCGTCCGCGAAAAACTGTACGAACGCATCACCGCCCGCGCGCACGCATGGAGCGTGGTTGCCGTGGAGGTCGAGGAGATCGACCGCATCAACATCTACCATGCGCGCATGGCCGGCATGGTGCGCGCGCTGGAACGCCTCGCGCGCGCGCCGGCATTCGCGCTGATCGATGGCGATCGCCTCCCCCGCATGCTGCCCTGCCCCGCGCGTGCGGTGGTGGACGGCGACGCGATCGCGCCGGCCATCAGTGCCGCGTCGATCATCGCCAAGGTCACCCGTGACCGGATGATGCGCGAGATGGATGCGCGCTGGCCCGGCTACGGATTCGCGCAACACAAGGGATACCCGACCAGGGACCACGTCGCGGCCTTGCAGCGCCTCGGACCCTGCCCCGAGCACAGGCGCAGCTTCGCCCCGGTGCGGGCCGTGTGCACGGTTCCTTCGCCTGCGCTTGTGTAGGTCGGGCTGAGCCGGTCCCGTTCCCGGAAAACCAAACGTTTCACGTTGGGCTCCACTGCGTTCAGCCCAACTACGAGGCTTGTGTAGGTCGGGCTGAACCGGGCTTCATCCGGTGAAGCCCAACATTTTCCATTGATCTCGCTCGTGGGCTTCCCCGGATCAAGCCCGGGGTCAGCCCAGCCTACAAGGCGGTTTGCATGGGGACCGCTGTCAAGCTTGCCGCACCCGCGTGGCGACAATACGCTTGCACGGATACCACGAACCTCGTCATGCCGATCCGCTACGTCCACCTGCGCACGCACAGCGAATACTCACTGCGCGACTCCACCATCCGCATTCCGGAGAAGCCCGAGTACGGCGATCCGGCCAAGGCGAAGCAGGCCAACCTGGTCAGCCGCGCGGTGGAATTGGGCCTGCCGGCGCTGGCGCTGACCGACGACTCCAACCTGTTCGCGCAGATCAAGTTCTACCGCGCCGCGGAAAAGGCGGGCATCAAGCCGATCGTCGGTTGCGACGTGTGGATCGCCAATGCCGACGATCCGGCGCGCCCCGACCGTCTCACGCTGCTGTGCCGCGACCACGCGGGCTACCTCAGCCTGACGCGCCTGGTCTCGCGCGGCTGGCTGGAAGGCCAGCACGCCGGGCGCGCGCAGTTGCAACCCGACTGGCTGGGCGGCGCCGTGAACGGACTGTTCGCGATCGCGGGCCGCGACAGCGCCTGCGGCCGCTTGTTGATCGCGCAACGCGACCACGATGCCCACGCGAATCTCGATTTCCTGCGGCATCACTTCGACGACGGCCTGTATCTCGAAATTGCCCGCACCGCGCGCGAGGGCGAGGAAAACTTCAACGCGCACGCGCTGCAACTCGCCGCGCAACTTGACCTGCCGGTGCTGGCCACCAATGACGTGCGCTATCTCGATGCCGACGACTTCGAAGCGCACGAGGCGCGCGTGTGCATCCAGCAGGGTTATCAGCTTTCCGATCCGCGCCGCCCGCACGACTATTCGACCGAGCAGTGGCTGAAACCCGCAGACGCGATGGCGGAACTGTTTGCCGATCTCCCCGAAGTGCTTGACAACACCGTCGAGCTCGCCAAGCGCTGCAACCTCGAACTGTCGTTCGGCACGTACTACCTGCCGGCATTTCCGGTGCCCGCGGAAGAAACGCTGGAATCGTGGATTGGCAACCAGTCGCGCGAAGGCTTGGAGCAACGCCTTGCCGAAAGCGGCGTGGCCGAGGGTCATACGCGCGAGGACTACGCGTCGCGCCTCGAACTCGAACTGGACGTGATCGGCAAAATGGGTTTCGCCGGCTACTTCCTGATCGTGTCCGACTTCATCCGCTGGGCCAAGTCGCGCGACATCCCGGTGGGACCCGGACGCGGTTCGGGCGCGGGTTCGGTGGTGGCGTGGTGCCTGAAGATCACCGACCTCGATCCGTTGCGCTTCGGATTGCTGTTCGAGCGCTTCCTCAATCCCGAACGCGTGTCCATGCCCGACTTCGATGTCGACTTCTGCATGGAACGGCGCGACGAGGTGATTGCATACGTCGCCGAAAAATACGGGCGCGACCAGGTCAGCCAGATCATTACCTACGGCTCGATGGCCGCGAAAGCCGTGCTGCGCGACTGCGGCCGCGTGCTGGGGATGCCGTACGGACAAGTGGACAGAATCGCGAAACTGATCCCGCGCATGCCGCTGGACCTGACGCTGTCCGACGCGCTGGGCCGCAGCGACAAATCGAAGAAGGAACCCGACCGCGTGGTGCGCGAGTTCTGCGATGCATACCAGCAGGACGACGAAGCACGCACGCTGATCGACCTCGCCTTGAAGCTGGAAGGCCTCACGCGCAATGCCGGCAAGCACGCGGGCGGCGTGGTGATCGCGCCCACGCCGCTCACCGATTTCGCGCCGCTTTATTCGGAACCGGGCGGTGCCGGTGTCGTTACCCAGTACGACAAGAACGACGTCGAAACCGTGGGGCTGGTCAAGTTTGACTTCCTAGGGCTGCGCACGCTCACCATCATCGACTGGGCGGTCAAGGCCATCAATGCCCGTCGCGCGAAAACCGGCGAGGCGCCGCTCGATATCGCCGCACTGCCGCTCGATGATCCGGAAGTATTCCGGATGTTCCGCGAGGCGCGAACGGGCGCGGTATTCCAGTTCGAAAGTTCGGGCATGCAACGCCTGCTGAAAGACGCCAAACCCGATCGCTTCGAGGACCTGATCGCGCTGAATTCGCTGTTCCGTCCCGGTCCGATGGACCTGATCCCGAGCTACGTCGCGCGCAAGCACGGCCGCGAGCCCGTCACCTACCCCGATCCGCGCGTCGAACCGGTGCTGAAGGAAACCTTCGGCATCATGGTGTACCAGGAACAGGTGATGCAGATGGCGCAGATCGTCGGCGGTTATTCGCTGGGCGGCGCCGACCTGCTGCGGCGCGCGATGGGCAAGAAGGTGCCGGCCGAGATGGCCAAGCATCGTGGCATCTTCCGCGATGGCGCGATGCAGAACGGCGTCGAGGAGAAAAAGGCCGACGCGATCTTCGACCAGATGGAGAAATTCGCCGGCTACGGTTTTAACAAGTCGCATGCCGCCGCGTATTCGCTGGTCGCGTACCAGACCGCATGGCTGAAAGTGCACTACCCCGCCGAATTCATGGCCGCGACGATGTCGTCGGACATGGACGCCACCGACAAGCTGGTGCAGTTCATCGAGGATGCACGCGCCATCGGGCTGGCCGTGCAGCCACCCGACGTCAATGCATCGGATTACCACTTCGTTGCGATCCAGCAAGGTGGTCCCGTCGAACACGACGCGATCTGCTATGGGCTCGGCGCGATCAAGGGCGTGGGCCGCGCGGTGTGCGAAGCCATCGTCGCGGCGCGCGCGTCCGGCGGAGCATTCCGCGACCTCGCGGATTTCTGCGCGCGCGTCGATCCCGGCAAATTGAACAAGCGCGTGTTCGAGGCGCTGATCCAGGCCGGCGCGATGGATTCTCTGGGGGCAAATCGCGCCACCCTGATCGCGCAACTACCCGAAGCGGTGAAGGCCGCCGAGCAGAGCCTGCGCGATCGCGAAGCCGGCCAGAACGACATGTTCGGCGCGGCATTGGCGCCGGTCGCGACGGTTTCCATTGCGACGCCCGCTCAACCGCCGTGGACGCTGGAGCGCAAGCTCGCGGGCGAACGTGCGACGCTCGGGCACTATCTTTCGGGGCACCCCACCGATCCGTGGCGCGACGTGTTGATGCAGCTCGTGACCTGCCCCATCGGCGAAATCGCGCAGCGCTACGAGCCGCCTGCGCCCCGTGCCAATGGTGACGGTGACGAAGGCCGTTTCCGGCGTGCACCGGAAACGCCCTGGGCGGTCGCGGGCATGGTGGTCAAAGTGTATCGGCACGGCGACGCCGCGGGCGTGCGCATCGAGGACTGGTCGGGCGCGATGACCACCAACTTCTTCCGCGACGCAATGGAACAGTTCGGCACGCTGGTGCAACCCGACGCGATCCTGGTGATCGAAGGCGGACTCGCGTTCGACGATTTCCGCGGCGAGTTGCGCGTGCGCGCGCGCCGGGTGTGGACGCTGGATGCTGCTTGCGAAGCCGGAGCGCGCGTGCTGCGTGTAGGCGTCAACGGCATCGACGCGGGGTTCGTCAACCGGTTCAAGCGCGCGCTTGCGGGTCACTGCGGCGGCCGCACCCCGCTGCTGCTCACCGGTTACCGCAACGCCAGCGGCAGCGCGGATATCCGGCTGGGTGACGATTGGCGCGTCAAGGTCAGCACGCATCTCCTGCGCAGCCTTGCCGAGGTGCCGGGCGTCAAGTCCGTGCAGACCTCGCTGTCGCGTCCCGCCGCCTCCTGAACGGCGCCGGTATAATCGCCGCTTCGCCGGATCAGACGCAGCGAATGAATCCCAATTTCCTCGATTTCGAGCAGCCGATTGCCGAGCTGGAAGACAAGCTGCGCGAGTTGACCGCGGCCGGTCGCGACAACGCCATCGACGTGGACGACGAGGTCGGCAAGCTGCGCTCGAAACTGCGCAGCAAGACCGCCGAGATCTTCCGCGATCTTTCCCCTTGGCAAATCACGCAACTGTCGCGCCACCCCGGACGCCCCTACACCAGCGATTACATCGCAGTGATCTGCGACGAATTCCACGAACTCGCGGGTGACCGGATGTACGCCGACGATGCCGCCATCGTGGGCGGGCCGGCGCGCGTGATCGGGCGGCCGGTGATGGTGATCGGCCACCAGAAGGGCCGCGACATCAAATCGAAAGTGCGCCGCAATTTCGGCATGCCGCGCCCGGAAGGCTACCGCAAGGCATTGCGCCTGATGCAGATGGCCGAACGCTTCGGCCTGCCGATCCTCACCTTCATCGACACGCCCGGTGCCTACCCGGGCGTTGGCGCCGAGGAACGCGGCCAGAGCGAAGCGATTGCCCGCAACCTCGAAGAGATGGCCGAGCTGAAGGTGCCGATCGTGTGCACCGTGATCGGCGAAGGCGGTTCGGGCGGCGCGCTGGCGATCGGCATCGGCGATCGCGTCAACATGTTGCAGTACTCGACCTATTCCGTGATCTCGCCCGAGGGTTGCGCGTCGATCCTGTGGAAGAATGCCGGCCGTGCCAAGGACGCCGCGGAAGCGCTGGGCCTGACCGCGCCGCGCCTCAGGGAACTCGGCCTGATCGACAAGATCATCCGCGAACCGACCGGCGGCGCGCACCGCAATCCGCGCTCCATGGCGATCCGCCTGAAAGCCGTGCTGCTGAACCAACTCGATGAACTGCAGGCGCTGCCGGTGGAGGAATTGCTGGAGCAGCGTTACCGGAAACTCCGTCAATACGGCTCGTATCAGGATTGAGCGGTGCCGCGGTGCGCGGGACCGGACACGGCAACTGCGCGCATCGGTGACCCCGCCGATACCAGCGCGCAAAAATTCCCCGACCGATTCCGGATTCGGGCCTGTAGTCCGCTCCGGAATGACCAGCAGCGGTGAGCGTTGATCCTCAATTTGCTGCGCCGCCGCGTCGACTCACGGCGGGCTCCGGCGCGCTACCATCGTGGCGTCCCGATGCGATGGAGTCGCCGATGGCCAACGAATCTGCCGCCAAACTTGCCGTATTGATCGATGCCGACAACGCGCAGCCGTCGCTGTTCCCCGCGCTGCTGGCGGAAATCGCCAAGTACGGCACGGCGCACGTCAAGCGCGCCTACGGCGACTGGACCGACAACCATCTCAAGAGCTGGAAGGACGCGCTGCTGAAGCAGTCGATCCAGCCGATGCAGCAGTTCGGCTACACGCGCGGCAAGAATTCCACGGATTCCGCGCTGATCATCGACGCCATGGACCTGCTGTATTCGGGGCGCTTCGACGGATTCTGCATCGTTTCCAGCGACAGCGACTTTACGCGACTGGCCGGACGGCTGCGCGAATCCGGCTTGATCGTGTACGGTTTCGGCGAACGCAAGACACCGGAGCCGTTCGTCGCCGCGTGCGACAAGTTCGTGTACGTCGAGAATCTCTCCGGCAAACCCGACGAGCCCACATCCGAAAAGCCCCGCACGGCAGCGCAGTTGAAGCAGGATTCATCGCTGGTCAACCTGCTTCGCAACGCGGTGGAGGCCGCGTCGGACGACGAGGGCTGGGCCGGCCTCGGCGCGGTCGGTTCGATCATCAACAAACAGCGCCCCGACTTCGACGCGCGCAGTTACGGCTACGGCAAATTGAGCGACCTGATCACCGCGACCACGCTGTTCGACATCGAGCGGCGCAGCGCCGGAGAGGGCCGCGCCAAGACCATCCACGTCCGCAACCGCGCGAAATCCGGCAAGGGCTGAACCGTGTGGACGGATGACTTGCGTGCGCGGATGGGGGCGAACGCACCGCCCGCCCTGTGCGTTGCCTTCAGTGGCGGCCCCGACTCGACCGCACTGCTGCACGCGCTGGCGAAACTGCCGGAAGCGCGCGAACGTGGGCTGCGGGCGTTGCACGTCGATCATGGCTTGCACGCCGACAGCGCTGGATGGGCGAAACGCTGCGCGGATTTCTGCGAATCGCTTGCCGTGCCGCTGGCCATGGTTCGGGTGCAGGTAGACGACGCGCGTGGCGAAGGCATCGAAGCCGCGGCACGCCGCGCGCGCTACGCCGCGTTCGCCGCGAACCTCGATGAAGGCGAATGGCTGGTGCTGGGTCATCATCGCGACGACCAGATCGAAACCGTCTTGCTGAAGCTGCTGCGCGGTGCGGGGCCGGAAGGCCTGGGCGGCATGCGCGCAGTGCGTCCGTTCGCGCGCGGGCAGCTATGGCGACCGCTGCTGGAAACGACCCGCGCGAGCTTGCGCGGGTATCTGGCGGACAACGCCTTGCCCTGTATCGACGATCCCGCCAATGTCGATCCGCGCTTCGCCCGCAACGTAGTGCGGCGAGAAATCCTGCCGCGCATCGCGGCGCAATGGCCGCACGCCCATACCTCCATTCTGCACGCGGCACAGCTCTGCCGCACGGCCGCCGACTACATCGACGCTTCCGCCCAATCCGCCTTGGCGGGATTGCGACGCCACGCGGATACGCTTGACGTTGCCGGCTGGCTGGCGCTGCCCGAGGCGTTGCACGCATCGGTGCTGGATGCGTGGTTGCACGCGCGAGGCCTTTCTGCGCCACCCGATGCACCGCGCGCCGAATTGGCCAAGCAAGCCGCGAATGCTTCGGAACACACCACGCCCCTGGTCGCGTGGCTTGGCACGGAGGTTCGCATCTGGGACGGCCGGCTGCACGCGACGCCGACGCTGGAGTTGCCGGCGGCAGATTGGCAGGCGCAATGGAACGGCTCGCCACTCGCATTGCCGCAGGGCTGCGGCGAGCTGCGGCTCGAAGCGATCGGTCCGACATCAACGCAAGCAACCCATGCGCCGCTCGACCCGCCGCTGACCGTGCGCTTTCGTCACGGCGGCGAACGGATCAAGCCCGCCGGCGATCCCCACACCCGCGAACTGCGCGACCTGTTTCAGCAAGCGCGTGTGCCACCGTGGCTGCGCGTTCGCTGCCCAATGATTTGCGAGGATGACGCGTTGATCGCGGTCGCGGATCTGTGGATCAGCGATCGCGGCAAGGCCATGTTCGATGCGCGTGGCACGCGACCGCGCTGGATTCGGCCTCCCTGGTCTGCGGCCAGCTAGCGCTGGCGCTCGACTGCGATCGGATCAGCCTCGATCCAGCCAACGCGCGACGTGTCCCGCGGTGAGGCACCCGTAACGCGGCGCGTGCCCATTCGCACGCCGGTGCCGTCATATGCCGCGCGCGCCGTGACGGTCGGCACTGGACAGGCGACGCATGACGTGCGAATCATTGAAACTTGCCGATCACGGGATACGCCATGTATCGATTGCACGGATTCATGCTGGCCGCGTTGTTCGTCGCGGGCATCGCGTTGTCGCCGTCCGCCGCGGCAGCATCACCGCAAACCGGTTTCACGCTGGAACAGGTGTTGTCGTATCCATTCCCGGTCGACCTGACATCGTCGGAACACGGGGATCGCATCGCCTGGGTGATCGACCAGAACGGCGCGCGCAATGTCTGGGTGGCGAGGGCGCCGGGTTTCCAGCCGCATCAGGTCACGCGCTTCACGCAGGACGACGGCCAGGAGATCACGCAGCTCACGTTTTCGCCATCGGGCGACGCGCTGGTGTTCGTGCGCGGCGGCGACCACGACGCGAACTGGCCGGTGAAAGCGGCGATCGACCCCGCATCCAGCCCGGTCGAACCGAAGGTGATGATCTGGGCGGTGGATCTGCAAAGCGGCATCTCGCACGAACTCACCGAAGGCGATGCGCCGGCGATTTCGTCGAACGGCAAGCTGGCCTACATCAAGGACGACCAGGTCTGGACTGCGCCACTGTCGGCGAACGACCAGACCAAACCGAAGCGCCTGTTCTTCGATCACGGCAAAGATGGCGACCTGCATTGGTCACCCGACGGCAAGCGCCTGGCGTTCGTGTCGCGTCGTGACGACCACGCGTTCATTGGCGTGTTCGCCGATGACCACATACCCATCCTGTACGTATCGCCTTCGACCAGCGTGGATGGTGATCCGCGCTGGTCGCCCGACGGCGCGCAGATCGCGTTCACGCGCCAACCGGGCAACGGCGGCCCGCCGCAACCGATCCTCCAGCAGACGCCGCAGCCGTGGTCGATCCGGGTTGCCGATGCGCGCTCCGGTGAAGCGCACGTGGTGTGGCGAAGCCCCGACACCCTGGTCGGTTCGTACCCGCAAACGGCGGGCGGCGCGAACCTGCACTGGGCCGATCACGGCGCGAAACTGGTGTTCCTGAGCGACATCGATGGCTGGCCGCACCTGTATTCGATCGATGCTTCCCCCCGTCCGCCTTCGGCCCCTTCGCCCGCAAGCGTGGGAAGGGAAAATCAAGAGCCGCTGCTGCTGACGCCCGGCAAGTTCATGGTGGAAGATGTCGCAATGGCACCCGACGGTCGCTCGATCGTCTACAGCGCCAACACCGGATCCACGAAAAACGACGACGACCGCCGGCATTTGTTCCGTGTGCCCGTCGACCGTGCGCAACCGGTCGCCTTGACTTCGGGGACCGCCTCGCAGTGGTCGCCCACCGTCGTCGGCGCGAACGCCGTGGCTTTCATCGATGCGGGCGCGCAACGGCCGCCGCTGGTTTCCGTGATGCACGCCGACGGCAGTCAACAGGAGGCGCTGCAAACCAACCTGATCCCGAAGGATTTCCCGACCGCGCAACTGGTGATCCCGCAGGCCGTCGCGTTCAAGGCCGCCGACGGCACGAAAATCCGGGGCCAGCTCTTTCGCCGCGCCGATGCCGGCGCCAACCAGCCCGGCATGATCTTCGTGCACGGCGGGCCGCCGCGGCAGATGCTGCTGGGCTGGCACTACATGGATTACTACACCAACAGTTACGCGGTGAACCAGTACCTCGCCGCGCACGGCTTCACGGTGCTGTCGGTGAACTACCGGCTCGGCATCGGCTACGGACACGCGTTCCACAATCCGCCGCACGCGGGACCAGCCGGCGCATCCGAATACCAGGACGTCGTCGCCGGTGCGAAGTACCTGCAACGCGTGCACGGCGTCGACCCCGCGCGCATCGGCATCTGGGGCGGCTCCTACGGCGGCTATCTCACCGCGCTCGCGCTGGCGCGCGATTCAGACATCTTCAAGGCCGGCGTGGACATGCATGGCCTGCACGATTGGTCGCGCGCTATCGGCTGGTGGTTCGCCCACAATCCGAACGGACGCTACGAACAGGGCGACTACAAGCAGGCGCTGAAGGTGGCGTGGGAATCCTCTCCCGATGCCGACATCGCGAAATGGAAATCACCGGTGCTGCTGATCCAGGGCGACGACGACCACAACGTGCACTTCTTCCAGATGACCGACGTGGTGCCGCGCCTGAAGAAACACGGCGTGCCGTTCGAGGAAATGGTGATTCCCAACGAAATCCACGGCTTCCTTCGCCACGCCTCGTGGCTGAAAGCCGACGCCGCGACCGTCGATTTCCTGCAGCGCAAATTCGGACACGCCATGCAATGATTGGTTTGGCGCAACGTTTTCCGCTGACTGTCTGGGCCTGATTTTTGCCGTCATCCCGGGGTGCCGCGGCTCCTTGCGGCGGAACCCGACTGCGGTGGCAGGATGCCGAAGCGAACATCGGCGCAGCCGATGGCCGAAGGGAGAGCCGCAGGGATGCGGCGAGTCAATCGGTCTTCCGAAACAGCAGAAATAACACATGCAACCAGCGGCACCAAGCGAACCCATTGACTTGCGCGCATACCTCGAACGCCTCGGCGTCCGAACGCTGGTCGCGCCGGGCCTGCAAACCCTGCGCGCGATCATCACCGCACACGTCGCCTCGATCCCGTTCGAAAACCTCGACCCGTTCCTCGGCGTGCCGCCGGCACTGGACATCGCATCCGTGCAACGCAAACTGGTGCGCGACCACCGCGGCGGCTACTGCTTCGAACAGAACCGCTTGCTGAGCGACGCCCTGCGCGCGATCGGCTTCCAGGTCACCGACCTCGCCGCGCGCGTATTGTGGGGACAATCGGAAGACGCGATTACGGCGCGCACCCACATGCTGCTGCGCGTCGAAGCCGAAGGAAAATTCTGGTTGGCCGATGTCGGCTTCGGCGGCAACACGCCCACCGGTCCGCTGCAACTCGTTCCCGATATCGAACAAACCACGCCGCACGAATCCTTCCGGCTGATCCGCCGCGACGACAACGACTGGCGCTTGCAACTCTTCGCGGCCGACGCGTGGCAGACGCTGTACCGATTCGACCTGCAGCCGCAATTCCCGGCCGATTACCGCATCGGCAACTTCTGGACATCGACGAACCCGGATTCGCATTTCGTCACCGGCCTGACCGCCGCCCGCGCGCCAGCCGGCCGCAGGCTCACGCTCCGTAACCGCCAGTTCGCCGAACATGCCGGCGGCGCCACTACCAAGCGTACCCTCGCCACCACCGCGGAAATCCGCACGGCGCTACAAGACGAATTCCTGATCCGCTTGCCTGCCGATCCAAAGCTCGACCAAAAGCTCGACCGCTTGTCTGCCTGACACTGTCGCGATCCGCAACAGCGCAAGGCCGGTTGTGAACCCTGCAGCGCAAATCTCGTCACGGCCTGATCTCGACGCTCGTATGGTCCTAAAACGATTCGTTCTTGCTTGGGTTCCCCATGCCTGACGGCCTCCACGCCGGCGGCGCATGCTTCGGACTACAGGGGCTCCGCGAAATCAGATGGCGCGGCGCCCGATGGCGTCGTGCCGGGCCACGCGCGCGCGATTGCCGCAAATCGCGCCCGAGCACCAGCGGCGCCGAGGGTTGCTAGCCACGAAGAGCAACCTGCAGGCTGGGTGGGCGCATCGGCGCAGCAGCCCCGCCTGCGGCCCGGTCAGGATCTCCAGCGCGTCCAGGGCCAATGCGCGGATCAGGGTGTCACGCTGCGCGTTTGCGGCAGGCAGCGACTTGCGCGGACCCGCTGCAGTCCATTCAAGGCGTGTCCGGGCCGAAGGAACGGCCAACGCGCGATTGAACTGCCGCACCATGGATTCCCGGGCCAGCGCGCGTTCCAGGCGCGCGCGCAACAGTACATCCGTCGCATCGCGCAAGGCGCGAACGGCAACGAGATCCGCGGCGTCAACGGGTCCGCGCCAAGCAATGCGCCCGCGCTCCGCACGCAGCCACGCCGCCAGTGCCGAGGGCCGGTCGAGCAGGTCGACGTGACTGCCACGCTGCAGCACGTGTGTGTTGACGAGATCGATCGCGAGCGGCTCGCCGAGGAGCGGGAAGCGGGTTTGGGTCGTCATGGCGGGTTTCGGCATGCGTCGATGGACAATGTACTAATGGAAATATACATTAGATATCGAATCGTATACGCGGGTCGATGGGCACGCACGACGGACCGCGCGGCGAGGTGCGCCGCATGTTGCAGTGCGCCGCAGTCGGCGCGAAGGAATGAGGCATGAGCAAGCGATTGGGCATCTACGTGTTTGATGGCGTCGAGGTTGTCGACTTCACGGCGCCGTTCGGAGTGTTCGCGGTGGCCCAGCGAATGGATCCGGAACTGGACGTGTTCCTGGTGGGCGAGGCGGCAGGTTCGGTCGAGGCGACCGCGGGGCTCAAGGTGAAACCGCGCTATGCGTTCAACGACCACCCCGACATGGATGCGTTCCTGATTCCGGGTGGCATCGGCACGCGGCGCGAGATGCACAACAAGCGCCTGCGCGAGTTTATCGGTGGCTTGCCGCGGGACACGCTTCTGGTGAGTGTTTGCACGGGTGCCTGGATCTACGGGGCTGCCGGAATCCTTGACGGGATCAAGGCGACCAGCCGCAAGAACGGCGACCCGTCGGAGAAGCTCCTACCGATCGACCGCCTTGCACAAATTGCGCCGAAGTGCCACATCGATCGCCACCGTGTCGTCGACACGGGACGCGTGATCACCGCAGGCGGCATATCTTCTGGCCTCGAGACCGGGTTTTACCTGCTCTCGCGCTTCGGCAAGGACGACGCGTTCGTCGACTCGGTCGCAAAGATCATGGAGTACGAGAAGCAGTGGGCGCTGATGAAAGCGGACCGGCTTGTCGTCGCGTGAGGGAGCGGTACCGATCGCTTGATTTTCGGCTTGTGCAACCTCACAACGCGGCGCGGTAAACCGTCGATCGCGCTCGTCGCGATCGCCAAAAAAGCTTTGCTCGTTTCGTCGCCATAGGTACTCACGATGATGCGCGATGGTTTGCCTGTCGCTCCGCATCTGGTGGGCCTTGGCTGGGTTCGGGGGCTGACGTGGCGCTTGAGACAGCGATGGCCGTTCGACGCGCGCGCTGGTGCCGTGGCAACGCCCATCTGCTTGCCAAACCCGTGACCACCCGCTTGGCGGCAGCCTCGTATCGCAGTCACGCGTGCAGCCATCCGCGCGGTGCGACCCGCGCACGCGCACTCGACATGGCGTTGCTGTAAGGGTCTTCTCTCGGAATGGACTGGTGATGGTAAGTTCGGCTTTGCCGTTGACTGAAACGGCAACCTCGCGATGGATGCTTCCCACGCTTTGTGGTGCGGCATTCATGGTGTTCGTGCAGACGTTCATGGTGGCGCCGCTGATCCCGCGACTGGCGGCCGTGTTCGGTAGCAGCGTCGGGTGGGTCGGGTTTGCGGTGCCCGCGTACGTTGTACCGGAAGCCATCGCGACGCTATGGGTCGGACCGCTGTCGGATCGGCTCGGGCGGCGCAGGGTCATCACGGGCTCGCTGCTGGTCTTCATCGTTCTGACCGCAGCCACGGCAACGGCTGACCATGTGGGGTCGTTCATTGCGTGGCGCATTGCAACCGGGCTGAGTGCGGCGGGGATCGTTCCGATCTGCCTCACCTTGATTGGTGACGTCGTGCCATTCAACCGTCGTGGCCGTGCGGTGGGGTGGTTTTTCGGCGCCATCGCGGGCGGGACGGCGACCGGCGCCGCGGTGGGCGCGTTGCTTGAGCCGCTGGTTGGCTGGCGAATCCTTTTCCTCATCATCGCCGGGTTTTCCGCCGTACTTCTGGTGGTGATGCGGACGACGACCGCATTGCCCCGGATCATTGCAAGCGCCGCGCCGTGGTCCGCGGTGGCTGCCGGTTACCGGCGGCTCCTTGCATCCTCGCGCGGGCGCCGTACCTACGTCTATGTATTGTTGAACGCGGTGCTGCAGTCGGGTGTATTTACCTGGCTTGGCGTATACCTGCACCAGCGCTTCGGACTGGGTGAAACAGCCATTGGGCTTGTGCTGCTCGGTTATGGGGTACCCGGCCTACTCTTCGGCCCGGTGATCGGCAAGCTTGCTGATCGCTTTGGACGCTCGCTGATCATTCCGTCTGGCGTTGCCCTCACGGGCGTCTGTGCGGTGTTGCTGGCCGTACCAATGCCGCTCCCCGGCGTTCGCGTTGCGATTATTCTGCTTTCGCTCGGCTTTGACCTGACGCATCCCCAGCTTGCGGCGATTACCACTGATCTTGGCGGCGGCCGCGGACAAGCCGTTGCAGTCATGGCGTTCTCGCTGTTTGGTGGATTCGGGCTGGGCAGCCTGCTGTTCCAAACCGCACTCACGTTGGGATTCACGGATGCGCTGCTGTTGTTTGGTGCCGTCGCGCTCATCGCAGCAACACTCGCGTACGGGTTGTTCCGCGATGAGCTGCCACGCGCACGGTCGGCGCACGTGGATGTTGGTAATCATTGAACACGTTCCGGAAAGCCACGACCGGCGCGCCGGACATGCTTGACCGGAGCAACGGACGTGACCCGTCACCACGCCAAGGTGGAGGCATGCCGGAGCGCGGCCCCGCGACCCGAAGCGGCCACCGGATCGAGGATGGTAGTCGCTCAAATGCGGATATGGCGTGGCTTGGAGCCTACAAAGGCAGCAAGTCGGAGCTCCAGAATAAGCCATCAATGCCTGCGCCCGCCCTGGCCGAAGAGCGACATGCGCGAGCCAGAACAGACGATTGCCCAAGGCAAAAGGAATCTATTCCGGGCGCGCTGCACGCGTAAAATCCGCTGGTGACTCCGTCCGTCATTTTCGATCTCGATTATTGCCTGTGCGCCGCCGATGAAGTTGGCGCAAGCGAGTACGAACCCGTTTTCGCAGCCATCCGGCGCGCGAATGCGGGCGCACTGCCGGAAGCGGTCCTCGCCGAGGCGTTCGCCGCATGCATGCGGTTTTCTTTTGACGTGGTGGCGGAACGCTTCCAGTTCACCGCCGCCATGTACCGGGCGGGTGCGGAAGGCTTCGGAGCGACGGAGATAGCCACGCCGATGCATGGCTACCCCGATCTCCACGCATTGCGCGAGCTTCGGGCGCGGCGTTTCCTGGTGACGACAGGATTCCCCAAGCTCCAGCAAAGCAAGATCCGGGCGCTCGGCATTTGCTCCTGCTTCGAGGCAATCCATGTCGATTCGATTGCCGACCATCCGCGTCGTGGCAAGCAGGCGCTCTTTGCGGATATCGTCCGGCGATACGGATTGACGACCCGCGAAGTCTGGGTGGTGGGCGACAACGGCGAATCGGAAATCGCTGCGGGCAACCAACTGGGGATGATCACTGTCCAGATGCTCCGGCCCGGCGTCGAGCGATGCAATACGGCGCGCTACTTCGTGAGCAACTTGATCGAGTTGAAAACGTTGATGGATCGCTCGCACATTTGTTGATGACCGGCCAGGACGCGAGCGGTGCCCCGTCCCCACCGAACCTGCGATTACGACGCGTGTTCGTGCCGCCACGGCGGCTAACTGCTTGCGACAGGCCGGCCGATTAGCGGCGGCGCCGACAGACGCGGGCCCCGATAGGCCTTCACTTCTCCGAAGCGACGACGGTGTTGTTCCCAGTCCTCGCGCGCCGCGCTTATTTCATCGGCAGTGCGCGCAACGAAGTTCCACCACATCATGATCGATTCGCCGAACGGTGCACCACCGATCAATACCACGCGGGCGGGGTTTTTGCTGACGAGTTCGAGGCCGGCGCGTCGGGTGCCAAGGTAATGCAAAGCGTGGGGCGCAAGGTGCACGCCATCCAGCGTGACATCGCCGTCGATGACGACCAACGCGTGTTCCCATGTCGACTCGAGCGGGAGCCGCAACGCGCCGTTCCCGCCGATACGCAGATCGGCACCGACCAGCGGCGAGTAGGCACGAGTGCCGCTCGCGATGCCAGCCAGTTGGCCCATGAACACCTGCGCGCGCCCACCGCCCGGCTCCAGCACCGGCAAATCCTTGTAGTGATCGAATCCGGGGTCGCGGTGGCGCGCCGCATCCGGCAATGCCACCCACAATTGCAGGCCGTGCAGGTGACCCGAGTTTTGCCGCGGCGTTTCCTCCGAATGGGCGATACCGTCGCCGGCCGTCATCAGGTTCAACTCGCCCGGCCGGGCCGTTCCCTGAAAGCCGAGGCTGTCGTTGTGCAGCGCCTCGCCTTCGAACAACCATGACACGGTCTGCAGGCCAATGTGCGGATGCGGTGCTACATCCATCGCCTTGCGTTCGGCAAATGCCAGCGGACCGTAATGGTCGAGGAAACACCATGGCCCGACCAGACGATGCTGCCGCACCGGGAGTGAGCGCGACACCGTCAGGCCGCCACCAAGATCCGCCATCCGCGCGGGATAACTCAGGATTTCGGGTCGGGCATCCGGGCACGAATCACAGCGCTCGGCTTCGGCACCAGGCAGCAGATTGCTCACGGCGGTTCTCCCATGACACGTCAATGGCCATCCGCATTAATTTAACGCGGCGTGCGATTGGCATCGCCTCCACGTCCACCAAATACATTGTATGGCGCGACCATCCGGCGCGTACGGAAAGCCCGATCAAATCTCTGCATGATGGGAAACCATGCCGTCGACCACCCATCTGCAAACGATGTATGAAGCGGAGGTGGTGGCCTGCCCGCGGGCCCTCACACCACCGGCACGCCGCTGATGTTGTTCTTAGGGTCCAGCCAGAACGATTCGCTGACGAAGCGATTGAAGATTTCGAGCGGAAGAATGGGTTTGCGTTCGGGCGCTTCGACTTTCGAGCGGACGGTGTGCAGGCCGGGCATGCCGACGCGCGAGTCGAACTCGCTGGCGCCGTATTCGACGCTGTCGAAGTCATGCGCGAACCACGGCTCGCCGATGAATTCGTAAACCTTGCGCATTGCCGCTTCGGGGCTTTTCGTCAAGGTTTCGTAGGTCAGCAGCATCAGATGGCCCGACGCGTATTGGCCGTAGAACGCGTCCTTGATGGCCTGGAATGAAAAGCCGACCATGCCGCGCGGATCGGCGAGCGCCTGCGCCCGCGAATACACAGTGGTGTTGGTATCGAAACGGAACACCTTGCTGACGCTGACCGGCTGCTGGCGCACCAGCCGTTCCATGCTGTCGAGCACCCACGGCAATTGCCGCACGCACGCGATGACCTTGGCGTGCGGAAACAACGTGTCGAGCATCTGCATCCGGCTGCACCACAGCCGACTGGTATCGAACACCACCTCGGCTCCGCTTTGCGCGGCGTAGTAATTCTCGACCAGCCCGCGCATGACCGAGACGCGCGCCTCGTCGGAGATCGCGTGCGAGAAATCGTTCTTGCTGCTCATTTCCGCGACGACGACGCCCATGATGTCGGCGATGGGACTGGTCATGCCCGCATGGAACCGCGGATTCTGCTTCAGGATCGCCGCCAGCAGCGTGCTGCCAGAACGCGGCAGGCCGGAAATGAAATGAAACGTCTTCGATGGCTTCGCGGAATCCGGTGCGGCGGACATGCGTGCGCTCCTGTGGGTGAACGTGTTTTTGTCTCGGGTGAAGTATCGCAGGCTTGGCGCAGAGGTACTTGCAGGTTAGGCCGACGCCGGCTTTACCGGCGGAAGGCCAACGTCTCCCAATGTCGGGAGACATCCCGAGCCAGGACCAGCGCAAACGCACGACCGCAGCGAATGTAGGAGGGGCCCATGCTGCGATCCGCCTCGGCTCGCCCGGTTTGTCTGTCGTGCGCAGGCGCGCTCCTACAACCTTCGCGATGTCGATGTTGGGCTTCATCGGGAAAAGCTCCGGATTCAGCACCAACCTACATGGGGATGTTGTAAAGGTGCCTACGGCCTCGGCCCCGTCGACGCGCGGATGCGCATTTCGTAATCGAGCTCGACCATGCGCGCTTCACCGCGGCCGAGCACGAGCCGCAACAATTCCTCGGTGGCGCGCCGGGCCATTGCGTGCACGGGCTGGTGGATGGTGGTCAATGGCGGCCAAACTTGGGTCGCAATGGTGGTGTCGTCGAAGCCGCACACCGAGATATCGCCGGGCACCGCCAATCCCGCCTCGGATGCGGCCCAGATCGTGCCGGTGGCCATGTCGTCGTCGCCCGCGAAAACGGCGGTCGGTCGCTGTCGCAGCGCCAGCAGTTTGCGCGCGGCGGCCACGCCCGACTCGAACGAGAATCTGCCGGGCACCATGTACGCCGGTTTCTCTTTCAAGCCGGCGCGCTTCATGCCGTCGCGATAGCCGGCCAGGCGCCAAACGCCGGCGCCGTGTTCCAGGTCGCCCACGATGTGCGCGATGCGCCGGTGACCCAGCGAAACCAGGTGCGCCACCATCGCAGCCGCGGCCTCGCGTTCGCGCAGGATCACGCCGACCTGGTTTTCCGGATGGCGCGGAGAAATCGAGGCGAACGGCACGCCGCTCTTGCGCAGGCTCTTCAGCAAGGCCGCGTGATCGGTGATCGGCGGCGTCAGGATCAATCCGTCGGGCCGGTGTCTCGTCAGAAGGTCATCGACGCGCTCGACGAAATCGGGTGAAGTGGAAACCAGCGGCTGCACCGTCATGCTGTAGTGCTGCGCTTCGCAGGCCTCCAGCACGCCGGCCTGCACTTCCATGATGTAGCTGGGCGAACGGTTGTCGTACAGCAGGCCGACCGTGAAGGAGCGGTTGGTCGCAAGGCTGCGCGCCGAGGTGAGCGGGCGATACTTGAGCGAGGCGATTGCGTCCAGCACCTGCTTGCGCGTGGACGCATGTACGTTCGGCTCGTTGTTGATCACCCGCGAGACGGTCTTGCGCGAAGTGCCCGCCACGCGGGCCACGTCGCTGATGTTGGCGCGCTTCAGGGGCGTTGTTGTCGACGGAGGTTTCAGGGAGTCCATCGTCAGTCCATGTTTTCGTCATTCCCGCTAAAGCGCGGATCCAGTGCCTTTGTTGTAGCGGTTGTCGCGGAAAGCCACCAATTCCGGGTTCCGCCGCAAAAGCTGCGGCGGCCCCGGAATGACGAAACAAAATCAGACCATTCCTAGTGCGAGCTCGTCTCAGCCGCTACATGCTGGGCCGCGACATTCCAACCGCTTACTTCCACCACTGGCGCCGCGGCGCCTTTCGCCGCGTAACGCGCGGTCACCGTCACCGACTCACCGGGCCACAGCGTGACGTCGTTGTCGCTCCACAGGATGGGCAGTGCAAGTTCACCCCCTGCCGATTGGCGAACGGACAGATGCTGGAACAAGGCTACGACCTTGGATGATTCCGGCACCGTGAGCGTGACCGTGGTGACGTTGTCATCGCCGTCGCGCCGCGTCGTGGCGTGCACGTCGGCCGTTGCCGTGGGCAACGACTGCAATGCGGTGAAGTCGGCGTACTGGGTGAGCGGCGTCATGTACCAGTTCGAATTTTTCCAATCGAGTACGTCTTGCTGCGTCGAAAGCCAGTAGACATTGCGGCTGACGGGCTGGCCGTCGCTCGACGCAAGATCCAGCTCGACGAAATACGTCGGCGACAATCCGGAAATCGCAGGAAGTTTCGCGACGCCGAGCGTGTGGTTGCCCAAAAGCGCGAGGCCGGCGAACGACTTGTCGTAACGCACGCTGCCATCGAGATTCCGCACCCGCACCCGCGCCCGCAGGCCGTGCGCATCGGTGAGCGTTTGATTCACCAGCACGATGGCGCGGTCGTCGTACGAATACTGGATGTGCACCGGTTCGTTGGCCTTCTTGGCGCCGAAGTATGCACCGGCCGGGTTCATGTACCAGTCGTACAGGTGCCAGTGCAGCGACGGCCAGGCGTTATTGAGCATCCAGTAGATCACGCCGGTTGATGGATTGGCTGAATCCATGTGCGCGTTGAAAGCCTCGAACTGCGCGCGCACGTTGTCGTAGTTGTCGAGTTGGGCCTTCTGCACGTAATCGGCAAGATCCTTGGGCGCCCCGTAACGCTTGGCAAGCGCATTGTCGAAGATCTCCAGCTTCGCAAACGGCGACCACGATGAGGTCGCGTGGTATTGCCTGACCGTCGGGTACTTCCACAGCGCTTCCTGCGACAACGGCGACAACATGCGCTGGACGTCTTCCAGGCGCGGGATGTCGGCGCCCGCGCTCACTTCGGAATCGAAGCCGAACGCACCGCCCAGCTTGTCGGCATACCAATACGACGGAGGTATCCAGGCGTACGGCCCCGCCATCTTCATGCCGGAGGGACCCGCTACCGTGCTGGTCTGGTCGACGGCGGCCGAAACGATGGGCGTGTTCCAACCCTCCGCGTGCAACGTATCGACGTACATGCGCGCGATGTTTGGCGGCGGCGCATTGTCACTGCCGATCAGGAAACCGATCACGGACGGATGATTCCGCAGCAATCGGGCTTCGCTCGCCATCGACGCCTGCGCGATCTTCATGTCGGCGTCGTCCCACGGTTCGCCGCCCGTCTTCGCCGCCGATTCCCATTTGTCGCAGCATTCCCAGCCCGGCAGGATCATGATCCCGTCGCGATCGGCGAGATCGTAGAAGTGCTGGTCTTCGAGCTTGCCTTCGCTGCGGATCGTGTTCAGGCCCATGTTGCGGACATAGCTGAACTCGGCCTCCATGCGCCCGGGAATTTCGCGCAGGAACATGTCCGGCGCCCAGCCACCGCCGCGGATCAGCACCGGCTTGCCGTTGACAAAGAACTGGATGTAACCCTGTTTGGTGAGCTTCGAGGTCGCGCTGCGGACGCCGAACGTGGTCGCGGCGCGATCGGATTCCGCGCCGTTGACCGAGGCGCCGAGTTTCAAATCGTACAGCGGGTGATCGCCCATGCCGATCGGCCACCAGACTTTCGGGTGATCCAGCACGAGGCCTGGATCGCTCTGCGGTGAAAACGCAACGGTTTGCGTCTGCCCCGCCGTGAGGTGCACTTTCCGCTGCAGCGAAACGCCTGCCACCTCGCCGGTCACGACGACATCGTGCGGCGCGCTGTCGAGATTCCGCACCTCCGCCTTCACCGTCAGCGCCGCGCGCGCAAGATCCGGCAATGAAAGATCGGTGGCGACCGCCGGAAAACGCAGCTCGACCGGCCCGGTCTCCACGATATCGACGCCGCGCCACGGTCCCATGTTGTTGTCGGGCGGCTGGGGGTTCCAGTCCACCCAACCCTGCGAAAAATCGAGTTGCGGATCGGCCGGATGAACGCGCATGGCCAGCGTGTTCGCGCCCTCGTGCACCCAGCGCGTCACGTCGAATTCGTGCACCGGATACGCGCCACGCAGTTCCGGCTGCGCAGCGATCTGATGGCCGTTGAGCCACAGGTCGGCACCACCGATGATCCCGTTGGTGCGCACCAGTATGTGTCGCCTGCTGGCGCCCTTCTCCAGCGTGAATTGCGTGCGGTACCACCACGGAATCACGAAGTGATGGCGCGCGACGGTGCGCAGTTCGTCATCGTGGAACACATTCTTGTATTCGCCGTTTTCCACCAGACCTGCCATCACGGTCGCGTGGCCGCTCACCGGATACCAGCCCTTGGTCGAAAAACCTGCGCTGGAGATTTCCGCGCCATTCTCCTGCGCCTTGGCACTGGACTGGATTTGCCAATGCGCGATTGCGGTGACTTGGCCGGGTTGCCCGGCGATCGGCGTGGGTGCGTAGGTGTTTGCCGCATACACGGCAGGTGTGGCCAACATTGCGAACACGGCCGCGACACGAAAGACCTGTTGCAGGAAATAATTTGTCATTCCGGACGAGTCCCCGAAGGGGCGCGATCCGGAACCGGTATACCAAATGGATGCCGGGTTCCCGCGCCGATGAAGCCGGCGCGGGCCCCGGAATGACGACGTAGAGTTTTTTGCAGGACAGCACGTCAGCATGGCGTATTCCCCAGATAGGCTTCACGAATTTCCACGGGCGCGAACGGCCAGGCCTTGTTGACCCTGGCCCACACCATGAACACCACCAGTCCGGCGACGATCCACGCGCCGGACAGGAT